>JAAUYM010075463.1_pt1 | contig 20088 bp, 25 predicted proteins | sample 7278001 | NCBI WGS metagenome assembly JAAUYM01 (sample SAMN14350224, study PRJNA611818) | marine sediment metagenome | isolation source: surface marine sediment (1.8m) | place: French Polynesia: Moorea | collected 2018-08
GCTTGTCTAGACAACAAGATGGAAATAGTAGAAGAAATGACAGGATCTTTTTCAACGATTTTGGGGCAGTTTCTGCAGTCTACCTTCAGAGAGATTCTACGTTTACCAGACTTACCTTCTCATACAGATTTCTCCATGTTGTTAACTGCCTGACAGGGTTCATAATGTTTGCTTTTTACTCTGGTGTCCTGACCTCCCTTATGACTGCTGCTCCAGCAAAAATAGAGATAAGTTCATTCCAGGTACAGTTTAAACAGTTCCATGAGATCTTGGCACTCTTGACATACTACATTCAAATTTATCCTGCATATTTATCCAAACAACATCTTTTCTCTCGGATGTTTTATTTCTTCTTCAGGATGTATTGGACAAAAAGTACCAAGCAATTGTCCTTAGAGAGTCAGCAGACTCTTTGTCGATGCAGAATGCTATAGAAGGTTCTGCATTGTGGAGAATATATTATGAGGTGATAATAACTTTTCTTTACACAAAAAAGAGTTCAGACTCCAATTATATTAACATATTAGACAATGGCCGGAAAGCCTGAGGTCCACGTCTCTAGTAAACACAAAGGAATTGAGATATTGAAATCAAAAGAAAAGTGAGTATTGCACTAAAAGATTCATTTTTTTCTCAAATAGCCTATTTATTTGCAAATGAACTACTCTTGGCTTCAACAGGCATACCTTGTGGGCCACCACATCAGTCACCTATGGTTATAATGACATCCTCGCATTGAACCTAGATGAAGCAATTGCAGACATATTTGCACCTATATTTCAAAAGGTGGAATAGTAGCAATACCGATGTTGTAAGATGCACAGATTTAACCTGTGTAATTATCATAAACTTTAAACAGGACTCTGAGCTCCTTGGTGTCTACGACTACTTCATGTACAAGCTGAAGGAGATGGGCATTCTTCACAAGTTGACAATCAAGTATTTTGGAAGCAACCTTGAGAGATACGGAAATGCCAACCTGGAAGCTTCCACTCTTGGCTTTGACAACCTGTTTTTCCCTGGGGCTGTTGTTATTATGGGGATAGTTATCGCCATATCTTTTCTTATTGGGGAGGCCGGAGGAGCCTGGCTGACAAGGAAGGAGGGCGGAAAGGAGAACAAAGCATGGACTGCAAAATAAATGTGTATTCCAATACAGATAGTAATAGAGACTGATTTTAACATGCACAAAAGTGAATGAACACAATGATTTTTGTGTGTTTTGTGCTTGAGGAAAGGCAACTTGTTTTTTCCACAGGCAAGTTGCATAACTTAAATGTCATGCACAGGCATCTCTCTCCCCAACCAACAAGGGAGAGACACAATAGAGATGCTCAGAAAGCACGTACACCACTCATACATGTCTATGAGTTTTAGGTACCAAACTAGTTATATGCTGAAATGAGGATACCTAAACTGGACATACTCAGCAGGAACCCTCAGGGTCCACGTCTCACTTGCAGCTCTCTCCTCAGCGCATGGAGATGATCAGACAATGCTTATTTTTAGATCAACTGAGTGCCTAAATGTATATTGGGACCCTGTGGGGTCCATGTACAGCTCCGTGGGTGAAACATGTCCGTCAGTGAACAACTTTTCGATGCTCAGGTATCTTTCTGTGTCGTGGCTGCTCCTCTGCCCAGGTGTCTCGTCTCCCATCATGGCACCAACTTTTGTTGGGCCGCTCCTCTTTGTGCAGTTATCCTCCATTATATGGCCACCATCACATTGTGCTGACTCCTCCTTATGCAGGTAGTGGTGGCCACTTTCATCAAGCTGTTTTTCCTTTTTATCCCCAGTTGTGCCACCTGCCTTCATAGTGCTGCTCTTCATCCAGTTCTTTCCTTGCTGTGGCCTTCTAATGTGCAGAATCTGCCATTGTCATGTCTCATATACTATGTTTTGCACATGCCGGTTGAGGTCACAGACCTCTCAGGGAAATCTTGAATGATGATAACAAGAGCACAAAAGTTTGTGGCTTGAAAAATGTAACTTAAAGTAAAACTTTGACAGTAAAAGTAGTAATTTCCCAAAAATGTTCAAATTATTTTTTTGTCTGTTTGAAGTGGGAAATTGCATGTTGTGAAATTAGCAGAAAGAAAAGAGTACTTTGAGAAAAGAGAAAAAGCTTCCATCTTCTGATATTATTCTGGAGTCTGAGAAGTGGAGAAATCGGCACTCAGTCAAAGGAAAAGAAGGCTTGGACCACGAGGGGTCCAAGAAGTGGAAGAATGGGCGCTCAGTGAATTTAAAGAAAGCTCGACCCTGAGGGGTCCGAGAAGTGGAGAAATCGGCACTCAAGAAGAACAAAAATTGCATTTTTAAAAACTAATTTAGGTAGAGAAAGTTACGCTCAGGAGGGTGCTCTTTTTTCATTTTTTAGCTGTTTTTGAGCGCCTAAAATGTGTATGTAGAAAGATTTGCTCAATCAGCATTTGTGTCTCATCTTTTTCCACTTTTGTCCTAATTTTTTGTAGATCAAATCAGTAGAGATTGATTTCAATGTGAACCAAAAGTAAATCAACACAATGATTTTTAGTGTACGTGTTTTGTGCTTGAGTGAAGGCAACTATACCACTTGTTTTTGGTTCCCTGGGCCTGCTGCATAATTTAAAAGATTCTCTATCAGAGTCCCATCACGCATAGCCCTCTCTCTCGGGGTTACACATTTGCTTCATTAATAGTCATAAACCATAAATAAAACATGTCTTACCAATGACATGCACATGTTCTCACTCTCATTGGGGAGGCAAAAGGAAAGGAACCAAGGACATATTTTCCCCTTTTTCCTCACCCCCATAAAGTGACAAAGGATAAAGCAGAGCTTTATCTTCTAAAACTTGTTCAGAAGTAACTGGTTGTCTAGATATTGCCATAGTACAAATCGAAGCTTGTGCTTGCTACATACCGTACGTACATGTCTATACAGTATACTACATCAGGACTGAAAAAGTGGAGAAACTACTGGCACTATGTCCGTCCAAAACTTTAAGAGTTTCTATACCAGATTGCTTTTGGTGACTGCCACGTTGGTGTGTTTTACAGGATGTAGTACCACACTTGTCTTAGAGATGCATCATGAAGTTGCACTCCTGCATACTTTCTGCAACCATTTTAATGAGTTTCCAATTTATTTTATTTTTGACATATCAAGAAATCCAGACCTTGATTTGTTCAGCATGATATTAATGCATCAAAAAGGTTTTGACACTCAATATCCTTTCTTATACTACTACCTAAATCCTGCAGAAATTGAATCATCAAGATATCAAAAGATGAAATATAGTACAGAAGAAAATGTTGTTGTCTTCGTTCCAATAATGAATAATGCTGAAAGAAGTCAGCTGTGGTCCTTAGCAAACTCTGGAATGATGAGCAAAGGAACATGGTTAGTGCCTGAAAATCTCCTAAGTAAAGATAAAGTAGTGACAAGATATGACAGCAATGTTTACTTATATGACATGGATGCAAAAAAGTCTTCTGCAACTATAGAAGAGATCTTTTCAATAAAGAAAAAGCACAGATTTCTTAATATTTGGGGAAACTGGACATTGCAAAATGGTTTGACAGTGCATACACCTCACATGTGGGAAAGAAGAATAAAGTTCTTATATGGTGTACTCTTGAAAGGGGTCTATTTAGAGTGGTCTCCTTTTACCTTTGTAAATGAGAATGGTGGTACATATGGAGTCATTCCCGAAATAATTGCAGCTTTTCAAGTAAGTAATTTTTCCTATTGTCACTGTATGTATATCTGAGACTTTTGAGTGTTTTAATGCTTTCAGGAAAAAGCTGGATTTGATTTTGAAGAATACCAGCCACCAGATGGCAATTGGGGAGCACCAGTTGATCCTAACAACCTTACAGGTAAATGGAATGGGCTTGTGCAACAAGTGATTGATGGTGCAGCTGATTTTGCTCATGCTGTCATATCTCTAACTCCACAACGAAATCTAGTTGTCAGCTATGGAAGATCCTTTTATGAAGACAAGTAAAGAGTAATATTATATACCTACATACAAGTACTGTACATACTGTACATGCTCAATGCTAAAAGTTTATGCTATGGTATTTCAGGTTTACTATCCTGATGAGGAAACCTGATGGAAAGATAACAATTAATTTATGGGCATATGTAAATGTCTTTTCAATTGAAGTATGGGCTGCTACCTTTGCATCTGTTTTTTTAGGTTCCCTTAGTCACAGTTTGTCTAGACATCATGAAGAAAAGAGGAAGAAAGATAGTTTCCTACAGGATGTAGGAGCAGTCTCGGCTGCATACATTCAAAGGGACTCGACACTGTTAAGAGAGATATTGTCATATCGACTTGTGCATGTGGTGAATTGCCTTACAGGATTTATCATATTTACCTTTTACTCTGGTGTCCTTACGTCTCTCATGACTGCTCCACCAACACAACTTGACATAGATTCGTTTCAGGCAACTTTACTTCATTATTTACTTTAAGCTGCACACTGCACAGTGCCTATAACAGTTCTTTCTACTTCAGGACATACTGGACAAAGGATATCAAACTGTTGTTATTAAGGAATCATCCAACTCTTTGGCAATGCAACAAGCAAGAGAGGGCACACCATTAAGAGAAATATATTATAAGGCAATAGATTTTTTCCCTATTATTGAATATAATCTTTATTCAAAGTTTACTTTCAGACAATGGCAGAAAAACCTGAAGTTTTTCTTTCTAGCAAGCACGAAGGAATGAAGATATTGAGATCAAAATCCAGGTTGGTAACATTTATAGCAAAATGCGTGCACATTCTTACCCAATGAGTTTTGCAGGCACGTCATGTTTGGTGCTGCATCTGCCACGTTTGGATACAGCGATATTTTGCCACTGAGCTTAGATGAAGCGATAACAGACCTGTTTGCTCCCATGTTTCAAAAGGTGTCATGGGAATAAAATTGCGATTTTAGATCCTTATTTTTAACGTGATGTAAACATGCTTTCTTAAACAACAGGACTCTGAGCTACTGGGTGTCTATAATTACTTCCTGACCACAATAAAGCAATCAGGCATTCTCCACAAGATAATTGCGAAGTACATTGGAGGTGCCCTCAGTAATGAGAGCAATGGCATAATAATGCAGGCCATTAAGCTTGGCTTTGACAACTTGTTTTTTCCTGGAGCTGTTGCCATTATTGGAATGGTAGTTGCCCTTGGGCTCCTCTCTGGCGAGGTGCTTGCAGGGATGTGGAAAAGAAGAGAAGATAACGTGTTGTAGCTTACAAACTTCCTCCTCACATGATCAAGACGTTAAGTAGCATTTTTCACTGTTTACTGAATAACTTACATGAATTTTTAAGAAAGTTTTTGACACTAAAAATCTGTTAATTTTAAAACATATTGCTTAACATTGCATTATCCACATTTTATACACAACGTTCAGTTTTAAGCTATCCATCGTCCTTTTGTTGTTGTTTTTTCAAAGTAAACTTCCTTCACACAATTACCTGTACATGCGACATAGGAAAAAATCGATCCTCAGTCTCTGCACAATATGTAACGTAAACACAAACACAGAAATTCTACTCCACCTATCCTTGTCTCGACCTATGGTATTAAGTACTGCAATAAGAGCAAAGTTTGGACCAGAAGTACAGTACATTCTGATTTGATTTTTTTTTCTGTTTTTCGCTGCAGTACCATGGTACAGTAGATCTCTGATGTACCACGTAGTTTTGTAAAGAGGGTGGTCAACAACTGGAAGTTTTCTCGTATGATGGCAGAGCTTTTTACCATATTAGTACAGTATGTACCTACTAGTGTGCCAGATGCAGAATAAACGACAAATTTGATTATCACAGCAAAAATCTTTACTGTCATGTAGTGGAGATTTTTGACTGTGCCAGTGGAGTCTACATAATGTGCTACATGACCAGGTAGCAAAGATCTGCTGTGTTAGAGGACCAGGTAGCAAAATATATACGTACTGTGCTAAACATACCGGTATGCTTTTATTTCTCCGTTGCCAAGGAGTCGCAATTAATAATAACTGTTGCCGCAAGGACACCTGTATGGAAAGAAAGCACTGCAGCAAGGATTCCAGACAGGCGACAACGCGTCGAAAGTGTCACAATTTTTTGTGTCACCTGCAGTCCTCCTCCTGCTCATGTTGCGTGGTTTTTTTCCTGAGATCTCCATGTGCAAAGCACTGGCATGAGCAAAGTGTCGTCTTTTTCAAGCATTTAAGCACTGTTCTGAAAGTGAACATCTGAGTTGACAAGATTGAGGAGCTTCCAAAATGCACCTTCGCAATTGCAAATGTTTCTGGACTGGATTGATGATGGCGGTTGCGATGCTGGAACGATGTTTCATCACTTGCTCATTTCCCATGGATGGAAATAACATCATTGCGTTCTTGAACTCTTTCTACAGGCACTTTGATGAGCTTCCAGTCCACTTTGTCTATGAGAGTTCGACCAACCCAGACTCCTACCAGTCTGTCCTGTTGCACATGTCCAAAACACAACTAGGCATGAGTAATCCTCCCTTATTACACTTTATGGGGCCTACTGAAATGGCAGCACCAGATTATCAGATATGGAAAGTTCAGGATGAGAACGTGATTGTTCTGGTTTCAATAGATAGTGAAACAGCAAAAAATGAGTTGGAAAGCCTAGCAAACTCTGGCTTCATGGAAAAGGGAATATGGGCAGTGCCTCATGGACTCATAAGTCAGGATTTCGTGCTAAGCAGATATGACAGCAACATTTATGTATACACTGTAGACAGAGTAGGTTCTTTTGTATCCTTGCAAGAATTTTTTTCAATCAAGAAGAGACACAGATTTGCCAATGAATGGGGAAACTGGTCACTCGAAAGTGGATTGACACTGCATATTCCTCACATGTGGGAGAGAAGAACAAAGTTTTTGCAAGGTGTTCAGTTAAGAGGGGTTTACCTGGAATGGACACCCTTTACTTTTGTGAGCAAGAATGGGAGCACCTATGGAATCATTCCTGATTTCATCAAAATATTTCAAGTATAGAAATACTCTTCAAATTTGACAGTATCAAATGTTTAAAATGATCTCTTGTTCCAGGATGAGGCTGGCTTTGAATTTGAGGAATATCAGCCACCAGATGGCAATTGGGGAGCACCTCTTGATCCTAATGATCTCACAGGAGAATGGAATGGTCTTGTGAGAGAAGTGATTGATGGCAGGGCTGACTTTGCCCATGCAGCTTTATCTACTACACCACAGCGAAGCATTGTTGTCAACTACGGAATGTTCTTTTTTGAAGACAGGTAACAGGGAATTATTTGCATAGTTTCCATGTCAACACTAGTTATAAGGTTATTTTTAATACTTTAGATTTACTTTCCTGATTAAGAAACCTGATGGAACAGTCACAATCAACTTTTGGGCCTACATAAATGTCTTCACAATTGAAGTTTGGGCTGCTACACTTGTAGCTATACTTCTAGGATCGTTTATTCATAGTCTGTCTAGATTTCATGAGAGAACTAAAGTGGACAAAGCTTTCTTAAAAGACTTTGGTGCAGTCTCAGCTGTGTATCTTCAACGAGACTCAACTTTACAAAGAGCTACATTTCCATATCGATTTGTCCATGTGGTGAATTGTCTGACAGGATTTATAATATTTTCATTTTATTCTGGTGTCCTGACCTCCCTTATGACTGCAGCACCTGCAAAGCTTGAGATCAATTCTTTTCAGGTTGTTTCTCTCCTATTGGGTGACTTTCCAGTATGCACTTAATTACTTTTTTGTACTTTAGGATGTGCTTGACAAAAAGTACCAGGCTGTTGTTATTAGAGAGTCAGCAGATTCTCTGACAATGCAGAACGCTAGAAAGAGCTCGAGCTTGTGGAATATTTACTACAAGGTAACATAAAATTACAATGTTAACATACTTTATCAATTGTTTGACATAAACTTCCTTCCAGACAATGGCAGGAAAACCTGAGGTTCACGTTCTTGACCCAGAAGAAGGAGTAGAAATATTGAGATCAAAGCCCAAGTGAGTAAAGTGGTATTACATTTATTTCTACCCTTAACTTGTGAATCTGCACTTGCCGCAGATACACCATGTTTGCCACCACATCGGCTACCTATGGGTACAATGACATTTTGGCACTAAACCTTGACGAAGCAATAACAGATGTTACTGCTCCCATTTTCCAAAAGGTATGGAAGAAGTACTACATTTGTGACTATGGCAATTCATCACCAAAAAAACTAAGAAACCAGCTCCATGCCTATCTTTCCTAACCAGGACTCTGAGCTCCTGGGTGCCTACAACTACTTCATGTACAGGCTCAAGGAGACAGGAGTCCTCCACAAGATCACCACCAAGCACTTCGGAGAAGACTTGGACCCCAAGAGGGACGTCAGCATGGAGGCCTCCATGCTCGGCTACGACAACCTCTTCTTCCCCGGGGCCGTCGCCGCCGTCGGGACCGTGGTGGCCTTCGGGATCCTCCTCGGCGAGGCCTGGGCCGCGGCCTGCTTCAAGAGGGCGAGGCATGCTGCGAGGTGGAAGAAGGAGAGAAGGTCGAGGAAAAAGACCACGAGAGCACCTGAGTTTCCCAACTTGACATATTATTAGTTCCCCAACGTCATCCCATCAATCTGGAGATGACATATGGGAGGGAAAGGAAGGCAAGAGGGCAGTTCGATCAAAGACACTGCGGGTGAAGTTGGAGGCAAAAAGCACCTCGTTAGGCCCACAGAAAAGGGGTAAACAGCGCGTATCAGATCTGACAAACAACAGCATAAAAAAAAACATCTGAAGAATGATGATGATGATTGATGACAAATAAACGTGAGGCAATGCAGAAGGTCCTTTCCTTCCCTTCCTTCCCTCCTACCCTCCCGTGAATCGATATCTGTCAACTCTTCATGGCTGACATTCCTGCCTGCCTTTGCTTTCCATATAGTCAAAAAAGAGATGCAACCCAAACATCGACTTTTTTTTTCAGTAAAAAGAGACTTAATTATTAGTGTAAATACAATGCATAGGTGCCCTAACAAGTTTTTTTCTTTTCTTTCCAAGCACAGCCGCATTGCAGCAGACCGACGAAAATGACAGGTCATTAGCGCTGTAATTTGAGGTGTGGCTCTTTTCTCTGTCATCTTCCTCTCAGGCATCGACACCGTAACCCTCAACTTGGCACTTCCACTGCCAAAGAATTAAAGAGTGTTTTCTTCTATAATTCCGTGGAGTGAAATTTCATCATGTCGTTGTTAATCTCTCATTCAATCCGCCATTTATTTTTCTTTGGGGTGAAAGGAGGAATAATTGAGCGCGTGCAGGAGGAAAAGATTTTAAAAAGCGCAATTTTCCTGGACGGTTGTTGTACCTAGTACGTAGGTAGAAACTTGATAATGGAATTGCTAAGCATCTCTGAAAGCTTTCATGGCCTCATTCACGGACGCACGCACGCCAGGGTTGCCAGGTCTTAGACCATCCACAATAGTCCCAACAGTAGCAAATAAGCCATAGTTCATACGTAGTCACTATGTCTTTGAAAAAGTCTATTTTAATGCAAATTTTTGACGCCTACAAGATCCAGAATGACTAGGAAAAATAACCCTCCTAGCCACCCTGCCACACACACACACACTCAAGTAGGTACGTTACAAAGCCTTGTTTGCGCGCGGCCTCAAATTTTGCTCCTCTCTTTCCTGCTCATGTTGTTTGAAGACACTCCATCACAAGCTCTCATGATTGATGAAAGGGAACGGGGTGACTCATCAACAATTCATGTAGCACCATTTGCTCAGTATATTGGTGCTGAATAGGTATACATCATTTTATGATACTTATGAGTGGTTCACAACGCTCGTGGTATACACAATTCTTCCAGTTGTGGGGTGTGGAGGGGGCCGAAACATGACATGGAACTACCTCCTCCTGGCGCACCTGCTGTCCGGCTGCTGGACGGTGCTGGGCCGAGCCGCCAACGACGCGGACCTCCTCGCGGATCTCTTTGTCTCGGCGCTGAGGTTCTGGCCCGCCAGGCCGGCCTACATCGTCCTCCACGGGACGGACGAGGAGGACGTGGCGGCCCTGGCCGTCTCCGTGGCCTCCTCCCGCGGGGCGGACTGGAAGGTGGGCAGCGCCGGGGTCGACCGTCTCGGCGAGGTTGTCGAGGGGGCGGACGACGACGACGACGTCGTCCTGGTGAGGGTGGCCTCCGAGGACGGCAGGGCCGCCTTCGCGGAGGCCGCCAGGGCCGGCGCGCTGGTGCCGGAGGGGAGGTCGGCCCTCTGGCTGCTCCCGCACGAGATGCTGGACCCGCGCGAGATCCGGACGAGGTTCGACAGCGACGTCTTCCTGTACAACGTCTCCTCCTTCTCCTCCTCCGACGGCCGGGCCACCTGGCACGAGGCCTTCTCCGTCAAGGGGGAGCACAGGTTCGTCAGCGAGCTGGGGACCTGGACCAGGCTGGGCGGGCTCCGAGTCCCCACCCCGAACGTCTGGGAGAGGAGGCAGTGGTTCCTCCGCGGTGTCCCGCTCCGGGGCGTCCTCCTGCCCTGGCCGCCCTACACCTACGCCGAGGCCGATGGTTCTGGGGATCTGGTCACCAGGGGGATCATCCCGGAGGCGGTGCACCTGTTTCAGGCATCAATACTTTTGGGAACAATTAGATAACTTGCAAATATAATGCAAAACGTTTCACGACCTCTGTCCGCTAGTCCCTGGTCGGCTTCGACCTGGAAGAGTCCGTGTCTCCCGACGGGAACTGGGGCGCCCCGGTGAACGTCACCGACCTCACCGGACGGTGGAACGGGATGGTCGGGGAGGTGGCGGAGGGGCGCGCGGACTTTGGTCACGCCCCCTTCTCCACCTCCCTGGAGAGGAGTAGGGTCATCACCTACGGGATCCCCATCGAAGAAGACATGTGTGGAAGGATCTTTTTTCTTACCCGACGGAACTTTTAAACTTGCAAGCGTAACTAACTTAGGAAAAATATTGTGACATATTCATGTACTGTAGTATTCTAACAACAAGTTCCGTTACATGTTTAAAGCTGAATTTGTTACTCTCGTAATTTCAAAAGACCCGTCGGGTACCCGACCATACACATACGAGTATATTCCCACATTTTCCACCACAGCTTCACGTTCGTGATAAACCATCCCGTCGGCGGAGCCATCAACTTCTGGGCCTTTGCCGCCATCTTCACTCCTCAGGCAGCGTTGCCAGACTTTTGCGAATATGCGCAACTTGATGCGTATTTTGAAGTCCTGCTTTGCGTATTTTTGGTGACGTTGCCCCCCCCCCGCAGGTGTGGCTCTCCGTGTCGGCCGTGGTGGCCGTCGGCGCCGCCGTCCACTTCCTCTCCGTCCGCGAGGGCGACGCGCTGGCGTCCCTGGGCGCCGTCGCCTCCGTCTACCTGATGAGGGACACCACGGTCGAGAGGGAAGGCAACTCGACCAGGTGAGCGAGGAAAAAATACTCTTTTTTTACAGTGAAGTCTCGATTTTTGGGACACCTTACTACTACGCATACATACCATCAAAATGTTATCGTTTCAACAACATCGCTATATATCCAGATTCTACTGTGGTACTACACATATTAGATTGCAAACAGACGTATTTTTTAATTCCTTTTCTGCCTCAGGGTGGTCCACCTGGTGAGCTGCCTGTGCGGCTTCATGATGTTCGCCTTCTACACCGGCGTCCTCACCTCCCTCATGACGGCCGCGCCCGTCAACATCGACATCAGCTCCTTCCAGGTGGAAAGCATTTTGAATTTTTGTCTTATGTAGAGCAGCTTAATAATATAATTAACACTATGTGTGTTTTGTCAGGACGTGTTGGACCATGACTACCAGCCTCTGGTCCTGGGAGCGTCGGCCGACCAGTTGAGGATGCAGAACTCCAGGCCGGGGACGACATTGCACAAGATTTACCAAGAGGTACGTAGTTACTTGCTATACCCTCATTTCTTTGCGCTTTTTTTTCTTGAAGAATGCCATCTGCTTTTTCCAGAGGATGGCTGGAAAGTCGCAATTTCATCTGAAGACGATGGACGAGCTGATAAGAAAGCTGCATTCAGATCAGAGGTGATGATGCATGCAAACAATTGGCGTGATGTGTACTACTAACTGTTATCTCTCACGCGAGTACTCAATCTCCTAGATTCGTCGTGTTTGGCTCCAAGTCCGGGATGTTCGGGGCGAAGAAGGTGCTGATCCTCAACCTGAAGGAGGCCATCGCGGACAACTTGGCTCCGATTTATGCGAAAGTAAGGGTGGACAGCAAAGTGACTTAAGCACATTTTTTTTTAAATGCCAAATTATCTTGTGAAACAGTTTAACGTCATCCATCCACTTTTCTGCTTGATCCGAGCTAGGACTCCGAGCTGCTCGGCGTGTTCAACCACCACTTCTCCAAGCTGAGCGAGACTGGCGTGCTGGACCGGATCAGGAAGAAGTGGTTCGCCAAGGAGACGTCTCCCTCCTCCGCCTCCGCCGTCGCCGTCGCCGAGGACTTCATGCTCGGCTACGAGAACCTCCTCTTCCCGGTCCTGGTGGGCGCCGTGGGCGCCGCCGTCGCCGTCGGCGTCCTTGGCTGCGAGGCGGCCGCTTCCTCACTGGCCAGTGCTGCCACACCGGGCGGCACTTCGCCGAAATGGAGATTTTTAAAACTTCTTTCGCGAAATTTTTGGTCGGGCCCGTGGAGATCCAGGAGCTAGGAGAAATGACGAACCCATTTCGGGTGGTGACTTTTGTCAAGCAGTTAATGGCGCTTGGAAGCATTACACAGAACTGGCTGAAGTTGGGATCCGTGGAGACTACCTCTTTATTTCCCCGTCAACGGGTTGTCAAAGGATTAGGAGGCATCAGCATCAGCGTCAGAGCATCAAAGATGCCTTGGACGGTCGACAAGTTAAAAGGCATATGAAAAAAAAGAGCAGTTTTTTTGTTTTCGTGGCTCTAAAATCTGGAAAGTCCGTTCGTCCTCCTACGTAGGTACACTCCCAAATCTTTTCTTTTTTTTCTCAAAGCGACTCGACTCGCCCTGTCCGACTTCGTGCTGACAGTTCTTGATGCCAGCGACCACCCTGAGAGACGGAGAGATGGAGAGAAGTGGTCTTGTTGCTAGCTATAGCAGAGAGAAAGAAGAGGGGGGACAGAGATAAAGAAGGGAGAAGTAAGAGGGGTGTCTGCATCAGATTTGTGCAGAACACCTGCATCAGGTGTCTACAGGGTGTTGCACAATGTCACTCCCCATTCTCACAATGCTATTTAGATACACCCTGTATACTGTATATATAAAAAAATGTTTTGTACGTAGTATACCTTCCGTTGACGTCCTAGTTTTTGGGGTTTTTTTAGCAGGATCGCTAGATCGAGTAGCACTTCGATCAAGACGGAGTTGCGAGTCGTTCTGAAAGAATTTTTGACTTGTTTTTCTTTTTCTTTTCCGTATGATGTCGTGACGTCACGTCTAAAAAAATGTTTTTTGTTGTTGTTGCTGTTGTTGTTTGGAGCTCTCCCGCCGTGCTGCAAAGCCAGACATTACGTGATGGAAAGAGGTTGTGTTGATGTAGCAGTACAGGTGTTGCTTTTTTTGGTAATCGTTTTTACCTAGAATTTTTTTATGCTTCATGTTTTCCATGATATCTTTACAACCGGATGCTGACAATGCCAAAACTCAGTGTTGCCAGAATTTCTGATGGTTAGATTTCAAGTTAACAGATGGATACAGTAAAAAAGATACAGAGTCACTCTTTAGCAATTATTTTGCTAACAAGCGTTTTCCCTAAGTTACACCAGCCTGGAATCGAACAAACATCTGGCAACACTGCCCAAAGTGTTGTGCTAAGCTCAACATATTTAATTCCGCTCTTTCTACTTTTCTCTACAAGTGTCGACACGTGTTTGGTGGCCGCAAAAAAGTTTCCACCACTGCCCGTTTTCTCTCTCTCTCTCTCTCTCTCTCTCTCTGCCCACTTTTTTTGCATTCTTACATGGTCTGATTGATGAGTGTGGGTAGTGGGCAAGGGATTTTTTTTAATGCGGGTGTTTCGACCCACGGCATCCCAGAAAACTTTTATGGACAACAAAAAAAATCTACTATTTTTCTCATTTTCTCAAAGCGCACAAAAAAGCGTCCCGCTTATGGCGGAGAACGGTCATTTATCTCTTTTCGTTTGAAACTTGGACTCGGAGCTTTAATCGGTTTTTGTTGCATCCAAGAAGGGGCAGAGAGAGAGAGAAAATGGAAGTGCCCAAGCCTAAGGCCGATTCAGGGTTTCTCATAGTAGTACGTTGGCACACAACACACTTGGTTCTCCTTATAAATATGTATATTCTTCCTACAGATTTTGCCATAGTCAGAAGTGTACATATCTATTGTACAAATCTGGCAAAAATACTTCTTTTTTTTTCAACTTTCTCACAGCTCTTTAAAAAGAGATGTACAACAAGGATCAATGACGACCGCCTATAGCTGAGTCTTTAAACCAGTATCTAGTACCTAGGGTGGAGAATGATTGCAAAGAAAATTTATACTTGGTGAATTATTGTAACTACTTGGCGGAGATTTGCTGTACTCATTGTAAAACAATTCTTGCTTTTTTTCAATAAAGGAGGGAAATGAAAAGGAAATCAAAAAATTTTCGTTGTTTTCTCTCGATCTCATGCCGCGTGCAGTAGTGTGGAATTTAGACCGAGTTCTCCCGACGAGCATCTGACCTGAGGGGAGGGGGGCGAGAAGAAGAGAAAAGGAGACGGAGAGGGGGAGGAGACTAGGTGGTCTGTCTCTCTCTCTTTCCTCTCTCCCTCTCCATCCCTCCCTTTCTGCATTTCTGATGATGAGATGAGATTCTTTTCTCCCTCCTCCTCCATCATCTTCAGCTCCACCCGGCCAGCTCAGTTGCAGTCCGGCGGTCACGGAGGCAACATCGGGCGGATTGAAATGGCGTTCCTTCTCCGTCAAGCGTGAAGGAAGAAAGTGCCGCCGATCTCATCTCCATCATAACCTACTACCACAAGAATTGAACAATTTGCGAGACGATCTGTTTTATCTCAACTCTTGAGAGATTTTCTTTTTCAGTTAAAAAGCATCCATTAAAAGAACAGCTAATCATGAAGCAGACTTTAGCCGCCGTCCTGCTGGCTTCCCTGGTGTCGGTGGTCTGCCCGCAGTTCCACTTCCAGCCACCGTTCTTGGCCCACCACCACCCACTTCTCCATCGGCAGTTCCAGTGGCGCCAGTCGCCGCCGGCGTCGCCGCCGTCGTCGGTCCACTGCTCCGTCGGCGGATACTTCAGGCACCCCGAGGACTGCACCAGGTTCTACCGATGCGTTGACATCTCCGGCGGGCTCGGCTACTACCAGGTGAGCAGCGTTGCCACACTTGGCGACATTTTCGCCAAGTTGGCGAATATTCTGAAGCATTCAGGCGATTTTTTTAAATTCTGCCCCGTGGCAAGACTGTTTAAAATTCTACATGTTTTAGTCGTACCACGAATGAATCTCCCACTTTTTAGGCTTTCCACTACAACTGTCCCTCTGGGCTGGTCTTTGACGAGCGATTGAGCGTGTGCAACTTCCACTGGGCGGCGGATCCGTGCGAGGACGAGGACGAGGAGGAGGAAGAGGACGTGGAGGAGGACGAGACTGATGAGTTCGGCGACACCTTCGTGGTGGTGGCCCCGTCCTTCACCTTCCAGTGCACCTCGCCGGGGCTCTTCGCGCACGACAGCGACTGTTCCAGGTTCTGGCTGTGCAGGTACAGTAGTTTAGGGAGGGGGGGTCGACTGGCCAAGTCAGGGCATTTTTCTGTATCTGCCTACTATGCTTTATAACAGACAAGACGGCGGCACCCGGCTGTCCGCCGGGCTGTACCGCTGCCCGGAAGGATTCCTGTACTCCGAGTCGGTCCGGCGCTGCCTGCGCGAGCAGGAGGTGGCCTGCAGCAAGGTGCCGGACCTGGCCAGGATGGCCGGGGAGCCGACGCCCTACCAGCTCAGGGTGGCAGACCTACAGGGGTTCTTCGCCAGGCACAGATACTGACAGACACTGGAGTTGCCAAGAACGTCATTACTTTGACTTAAAAAAAAACTCTAATAAACAACAGTTGTCACCTTTAATCTGGGTTGAAACATTTTCCCCCTCGTTTGTAAGTCAATGTCAGTAGAGCATGCTGCTGATGTTATCTCCTCTCACAGGCTGCCTGTTCGTTAGACTGATTTTCTGCTTGGATGAAATGTAAAGAACGAAGCTGCCTGAAATTATGCCTAGAAGCCTCTTTGTCTCAAGCCTTAGAAGCCTCAATGTCTGCATGTATCAAAATCTAAGAATTCAATATCACGCCAAATTTAAAAAAAAAATAAGTAGAATAATCCTATGTGTCCTACGGACTTCTTTGCACGGGTGGAATGACTTAAGCTTGCTGAAAGTGCCATAATCTCCTGCTGAATGCATGTCTGCAATTGCAACTCTTTTCAGTAACCAGCTCAAAAACTTCAAACTGTGCATGGGTGGTTCTTTCCCCGGCACACTGTATTGCTTTACTAGAATTGACTAGAGCATCTACCTACTGCGTTTGAACAAAGTTTCTGCGAGTTTCTCCACATCAAAATGTGTATGATGGTTGCACAGGTGCATTCGGCAACTCTGCTTCGTAGAAAGCAGGGTCGTTTGCTGCACAAAGGACTAACAAGAATTATAGAGGGAGGAGGAAAAAACTGCTTTCAGGGGGAAAATGCCGTTTTTTGCACAGGCGAATGCTGCAACACAATTGCAGCTAGTCTCCCAGAGAGAAGGCTATAATTTACCGTCCGGTCACGATATTCGCTCGCAAAAATAAAAAAATCGAGTATTATTATTGTTAACTGATAATAGGTAATTGAAAATAAGTAACTGGTTTCTTAAAGTTTGAATTGTGTGAAGTCCAAAGAGAGATATGCATGAATTTGTGTCAAGAGCACAAAGATCCAACTATTAGCATGTACAAAGATCTTGGACTAGAGGGTCCTTCAGCTCTAAAAATGGCCTCAAAAGTTCATTCTGAAGAATGTTATGAAGTGGACCTTGGATGGAAGGATTCAGGCCTGACTGCCACCATGTGAAGAGGGGCCAAAGCGCCAGGCATCCTGCGCATGTGTGAGATAATCTGGTTCTCCGTCTCCTTCTACTCAAACGACTCAAATGTGGTTTCCCTGAGAGCACTGAAATCCTTGTCAGGGAAAGGACTGCCCGACCGGAAGGTATAAGGTGTGATGCACACAAAGGCAACTGAGGATGCCTGCATAGGTGGGCACACATCCCAATATTTGGATTTTTTTTTCAAAGGTAGAAGCTACAAATTTACCCAAAATTAGTATTCAGTTATTTTTATGTGTAAAGAGCAGCAAGAGTTGTTGTTGCTTGTGTACTACTGTATGTACTTGCTGTACCAAGCAACAAGGACAGGAGTTAAAACAAGCAAATCGAGTTTGCCCAAGTTTGGGATGCAGCATCCAGAGAGAGACACGTGTGACAGCACGCAGTTTCTCCTGTCAAAGCAATTTGCTTAAAAAGCAGAGCACTCCCATCTCTTCCGCCTCAGACATTGGATATCGTCAGCAGGAGGAAAAACCGATCTACTATAGTAGTACGACCATGATGCTGAAGGTCTTTGTCCTTGGCATTGGTGCGGCCGTCTTCGTCTCCCTGTGGGATCCAATGGGGTGAAGACCAGAAAATTAGGAAGTTGGCTCTAGCACTCTCCATCTCCATCTCTTTTTGATCCCTCATTCTTTCCCTCCTTTCTCTCTTTCTCTCTCTCTCCTCCCTGTTCAGTGAGGTCTCCGCCGTGGACCCAGAGGACCTGATCTGCGATAAAGAAGTGATGCCCTTCATGTTTGAGGCCGGGCTGAAGAAGGTGGCCCCAAATCAAAGGAACCACGCTACCGTGGAAGAATGCGAGCAAGCCTGCCTCGACATCCCAAACCACAAGTGCGTCTTCTACTGGTACAAGGAGAGCAACAACAACTGCGCCTTCTTCGCCACCGACAACCACACTGACAACGTCTATATCTGTGACGACACCTATACGGTAAATTCATTAGCAAATATACGTTTCTTATTTGTCACGTCTGTACAAAATAGAATACACAGGTAGTACTAAAAAAAATTACCCGACCAGACATACCCTTTGTCTTGTTGGTATATAGCAGACATATTTCAAACATGATAGCTTGCTCAATGCATTAAAATAACCACGCTTTATCATACGTATGTACGAGACATTACTTTAGACTCAGAACTGTCATCCATTTGTGCAAAAAAAGCAGAGTTTACACAAATGGCACTTTGCGAGTAATAGCCGCATGTGCTTAGGTTCTGGCTGCTTTGCTAGGTCAACAACGCTACAAATTTAGCGTGACGGCTGTCTGGTGGGGCAGGTCTTGATAACAGGACAGAATTATTGCTAGCTGGCCCTTCCCTTCTTTTTGTATAAGCAAGTTTGTTCAAGACCTGCTTCCTGATCGATCATCATACACGCACAGGTAGTAAAGCCTGCCAGGCTGTGGCTCTTCCTGAAGTTCCCTGCCAAGACCAAGCGCGGCTGCGCCAGGAGGTGCGACGGTCGCCCGCTGTGCCAGTTCTACTTCCACAACGAGTTCACTAGGGCCAAGAGCTGCAACCTGTACGCGAGCGCGTTGGACGAGACTCCCTGCACCTGCAAGCCAAGCCCGACTACCAGGATTAAGTAACTTTTTTATACTAGCACACAGGCCCTGGACGTGCCAAAATTTCAAGTTTTGTCACAACTGAATGTTGATTACTGGTATACAAAAAGGTGGAGGGACATTTTTTATATTTTTGCATTTGGTCCGTACTACTACGCACACTTTGAACATTTTATGAATCCTTTTATTCTAGTGTCATAATAAAGGAGACCTGGCCAGGAATGTGTGATAACTTTCCTTGCGTTGGCACTTTTTTTGCCGACAAGAAACGCTGAGCAACGAAAATGGTGTTTTTGCCTGGTAAAAGGGATGCTTATAGTACGTAAAAATGGTGGCAAGTACTTGGAATACATTAGCACACTTGGAAATGCGACCGTTCAGCTAGGCTAGGTGTTGTTGACCAGCAGAGCATCCAGATATAAAATAGGTGAGTGGGCTGCAAACTGTGAGTTAACGTGAGCTCTAGCATTGCCAAGTTACTAATTGTGACCTCATCTAGGTACAGGGCTTTGGAGGGAGATAGCCAGCTTCTGCTCCTCCCACATCTCCATGGAGGAAGGGACTAGGAACCCTCCGGGACAAAAATCTAAGGGTAGGTTCGTACATGCTAGTGAATTGCAACTCTTGGCCCTGGTGAACGCGTTGTGGAAGTAGAAGTCGCAGAGGATTTGGTCGTCGCACCTCCTGGCGCAGCCGCGTTCAGTCTTGGCAGGGACCTTATCCCTGAAAAAAGATCCTCCCAGGTTTTATCGGCTGTGAATGAAAAGAGAGAGAGCATTAGTACCTTTGATCAGGTGATTTTTAGAGAAACGTTTCTACCAAATCGATAGTCTTCACTGTCAAAGAACTGGTAAATGTTGTAGTTAAAAAGTTGTCAAGCTGTATTTATAAAAAAAAGTTGACATAAACCTGCGCGCTAAAGTCGCAGACGGAGTTGAAGACGTCGCCAGCTGGTTCTTGGCGGAGAAGAAGAAACAGGTCCTGGTGCTCTGCTTGTAGGTGTAGAAGGCGCACTTGTGGTCTGGGACGGCAGCGCAGGCGGTCTTGCAGTCCTCCTCCGTTGGAACCTTTGCATTTGGGGACACCTTCTTCAGACCAATCTCAGACAGAGTGGACATGATCTGACAGGTCAGGCCTTCTGGGCCCACGGCGGCCACCTTTCTAGAAGGAAAGAAAGAAATAGAGAGATGTTTCTTGCAGGGCATCTTTGTGTTCTTGTGTTCCCACCCTGTTGATCCCCACAACAGGACGAAGACGGCTGCACTGATGCTGCCAAGGATGAGGGCCTTCAACATTGTGTCTTCGTATGAAATCAACCTGTTCTTCTGATGATGACAATTCTGTCTGTGATAGAGAGAGAAAAGGGGGTGGTCTGCTTTAAAAGCACCCTACTAGTTA
>JAAUYM010024651.1_pt1 | contig 20066 bp, 10 predicted proteins | sample 7278001 | NCBI WGS metagenome assembly JAAUYM01 (sample SAMN14350224, study PRJNA611818) | marine sediment metagenome | isolation source: surface marine sediment (1.8m) | place: French Polynesia: Moorea | collected 2018-08
CTTTATTATTCCCATTTGGTTTAAAGTCCTTTGTTTGTCCAAGTTTTCCACTTTCCCCATAGTGTATGATGGCATTGGATTTAGAATTGACATATAATTCGCCACCTATTTTGGCATTTCCATCCACCTCCAACTTCTGGGAAGGATCACTGGTGCCGATGCCTACGTTGCCTTGGACCAGCAGTCCATCGGTCGGGGCGGCAGAGGTCCCTGAATAGGTGGTTCCGATGGCCACACCACCCTCTACATCCAGTTTGCTTTTTGGGGCAGTAGTGCCGATGCCCACTTTGCCTTCGACCAGCAAGCCATTGGACGGAGCGGCATTGTTCCCCGAATAGCTGGCCCCGATAGCTGCACCGCCCTCCACATCCAACTTGTTCTTTGGACTGCTGGTGCCGATGCCTACATTGCCGTCCGAAATGACCATCTTAGTATAATCTCCCTGATTAAAATGAAGGATCTTGTCTGACTTAGAATTTAACATAGTTGTTCCATCTGGAGACTGCAATAGTGCATAGTCTTTGGTATTTTCACAGCTCGAATGGACTATTCCTGCCCACGGGGAATTGATCACATTTCCAATTTTTAATGTTCCACCCAAGGATCCGATGACCGCATTGCCTGCCACTACAAGTTTCTGAGAGGGTTCACTTGTACCAATCCCCACATTGCCGCCACCTACGAGTTGGGCGATGTCCTTACTGATCTTGCTTACGGCAATGGACAGCTTGCCCGACGGGCAGCCCTCCACCCCCTGATATTCGATATAAATGGGCACATGACCCACATACTTATTTGGGGTGATATTGGAAATGGTAAAGCTTTTATGCTGTCTAGAGGCGATGCTTGCACTACCCGGCTTCCATGTAAAGACCTGACTGTTGGTTGTCCCGGTCTCTTTTTTAAGTGGTGTCCTAGCAGTTCCTGCTGCACTGGCAGTTGCTGCCAAGGCATCGGAAGTATTCCCCAGGGGAAAGATAAACCGGAATTCGGCGTTGTCTGTAAAGGAGACCGCTCCGTTGCTTATATTGATCAGCTTAAATGTCAGCGAGGTCCCCGAATCGTTGCAGACCACCCCCTGTGGTGTATGGACCGAAGCAATGAACGGTGGTAACGGATTTTCCAACATATCTTCGACGGTGTCCAGAGCTTCTGCTCTTTTATCCACCTCATCGTCCACGGCTTTGATGTTGGCAGCCAAGGTTTTCAGTACATTGACAACTCCACCAAAAAAGTTAGACAACGATGTATTGTTAATATTAGGAGCAGGTTGCACTCGTTCGTCACTTCTGTCCTTCCCATCACCGTCTTCAACATTTCCCTCAGTACCTGAGGCAGCATTGATAATATCATTCTTTGCCTGTATCGCTTCTGCTCTGGCGGTCTCTGCTTCGCCTTTTGCTGTCTGCGCTTCTGTTCTGGCGGTCTCTGCTTCGCCTTTTGCTGTCTGCGCTTCTGTTCTGGCGGTCTCTGCTTCGCCTTTTGCTGTCTGCGCTTCTGTTCTGGCGCTATTGCTATAGGATAATAGGTCTTCAAGAGTGCCAATACTATCTGTTACCTGAGTTTCCAACTCATCCACGCGAGTATTGGCCCCGGTCACTTCTTCATTGACCTTTTGCAACAATGAATTGTTGGACGATAGATTGAGGATGTCAACCTGTTTTTGGCGAATACCGACGATCGCCTCCCCATCTTTAAACTGCATGGTCTTAAAATAAAGGGCCATGCGGGTGCTTCGTCCGCCCAAGGTACCATCGGCCGTACGGTACTCAAAGGGGAAGGAGAGGGTGTCCCCGGCCTGTAGGTCCAGTGGCGCTGTGCGTAAAAAATAGATGGACCAACTGCCGTCCTCTGGGTTTTGGGTGGCCGACCTTGCAATGGACCAGTCTTGGGGTGTTTGCAGTTCATCGCTTGTAAAGTCTTTGAACACCGGGTAGGTCCCCGGGCTGTTAAAGGTCCCATTGCGAAAGCGTAGCTCTAGGTGATAGTTCTCTTTGGTGGCCGTCCCATCTTGCTGGGGAAGTAGGGCAATGGTCTCCTGGGACACATTGGTGATGGTCAGTTGTTGGCGGATACGCTCATTACCGCTTACATCCTCTATGATCAAGGTATGATCGGCCAGATCCTTCCATCGATCGCCCGTCCTGTGCCCCAATGCAAAATCGATCGGATATTGGTCCACAAAGGTGGCCAGATCATTTTCCTGACCTACCTTTTCGGTAATGACCTCGGTAGCTTCCAGGGCGCGGTGGTAATAGTGAAAGTGGCCAAAGCGAGCGGCCCCTGCTGTGATGTCAAGGTTTTTGACCACGGCAGGTGCCGGGGCGTCCGTTGCCATGGTACGGGTCTCTAAAAGGACCCCATCCAGATAAAGGGTATGGATGTCCCCTTTCCTCACCCAGGCGAGATGGTGCCAATCTTCCTCCATACTCTGTGACGAGGCCCCCTGAAAGTTGCCACCTACTTGTTCGTTGTCGTGAAAGAGTGCAAGGGCACCACTGCCGTCGATCTGCAGATACGCTGTATCGCCACCCAATTTCACCACCGTTCCGGCGGTCATTCGTTTGATCCAGATGAGCACTGTGCCATTGACCCCTTTGGCCGCATCCATCTCTGGGAGGGCCATTTTTGTGCCTGCTTGCAGCTCTATGCAAGAACCGAAGCGGGTATCCTTTACTGCATGCTGCTGATCGGGCCGATCAAAATTTAGTTGAATGCCTATCTTGCTTGTGTCTGTGATACTCATTTTTTTGTTTTTTAATTGTTAGTATGTGATTTGATTTGCTGAACTCATCTCGGGTCTCTTGATCGAACCAAAGAATAGATCTTTCTTCCAGGAGAAGGCCTTTTAGCACTTCATAGCAGGGCTACGGAGGGAGAAAAAGACAAGTTGGGGAAAAAAATATCATTTTTGGAGGAAATTATAGAAACTCGAGGTGATCTCGATATGTCCTCTTGTTCTGGTATTGCTATTTTCTTAAAGTAGCCTTCCACGGCCTCTACCCGATGTACCGGAGGTGCCACCTGATGTAGCGGTGTAAGGGAAGGTCGTTGGCTCTTTTCTAGGATCTGTTGTAGTTCTTTCCATTCTTCGGTATCAAAGCCGTCTGTGGGCGATTCCGCATCTGGCGGAAAATAAAATGCGTGATCCGCCCTGTTTGGGTCTGGTCTTAGTAGCTGATGATGGACCATCTGGTCCCATTTTTCCTCAGTGCCACCCTGAGCCAAAAATTGCGGTCGACCGATCATGGTCAGCCCCGACCGTCGTAAAAATTGGGTCCCTTCCCCGTCGTAGTAGCGTTGTCTCCACTGCCAGTCCCCGGAGGGTAGCGGTAGTGCGTGCCGTTGTTCGGGAAATGTTGGTGTAAGCAAAGGTGCCCCAAAATACGTTTGCTGTATGCTGTTCAAGGCATCCCTGTACATGGGAGGTTCTAGGCGCAACACTTTTTTTGGCACAATACCGGTGGTGGCATGGACGGGTGCATCGGGCTCCATGAGGATCACCAGGTCCATCGGAGGGGCCTCCAGGCTATGCCGTAGGTTGGCCACCCCCTCTTCCTTGATGGCATCGATGTAATCGTGCTCGTCCGGATCGAAGTTAGCAGCATCCAACATGTCGGCGATGTCCTGTACATTGCTCTGCGGGAAATAGCCAGTATTGCTAAAGTTCCCTTCACTGTCCTGTGTCCAGTAGCAGATCAATCCATCGTTAAAGTTCTTATATTCTCCTATCTTTATAGGAAACTCAACAGCGGTGAACCGACGGTCCGTGCGTTGTACGCCGGTGGCATTGATGTCGTGGAACAAGGCACGCCAGCTCTTGTTGATCTCGGGCGATCCCTTTAGTTGCAGGTCCAGACCGGCCCTTACCACGGCCAAGGGTCTGCTTGTTAAAAAGTCTTGCTCCAGATGGTATGCCTCGGGATTGATGTTCTCCTGTCCTTTACGGATCGCCTGTTTCAGTTGCGGCAGGTAATCGTTACCGCTATTGGGCTGTGGGCGATGGTCCGGGTGAAAGCTACGTAGCTTGTTTACGAAGGCTTTGAGCGTGGGATCGCCGATGTGCGCTGTATCGGGGTAGTTGGTACCTTCTTCTGATTGCAGTTCCCCGTCGCTATTAATGGCACCCATATGTTCTCCCACGGTATTGTACATGACCAGGGTCTCATCAAAATAATTATAGACCAGCCATCCACAAACGGGTGTGCGCCCGTGGTAGCCCAAGGCCTCCAGCCGTTGCTTGGGCAGCATGTGCCAGCGCAGGTTCAATCGGGCGGGTTGTACCAATCTGGGTGGAAGGTAGAGGGTGTTGCCAAAGAGTTGTCGTTGCGGACGAAGGACGTGCTCACAGGGGAGGTCCCTATAGCGCCCAAAGGTATCGACGATCCGTATCTGGTTGAGACGGACAATTCCACTATAGATGGGCATAAAACGTTGTCCTGTGGCAGGTAGTTTGTAGTAACTGCTCCCTAGGGCCTGTTGTACACGACCTGTTAAAAACTGATCTATTGCTTCTCCATTATGTATTTGCTTGTCAATAAAGCGATGTGGGTCCTCCACAGGCAGGGACAGGCCACTTCGTTGCATCAGGTATTCATCGTGCAATCCGCTAAGCTGCTGGGTAAGACTGTAGTTGTCTTCCAGTAACTTCTTTGCTTTCTCTACGGTATAGATGGGATTTAAAAAATCCGTATCCTCGTTGAGGGTATCTCCTTCTGCTCTTTGCTCCTCTTTCTCGTGGAGGTATCCCTGTAATTCTTTTTTTACGATCTCACTGACACCTCCTGTGAGTATGGAACGTCCTCTGACAATGTTGGGGGCCATTGAAACACGGAATCCTGTGTTCTTGCGAGGCCTTATATCCACAGCGGCACTGGGAAGTGCATAGGCTGCATCATTTAGGGGGATCCGATACGATCTCTTAATGAACTCCGGGTCGTAGGGCTCTAGTTGGTCCTCACTGTTGTGAATGGACTGATGGTCCGGATATACTGCCACATCCCACTCCATCATGATCGGGTTCCAGGGCTGTTTTTTCCAGCTACGGTCGGCTTCTTGTGTTTCCTCAAGGTCCAGGTCACTTATCTTTTGTAGTGTAAAGGCCTCCAGTTCAATTACATCACAAGCTAAGGTGCCATCCTCGCCATGCCGGTCTGTGGGTCTTGCCACATTGCCACTAATGAGCACTGTAGGTTCATTGGGTTGCCAAAAACGGGGGGCAGGGATGCTCCTGACCAGGTTGTCGCCGGCCTGACCTCGCGTATTGAACCGTTCCAAGAGTGCAGACCACTTTTCCTGTAAAAAGTCCAGTTGACCCTTAATGTGTTGCTGCAAATTTTGCTTACTGGCCTCTAAAGCGTCCAGCACGGGCAGGGTCTTGCTATCTATGAATTGCTTTACCTGATCATTGTCGGGATATGCGGTGTCGTTCAGTCGGTCCACCGGATACAGGGTAAGCATGTATTTGCTCCAGTCAGAGAACAATAGCTCGCGCTGCCCCTCCAAGGCAAAATTGATTTGGTTCAGCTCAAACTGCCATTGGTTCAATTGCTGTAATTCATCTGCGTACCGTTCTTTAAGGTCGCTAATGGTCTGTGTGAGGGTCTTGTGCTTTTGTTCATCCCCCTCGGCACTCACAGCACTGATGGCATTGTTTGCTTCCAATAGTGCCTTGATATCCCCTACGGTCACGGATCTATTTTGATCAAGGCGTATTGAGAAACGTCCCTTATCGATCGTTATATTAGAAGCCTCCGTAGTAGAGAGAGAGATGTTTAGGGCAGATTCCTTGATCACCCCCTCTTGTCCATCGGCAAACCACAGGGTCCATTTCTTTCCATACACCACTAGCGTTTGGGAGGCCACATCATAGCCGTTGGGGATCAGTTCGGCCTCTGCATCATCGACCATCGTTACATTTCTGATCTCGTCCGATCCTTCTAGCAGTGTCTTTAATTGGCCCACTGTGGTAGATCCCTGTGCACCCCCTAGTGTGATGGTCAGTTGCTGGTTCTCCACACTCACCGAAGCCGGGGCGGTCCCGGAGAAGGTGACCGTAGGGACATGATCGCTAAGGGCCTGCGCAGCTGTGAAAGAAAGTACCCATTGCTTTCCGGCTATTCTTAGGATGCCCGAACTTTGGATGCTGGAACTTTGTACAAAGGCATTGGGAAGTACTTCTTGGTCTATAACGGGGATTCTACCTTCGTCTATGAACGCCCATATACTTCCACCATCGACCTGAGAAAAACTTTTTTTATGTCGATCGGTCTTTAGGCGATTGATAAAGTCTATATTCTCGCCACGTACTGTATCGCTCAACAGTACGGCCTCTAGTTGGTTCTCGATCCGGATCTGTTGGTCCTCATCATCGGTAAGGGATTTTGAGAGGTAGGTGGCAAGTGCCTCCTCACCGGAAGTGGCCAGGGCCAAGGTGGCATCGCCAGAGATCCCATCGCTCATCGAAGGGTCGGCATCGAACGCTATACGTCCATAGCAGATCATCCGTTGGGGAGCCTGATCAGTGTCCACCTCCCAATCGGCGAGTTCCTTGAGGACCTCCTGAAAACCGACCCCGGGCTGTTTGGTCATTTCGGCTTGCAAGTATGCTTGTAGGTAATCCTCATCGGCATTGGCATACCAACCGATGACCTCGTAACTGGAACCTTTTACGTCCTCTTTGCTTTTCTTGCTGCTGTCATAGGCCCCGAATACGCTAAAGCACTCCCCGTACAGTGCGCCGAAGAAGGGATTGCCCCAACCCAATGCATTGAGATCGGGATACCGCTCTGCGAAGTTGTCCTCTTGCCAGCTGCTAAGGTCTGTCAGTTTTTGTTGCCTGCCCAGATACCGGTACGGCGGGTCGCCCTTGGCAAGCATGCCAGCGGGCATGGGCACGCAGACCGCCCGATCCGGGACGGTCTCTTTGGGATGCAGGTAGTCGCTCTCTACCAGCCAATGGTCTGTCTTTTTACCTGCTGCATCCCGCCGCACCACCAGCCAACGATCGGGGACCGTAGGCATGCGCAAGGCTTGCTGGGTGTCCTTGTACTTTACTTTGCCTTGCGTCAAGGCGTCAGGCATTGCCCAATGGAGGTGCACCCCTGCCTGGATGGTGCCCTCATTGCTGAACGGTCGGTAACTGATGGACGTCGCCAAATTGGCCGTGTCGGTCTGCCGGTCGATAGCATGGGCATCCTGAAAGGGCATGTCGGCAAAGTGGGCCCCTTGCCTGGCAATGGAAACAGGTTTTTCTGCTACCAATGCATCTACTCGTATGGGTACTACTAATGTCTTCATAGATCAGGTTTTCATTATTTTAGTATTGTTAAAAATGATGGACCTTGATGTCAAATACTCTGTCTTAACACTTGATACTAAAAGTGAAGCGGTTTTTGTGAAACGAAGTATAATGTGTCTTGTGGATCGCTGTGCCATCTTACAGGTGGGATCATTGATCTTTATGTACTTCCTCCTAACTTAAACTCCACTTTGGGCTCGCCTTCTAGCATAAAGCGGGAAAAACGTGCTGAGACAAAGGCTTGATCTCCCAGCCTGTCCTTGTACTGCTGATCCACTTTATCACTGCCCTCAAGGGCCTCTTTGATCTTGCCGGCAAGTGTGCCGACCTTGAGAATGCCTTCTGTATCGATCAATCCGAGACCTGTGATGGCCACGTTCGATACCGTCTTATCGGCATACTTGATGCTTTTGGAGACTGTTGCGTCGATCACGTCTGCCCCGTAGTGCAAGGCCTCTGAGGGTAGTTCTAGTGAAAGATACTCGAACGGGGTATCCGTAAGTACAAGCAGTAGGTCGGGCGTTAGTTCCTCTTGCCGTATCAGTGTACAAGCTGTGTCATTGGATCTTGCCGTGACCAACATCTCGGGATAGGCCCAGACCAGATCGGAGCGGAGGAAGAACCCGGCTTTGGGCATTTTGGCAGAGAATTCTGGATACAACTCCTTGTAGCATTGATGCGTCACAGCCGCCCTGCCCCCCAGACTCAGTATGCCCAACCACAGACCCTGTAGCCATTTGGGGTCTATATAGAATGTGCGTATGGTGCGTTGGGGCAATAGGTGGTCATCTGGTAAAAGATACCAGTGCGGGATCCCCTTCAACAGTGCCAGACTTTTTAGGAAGTCCACGATCACTTTTTTGTCTTCTTCCAATTCCTGTGGCCTCAGTTTGGCATAGGGTAAATTCTTGATGGTGATCCCTTTGTCAATGACGTCCTGGCTTCGGTCCTCATCTTCTCTTTGAAGGGATACGTATCGACTTTTTGCTCGTTTATAACGGGCCAGCGCTTTGGCATAGCCTTCGTTCTTCATCCCCAGGAACCGGCCCAGTTCGTACGCAGCTGCGTAGGAGATATCGAACATACCATCTTCTGTAAGGTATCCTAACAGCTTGTCTGCATCGGTGGGGACCTTGACCTCATTTGCTTCTTCCCCCTTTTCGTAGGCATTGAGTACGACATCGGATTTAAAAGGGACACAGGGGCCCCGATACCAGGAGACCGATCGGTCCCCCAAACGAAACTGATGCGGGATGGCCGACATGCCGGCCTGTAACTTATCGTCAAAGGGGGTGCCCCCATCCCGTTTGGGAACGCCCTTGAGATATGGATGCCCAGAACTGCTGTCCTTGGAAGGCAGCCGCAGCGAGCCCACATCCAAGGCCTTGCTACGCTGCTCAAAATTGATCTTTTCCTCCTCACTGGTGAACGACCAAGAGGTGAGCACGACAAAACGGACAAACGCATCATCGTCCAGATCCTCCAGCAATGTCCCTGCGGCATCATCTCCTGTGACATAGTTGGACTGCTGGTCCGTGCCCAGTTGGTCGTCGTCATTTAAATACCCTTCCAGGGAGACCAACAGCGCATGATTGGCCATGCCCGAGGGATAGGCCTTTGGGTCGCTCTGCGCAAAGCGGTTGCCCACGATGACGGAAAGTTCCCTTCTCAGTGTATCTCCCGCCTCATCGTAACGCTGGCGCACATGGGCCAGGTATTGCAGGTCCTCCTTGGCCTCGGCGATCAAGGTGTTGAAAAAACGTTTTTTGATGTCCACGACCTGCACCTCTTCTTTGGCCTTTATAAAACCTGAAGCCATGTCTGCCATCAGGGATTCAAAATAGGCCTGGGGGACATGGGCCTCTTCCTTGAGCGCACTGATGCGTACCGACGTGGGCAGTTTGGCGTCCCCGCGAGCGATATCGGCCTCGTTGACCAGCATCAGGTACAACCAAGGTTCGTATCTCTCTACCTCGTCCTGCCTGGTGAACACCTCATCATCGTCATATCTATAGGCCGAGCGTTCCCAGGGGAGGCTTGCCTTCTTTAGGGAGATGTGTGGTAGGGTGTCATTGAAGTTACCGCATTCCCCGGAAGGCGGATACTTGGCAAATATCTGCTCTGGCCTTAACCGGAGCCGTTCTCCACGCACTTTGATGTCCAGTGTCTGGGTGGCTGTAGTCATAGCATTCGCCTTGGGGTCCCCATAGGCCTGTGCTATGGTAAAGGTATAATTCCCAGCTTCTAGCATGGGCTTTCGATAGTCTAAAAATGTTAGCTGATCGGTGGTATTGGATATATCTGTGGCCATTTTTTAAAGTATAGGTTTAACGTGCTATTATTGAAGGATCTGGGGTACGCCAATGAAGTTCGAATCTAGGTCGTTTGCCAGTGAGCTCACGAGCATTCGCTCTTTTTGGTATCCGAAGAAATCACAGACGGCATTTCTTTGCCCGTCGGCCCCTGCTGCTGTCAAGGTACTCTGGATCTGATCTTTACGTGTTGCGTTGTTGTCAGAGCTTATCGTTTTCTTCCACGAACCAAACTGCCAATTCGGGTCGTTCTCCACCACATCTTGCGACAGGAATTCACTAAGTTTAACGGGTTCTGTAACTCCGGGCGGGATCCCAGAGGATGGGGTAATGACCATACCTGAGAGTAGGGACCTCATACGTTCTTTGCTGCGAATGTCTGGATTCTGGTTATCGCCCCATAGGCCCAGTGACATCTTTTTGGTGACCGGACTGATGGCAAAACTAGCAAAGGCAAGGCTAGACTCGTATTTGACATCTAAGCTCCAATTGGTTACAGCAGTGCCTCCCATCGGGGCAATGGCAAAATCATCCCCCGTACGGATAGCTTCTCTATCCATGGTGATCTTGTTGACAGGAAGCTGGCTGTCTATACTGAGTTCGAACTCGTCCGGGTCCACAACAAACAAGGGTTGGCCGTTGCTGTTCTTATGCTCGGCCAATTGTCCTTGCGTGATCTGCAATTTTAGAATATCGGATCGCTTTGGAAGGAATGTGCTGCTGAATGCTGACCAGCTGACCGGTTCTTTGGATGGTTTTTTGACAGCACCAAAATCAAAGGAGGCGGTATATACTTTCAGGTTCACTCTGGCACGCCCGGCAAACTCGGGACCCCAGATGTGCAGGTCGGTGCTGATCTCTGCACTTATTGAGAAAAGTAGATCCACACGAATGCCCGCCGTTATGGAAAAACGGGCATCATAGAAGAACGGCAACCAACTGATGATAAAATCTACAGTGGCAATAAACCAAGCAGTTACTCTCCCTGCATGAAATGAGGCCTCAAACCGTCCTCCGGCCATGATGCATGATGGGGTCAGTGCAGCATATGACTGCCCTTTATATCGTATTGGATACAAGGGCGACATGTCCAGTGAAAATCCCAGTCGAGCAACGCTGGGATAGTGGGCGGGCTTGTTGAACTGAGGATGGTATCCACCCATGGAAACGACAAAGTCCCCAGCCTTTGGGCCGCCGAACCAGGTATAGAAGGCAAAGCCTCCGGTGAGTCGACATTCTGGAGTCAATAGATAGCTGTTCTCCGTTAAGAGACTGTCAATGGCAAAGACGCCTTGTTCTGGGTCTAATCGAATTCTAAAGGCCATCTCTATACCTCCCAGTGCCGGCCCCCCTGTACTGGCAGGTGGGAGCCGCATGAAGGACAGCCCCACGATCTGCACGCTTAGGCGTTCGCCAAATTCGACCATCGCCACCGCGATGGAATGCACCATCTTAAAGGTGGATACGCGCAGGCCGATAGCCATCATATATTGATCGGGGACCGCAGGTAGGTACTTACTCAGTAGGGCAAACTGTTCTTTGATATAGGAGATGGAGCTTGTATCGACATTCTTCGCTCCTTCCTTGGTCAGTTTGAGGGCCGTTACCAGGGGGAAGCGATTGACCTGGTCTGTTGGAATGGTGCGGATACCACGATTGTACCCCACCCCCAGCGCGATCCCTTCGATAAAAAACGCTGCGGGGCCTCCCAACGGCCTTAGCAGACTGGCATAGATAAAGGCAGAGGACCTCCCACCTGGCAATTCGGTATACACGCCTATCCCGGTAATGCCCTGTTTGCCGTTCACGATGCGTATCTGACCCAGATATTCGTAACGCCCTATTTCTTTGTCGTTCTCAACAATGGGCAACCGGAGCAACGCTCCGGCAATAAGCAGCGTCCCCTTCTCATAACGCAATGAGATCCCGTCCAATGCCAACCGGATACGGTCCAGCCGTGGCTTGATCACATCTTCTACCGGAATGTTGATGGCCAGGCCCATAAGTCCCAGACTGAAGCCTGCGATGGTCACCGAACCATCCACCAGCAATTGAAAACGACCATCCTTGTAGCCCAGCCCTACGCTCTCTAGATGGACCGCCCCTGCCTTCTTCTTTACTGGGGCAGGCCCCGATGGAGGTGAGGCCGGGAGATTGCTGGAGGATGAGGCAGGTGACGCCTTTTTTGGCTTTGATCGTGGCAGTTGTAGGTTCAATAGAAACGGTTCTCCTCCCACGGTAAGGGTCAGGGACAGGTTGGCACCCTGGTTCAAGGAAGCAGGCAATTGCACAACGCCATGGGGAAAGGTGACCTTTAACGCAGTGGTATCGTTACGATCGAACGGAGTGGATGCCAGCACCACCTGGAAGTTCTCTACGACTACGTTAAAGCGTGGCGGTATCATCTTGCCCACAAAGGGAAGGGAAGAAAGGTCCAGCGTGGCCCCAAAGCCAACTCCCAGTACACGTTGGGTGGAGGCTGGCGTACTACCTGTAACGGGACGTTTGTTAAGTGCCAGTACCGCACTGTTCAACTCTATGGAAAAGCCCTCCGGGATCAGTGCCGCCAGGGTATCGGAGACCCTGCTTACGGTATCCCTGTTGAGCGCAAATGCCGCTCCACCACCACTGCCTTTAAGGGCCAGTACGGTGTTGCTGGAGGTAGTGTCCTTGCCAAGTAGGGTGGCAGAGGGTTGCCCCTCTGCATCCGGGAAGGTCAGTGCCCCATCTTCATCTTCAACAGGGATGACCAGGGCACCGGTGCTGGAATCGACCCCTAACTTACGGCTGCCCAAGGTGTATGCGCGATCTCCAATACGGAGGGCGAGGTATTTGCTTGCCATGGTATATGATGTATAATTGGATTTTGATATGTTGTGGCATCCGATATTTTTAGGAAATGGACCGCTTGCTACGTCTAGTACAGATCTATTGGATGCTAGAGCGTAAAGAACCTATCTTAGGAAATGGGCTCCTAATGATCAACTCTTTCACATGTTGTACGTTTTGTCCTCTCTCTCAATATTTAAACATGTATCTTTTTTATAAAATAGAGCTCTTAAAAACGTATTGTATTGAATATCTAAAATATATGTTCTCTGTTCTCACGCTAGAGTGGTCTTTTACACCCAACGTTCGGAAGGCTCCTAATTTTGGTGAAAAGAGTGTATTACTCTGTAATTTTTGTCACTATTTTATTAGTGCCCAGACCATTTAGATGATGACCTCCCGCCAGATATGCCATGTTCTCTTTTAGGATCACAGGAACAGTGCCCGCACAGTCTGCTAAACGTTCGTACTGCCTTTGGTACTTTTCTAGATTATACAGGTCAACTGCTCTTGTTAACGCTACACATTGTTCGCCTACCTCCCCGAGATCCATAAGAAGTTGAAGGCGGGTCTCGCCAGAGCTGTTTTTCATGGAATCCCATATTCTCTTGGGAAAGCCCTTGCTTTTTATGTTGTCTAACATTTTTTTAATGGTTGCAGCGATGGTTAAGTTTTTTTGGAACGGGTCTAGGGATGCTGGAAAGAAAACTTTCTCAAAGACGTGCTGGATATCTGGGGCAATATTACAGATTATAGTAGCAGATGTAGCATGTTTTATATTAGCCGGTGTAGCAACTTCATCTACTGTTGCTTCCAACTCCACCTGTATCCCATTACTTTTACTAAAAGAAAATTTCTTCCATTCATTTGAATCCCAATCTTTAAAGGGTTTATATTCAGAATCATCATTCAATCCGGTTTTTGTAAGTTTAATTTTACCTTCTGCCTCTTTAGTAAATTTGAATTCGTATTCTATAGTTTCACTTTTAAGTTTATAGGTAGCTTTATAATCGTTGTTTTTCCCACCTTGAACTGCATTCATAAGTTGTTCCATCATAGCTGATTTCACCTTTACAAGATCCATGTGTTTGGTGAATAGTATCTGCTGTTGTTTATCATCATCTTCTTGTTTTGCTTTAGGGATAAAGAATCTTCTTTTACCGATCCTTACCAATCTTCCACCAGCGGAACTCGGTATCAGATTTCTAAATGCATTTAGTGTTACAACACTCAAAGAAAACGATTCCGTAAATATGTCCAACTCTCTCTCCCTATCGTCTATCTTTAACTCCATATCGGCCGCCATGCGCTCAAAGATCCAGCAAAGAATGTCATTACGGATGATGGATGCCTCGTAAGACAAACGTGGTGTAACGTTAAAACTAGCATTGTTCTCTTTTACCCATTTGTTTGTATCCCAACCCGTACTAGCAGATATTTTACTTTTGGCTTTGTAAAGGTCTTTATCTACTAAGACTTGTTCGTCTTTCTCGTATGAATTTTCATATTTCCATTTAATAAGGTCCAGGAGTTGGATGTCAACCATATCTGTGACAAAGGTCTCTTTTGCTCCCCAATTCTCATGATCGTCTGAAAAACTCTTTTCTTTGTATTGAGGCCTAAGAGTTTCAATTCGGCCCAGTAGGTCCGTGTCTTTATATACCTCACTTATCTTTTTGTCTTTTTGACTGACAAAGCTGGTATCGATACTCAATACGGCGGATAATCCTGCATTTGTACTTGCACTCATGATCTTTTTTTTAATAGTTATGAATTTTGGTTTACTTTTTTACTGTATTTGTTCTTTATAGACGTAAGACCGTTATACTCTTATGTGCAGGCCTTTGGGCCTGAGCCAATTGCTGCTTTCATTGGGTCGCTTTTTGGTCTTTACGATATGTTTCCATCAATTTATGGTATGTATGGCGTTGTCTTTGCCCGGAGATCCTTTCTCGATTCAAGACCGTTCTCCCTCTTAGTGGATGCCTGTTCTTAGAGACCCTATACCGGGCCTGTATGGCTCTAACGTGTTCTATATCTGCTATCAGTTTCTCCTGCTTTTGTGCTACTGAGTGGAGCATCAGGGTCTTGGCAGACTCCAGGGTGCGGATGGCGGTCTCTAAACTGGTCTTAAGGGAGACCGTTGTGTGCTTGCTGTCATGGCCTAGGGCAAAGACACCCATAAGGTCCAATGCTAAATGGCAACTTGTGTCTAGCAATTGGTCTTGCACTTTTAAGGGTGTTGTGGTTGTGTTCATACTATTTCTTCTTTTTAAGGATTTATGCTTTTATCATACTTATGCGGCCTGCCTCTTTTGCAGTTCTGTCTTGGCCGCTTCAAACAGTGTCCTTACCCAACTGTACGGCATCGCCAATAACAGCAATACGGGATTTGCCTCCTCTTGATCGTCCTCCTCTTGTTCGCCCACAAGAAAATCCACCAGCCAATCGGGCAGGCTCATATGATGTAGAATTATCTCTATAAACAATTGTGGTAGTTGAAAAGGGATATTGACGAGCTCCTGAACAAGACCCTGATCTTCTGAGTCCGAATCTCCCAGAACCTGCTCTAAGAGGTAGTGCAGGTACTCTGCCAGGAATCGTACCAGCTTGTCTGTGATGGTACCCAAGCTTGGATCAAGATAGTCTCCCGACCCATCTCTAAATGCGGTGAGGAATGTACTTTTTTTGGTTTCCCATTCGCTTTCTAAATTGTCTGTACTGAACAGGCTTTTAAGATGCTCTGTAAGCGTACCGTCCTTTAGATGAGTTGCCAGGGGTTTCAGGGCTGTTGGAAGGTTGGGGAGTACGCTTTCCATATACTCTTTGAACAATGCTTCTGAAAGGCCGGAAAAGTCGAGGTTGACACGAGTATTGGTTTGTGCAGACCCGCTACTTCCGGACGTCGAGGCACCAGACGACGGGGCCTGCGTTGCCCCACTGGACGGTGCCGTGGTCTGTGCGGATGATGAATCGGACGCAGTATCACTTTCAGCCTCTGGATATTCTTCTAAAGAAAGGCCAATGTTGTTCTCATCCAAGAATTTTAAGAGATACAGTACATTTCGGATCAGGTTGAGCAGGTCGAATCCAACGACCTCAAAATGCCTATCTTTAAAGGTGTCCCCATCTATGATGGCGATCAGTTGGTCGATCAAATTATCGGATCGGTCGATACCGAGCACATCTTTGAGCAGGTCCTGCCAAAGGCTGATGGCGGATGCGTGGTCCGGGAATATCGCTGTCAGTTCTTCGGCAATGATATCGATGACCGTGTTCTGCGAGGACTCCTCTGATCCAAGGAAACGAAGGATAATGTCTTTGAGTTTGTCGATCAAACTGCCATACTTATCGGGTAACCATTCCTTTAATCTTTCGGCCACCAAGGTTATGACGGCGGTGTATGTCAGCTCATCGACACCTTGCTCTTTTAGCTTTTCCCGTAGTTGGTCCCATACATTTTTTACTTCGGATGGAAGATCCACCTTTAGTTCCGTATCGCCAAGTTCATTGTTCAATGCGTTGGTCTTGGAGGTGGCCCAATGGGAATAGGAGGAGATCTTTCTTTCCGGGGCAGCCTGGACGAGTGGACGATCGGCGGCGGCTCCCTCGATCACCACCGTATCGATACCGTCCTGTGCCTCCAACCCGGTCTTTAGTTGCATCACTGTGGTGGGATGGTCTGCCGTTCCCAGCTGTAGCGTCAGCTTGTGATCCTCCAGGCCTACTACCGGGGCATCCCCCTCTCCCAGGTCATAGGTGACCGTGGGGTTGTGGTCTGCCAAACGCTCTGCCGGGCCAATGGTGAACTTTTCCCCTGCTATAAAGAGGGTCCCGACCCTGTAGGTATCTGCCGGGTTCTCACTCACCAGTGCTGCAAGGCCATCCATTCTGTCTGTAAGCGTGTCCAGCAATCCCGTATTGCCGGAAGTGGTATTGGACCCTTCCCCTGAAAACACATCCCTGAGCGCTGACATTTTCGGTCTCAGGCGGCCCAACTGATGCTTTCGAAGCTCCAGTTCGTTCTCAAATTCCAGTTCGTTCCCCTCATTGTCTGTTGGGGGAATTACCCCAATGGGGATCATCTCCTGGATCAGTCCTGTGGCTCGACCGCTCTTGTCGTTATCTGCTATGATGGCCTGCACGAGGGGTTCCAGCAATGTGATCTTTGTCTGAATAAGGACAGAAAGTTCTTCCGGGCTATCGGTCTCTGGGATGTCGATCAATTCCGGGAAGTCGATGACCACCTCTTTGAACCGCTTGTACAGGGCAGTGGCTTGAATTCTTGTGTTGATCTCCGCCCCGTTGATGGTAGTGGTAAGCGATGTGGAAAAATCCTTGATGCGCTTGTTGATTGCGCCGTTGGCATCCTCTAATCTCCCTTTTGTAGTGGTTAAGACCGTTTCCAGCTTTACTGCATCGGATCTGGTTTGGTCACGGACCTCTTCTAAGTGTTCAAAAATATCTGTAAGGTTCATCTATACATTTGTGTTTTATTCTCATTTTGTTTGTAAATGAGGTTGGGAGTTTTAGTTTAAAATTTGAAGTTGCATAAGGTTGCTTTTTTTTCAAAATATCTGACCTATGTTTGGTCTCCGTCATTGCTCCATTGATAAGGTCTAGATCACACGGCCTGTCCGAAAGAATCCAAGTTTTTAAAACTTACTATTCGGTTATCTTTTTGAATTCTGGATACGAATCTAAGTCAATCTTTTTTTCGACAATTTTTTTCTAGTAAAATTTCTCTATGAATTTGTCTGAAATTGTTGATAAGTTATTAAAGTGCTGTTTTTCAAATTTTTAAATTAGTGGCTGATAAATTGGCGAGTTAGGGAATCGGCGGGTGTGTCGGTCGGATGAAGTTAAGATATGGATTCGCAGATATGCCCACGGAAACCACGAAGTGATGAAGGTGGGGTCACAGATCGACCCTTTTTCGCCCCCTGTGCCCACCAGTCCTCCGCCAAAGGCTTCGGTCGAAGGTGGGAAGAGCTACGGAGTATGTGGCCCCTCTTTCGCTCTCCGAGCTATGAAGGATGTGGATCGAGGATCGAAAAGTGAGTGGTACTTTCGGATCGCTGAATGTATAAGAATCGAAGATCCGAGTTTTTTATTCCTTGAACAAAGGGTAAATACCTTACAAATAGTATGTTAAATGAATGTATTCTCTGTAATTCAAGGGGGGGTAAATCCTATTATTTTTTAACATATATTTAACTATTAAATTCTTAAAAAACTTACGTCACTTATGAAAAAAAAGTTCGATCTCCCGATCGAGGAGATCCCATGTAAGACCATCGGTACTCTGGGAGGTGGAGGGCGTAGTATGGAGAGAACACCAGAGAGGGAAGATGGTGGCACACCTCACCATGATTCCCTCTAACAAGTCACTGCTGCTCAATGAGAGGGTCTATGACCATGTCCATAGCTGGACGACCCGCAGCTGGCAGCACAGGCCCTTCTTTGGGCACGACTGTTGGCTGCATGCCCGCATTCCCCATTGGCGGGGAGCGGATGGCGGTACGAGGATGGCCAAGGTACCCTGGGCAAGAAGGGGCAGCAGCCTCTCCCTGGCCTTCGAAAGGCACTGCCTGGAGCTCTTGCAGGCAGGAGCCACTGTGGAGAAAGTCTCCAAAGAGATGGGTATCTACCCCCAACAGTTGTGGGGCATACTGCGTTACTGGGCACCTAGGCTCTGTGCGACCGAACGGATCGAAGGCCCCACCCGTTTGGCGATCCTGGACATCCCCACCACAGGGAGGCAGCACATGCATCTGACCTTGATCGTGGATCTTGGGAGAGGAAGGGTACTACAGGCCTTGGGAGGTGGTCCATCCGAGACCCCGACTGATATCATGTCTTGGTTAAAGGACGCCGGACAGGGCCTAGCTGCCATTGCCTATGCCTTTACAGGTCTCTCCAAAAGGGATATCGAGAGCTATAGGCAACATTTCCCTCAGGCTAAGGTAGTGGTAGGTCGTCACTATGTGGTGGAGTTGGTGCGAGAGACCTTGGAGGAGACCCAACGCCTAACCCATGGGGATGGGAGGGTCGATGAGCTGGCCGACCTGTTCGGTAGGCTCTGGGAGATGGCGGATGCCGAGGCAGCCGCAGGATGTCTGGCCTACTGCTGCGACAGGGCCAGGGAGAGCAGTCTGGCACCGCTAGTGACACTGGCAGATACTATATGGGCATGTTGGGAGGCCGTAAGGGGATCCTGGGACGTGGGTATCCCACATAGCACTCTAGAGGACCTGTATGGTGAGGTCGTCTCCATTGTCAGATCCGGGAGGGGGTACCGAGATCCGCAGCACCTGTCCTGCATCGTCCTTGTCAGAATGGGAGGGCTACCATTCGACGCCATTCTCTGAGGGTATGATGGGAATGGAGGCCCATCCGGGTGAGAGAGGTGCACAGGGGGATCAGTGCCATCTTGTGGTGGGGCATCCCTCCAGCCTTGGCGATCTCAGGTCCTGCCAAACTCCCAAAGCGGGGGATATGTAATTTAAACTCTGTCTGGCCATTTTTCACGTTTTAAAAAGGTAGTGTAAATTGAACTCTGTCTCTATATTTTTTTCCGTTTTTAAAATGGGCCCTAGCGGCAGCGTCACGCACTGCTCGGTCCCATATTCAACTCCAAGGGTACCCTGTCCCCAAATTCAATGTATGATTGTTGAACGGTCGATGACCAGTTTGCCAGGGGAGATGTCCACTTCCTCTGGATGCTCATCGTTGCCAGGTACACTAATTTTAAAAGTGCCATATCGTTGGTGAAGGCCCCTTTCACGGCATTTTCATAAAAAAAGCTATCCTAAGAGAATTTTTGTTTTAGAGTTGCAAGACCTTCGAGGACATGCAGGCATTGGGGCAATGGCTGTGGGACATGGCATGTGCCATGGACGGTGACCTGGTCAGGCCCATTGTGGCCAACAAAAGACACAAAAAATCATTTATAGCAATTTATTATAGGTCTGGTACTAATTTTATTTTGAGGGATCCCTGTTCCGACGCTTCAGAACGGGACAGGCGTTGCAAAAAGGCGCATTTTTATTGAGTGAATTAGAGATAGAAATGGTATTGGACACTCGAAGGAACTACCTGTCTAAAGTAGTGAATGCCCATAAAAGGCAAGAGCTCTAGCAATTACGTCAACGACCTGCGCATAGCCTACTTGGTAGAAAGACTGAAAACGGACGACAAACTTTGTAGCCTTATGGTGGTCGATATAGGAAAGGAGATAGGTTTTAGGAATACCAACTCCTTCCCAAAGGCCTCCTATGACCACACAGGTGTCCGTCCCTCCTACTATATGAAGAGGACCTCTAAAAATTGGTTTGGTCATGAGAGTGTGCGAGAAACTTCAAGTTGAGGTGGGGCCAGGCGGTCATCAAGGACCCTTTGGGTCTTTGATAGCGAGGGGCCAGGAGGTGCGATGGCACATTACGCCGGCATGGCCGTGGCTATGGCGAGGAAAGATCCTCAACCACAACGAAGAGATGGAGTTTTGCAGCCACTCGCAACAGAAAGTGATTTTTAGAGGTCCCCTAAAGATGCCGGGTAAGGGAACGAAAAAGGCTCCGTGGCCCAAAATTTATAAATCTTAGGCAATTTCTCTGGGATGGATA
>JAAUYM010027018.1_pt1 | contig 20050 bp, 19 predicted proteins | sample 7278001 | NCBI WGS metagenome assembly JAAUYM01 (sample SAMN14350224, study PRJNA611818) | marine sediment metagenome | isolation source: surface marine sediment (1.8m) | place: French Polynesia: Moorea | collected 2018-08
AGTTGATGCCACAAAATCTACAATCTGGCTCCCGGTGCACCTCAGGGAAGGGTACAGCTTTAAAAAGAGGTATTATGCAATCTTGTACCTTTAATATTAAAGCTCCAAATTAAAAAAAAAGAGTTGCGACATAATTTTTGAACTGTGGGGTACAGTAGTAGTCTACGAGTAGCTAACCTCCTCTTTCTCTCCTTGCAGAGTGCAACTGAGCTCCTGCTCCAAAAGACCCACCTGGATGCAGACTTCTTCGTCAAAGAGGAGGGGGAGGAGGAGGAGGAGTCGAGTGACGGCCTGAACAGCTTCCGGTTTCGCCTGATCCGGCCGCGGGACCTCATACTGCTCATCTCTCGCCTCACGACGACAACAGCGACGACGGCGGCGGCGGCGTCACCTCCGCCTCCTCCCTATCCCCGTGTGATCTGGCTGGGTTCTGTGTGCGACCCTCGCCCTCTCCCGGACCCGGCGCACGACCGCAACTTCGCAGCGTACTGGATGAACCTGATCACGGCCGGGGCGGCCACGGGAAAGAGCGGCAGGATCGGTGAGGAGCAAGACATACTCGTATGGTACTCCAGGATGCGTGGAATCTCGATTTTTTTGCGACGTTGTTGACTAGCACCAAAAGCATCGTAACATCGAAATGCATTTATAGTAGAGTAAAGTTATTAAATTGAGATTTATCGTAAAAATCAAGATTGGCAAAAATGTAATAATACGTACTGCCGAGAACATTTCATGTTCTCTGTGTCTGAAGCAAAGCAATTTAACTGTCCTAACTTGTGATGAGTTTTTGACCGTCTGTGGCACGGCATGTTAGTGTCGCTTCAACTTGGTTTGCTCGGTACTTGACTTGTTAGTGAATGAAATTGAAAGTGGAGACTTGAAGGGCTCTTTGCTCCGCTTCTGTTCTGCCTTTGTACAGTACATAATTAACTACAGTATAGTACTTCCAAGTATGGCCGTATATGGAGAGCTCCGCTCGTTCTAAACTACTCCGATAGTCGTTGGTTGGGAGAGAAAAAGGAATAGCCCGGATGAAGAATTGCAGTACTTTTTCTCCTCCGCTTCTCCAACTCTTACTTTTTCTCTCCTGTCTTGGAGAGTTGAGAGGACGGATTCTTTTCTTGGACTCGCTCCTTCTCTTCCCTCCACCTCCTCCACCGTCCTCTCTGCTCATTCTTCTTACTTTTTCTCCTAGCAAAAATTTGACAGCATTTTTCTGGCTCAGGTTGTGAAGAAAGACGGATCTTTCGCCTCCTTTTCTCTCTCCGTCCTAGTGGAAAAATATGAAAGTTTTCCCTACTCTCTTCCCTCTGTCTTCCGCTCCTCTTTCGTTCTGAGCAAGCAAAATTGCAACACACACGGGGAAAAGGAGCAACTGGCTATATGTGCACACCATATCATACCCACTCTGCTGCACCATGCTGTTTCTTTTTCTTCCTCCTCCTCACTCAATGCTGTGGAACTAATGTCGCAGCAAGTTTGAATACAAAGGGAGGGGAGGGGAGGGGGAAAGAAAGAAGAAGAAGGAGGAGGCAACACACAAAGCCCCATATACCAGGTAGGTATACCATTTCGTGGAGGGCCTCTCCGAACTACTAAATTTCTCAAATATCCAGAAGGAAGAAAGGGAGACCAAAAAGGAACCTCCTGATGTGTATCTCTTGCTGCACGTTTTTGCCCCTTTCCTCCTCTCCCCCCGAGGGCTTCCTCCTCCTTCTCCTTCTCCTCTTCCTCCTCCTCCTCCTCCTTTCCCCTTTTCTTTTTCTTACTTTTAACCGCGAAACACGCGATCAAAGTTGGCATACTAACATTCGCGGGCTGAACTAGTATACCGTATAATTTTTGGTGGAATAATTGCCGCCTCCACAGACCGATAGTTATGTTAATTTGGTGGGCCACTTAAAAAAAGATATTTTGTGGTGCTTGCCTTTTCTTTCTCCTTTATTTTTTCGCACTACTTCTTCCCCCAGGGGGATTGGGGGAAGAGAGAGAAACAGGGCCTCCCTCCGTTTGTTTCTTTCCTTTTCTTCCGCCATGTTTGCTCGTTTACGCAAAGGCTGCTTTATTACAGAGCTGTAAAGTCCTTTAGTCTGTCCTCTCCCACGTGAATGCTGTTACTGGCCTCTGTGCTTAAGAAACTCGCCAATAAGCAGAGGGAGTAAGTGCACATAGGTATACTCCAGTAGTGTACTGTACGTGGGTTCTCAAACTTTATGCAAGCACCTTTTGTTGTCACAATCTTATGTATCAAATTGACAAATCAGTTGCCCTTTGTTTCACAGCAACTTTTGCAGTTGTTTGCTCCATCATTACTCACTTTAGACTTATGGTTCTATTCGGTAAAGTTTAATCCACAACTAGGTACAATTATCGAAAAAAAGGAGATGTACTGCCACTTGACAACTCTACAGTAGTGGCACTCACTTCAATTTGGAAATGTTTGAAAGGAAGCCACCATGTTGGAAGAGAACACTAGTACGTACATTGCGTGACGTTGAAGTAGAAATGTGTTAGTGAAAAAAATGTGCTTTATTTCTCTCACTTCTCAATTTCTCTAACTCAGGCTGCTCGCTGGGGAAAATGAACTGTGAAATAAACCTCTACTATACTTTTTACTGGCACATCAATAATTTTTATCACAACTTTAGAGAGAGAGAAAAAAGTCCACTTAAAATTAGTCATAAAGACAATAATCGATGCATTTCAGGTTCGCCAAATGACCTTTCGTGAGGCTTTCTAATTATCCGAATCCACTATTGAAACTCTCCGCATCTTATGCCAAGCATTTTTTTTTTCATTATTTCTCTCTCTAAGTATACGTATACCATGATGGTGGCGGCATCGGTTTCCCGTTAAAAAAGACGATACTCCGTACGTAGACGTCAGTGGTACGAAAAATAATCAGACTTGCTTTCCTAAATCCAATGTAGTACTACTACCGTAGTGTGTAGATGTGATGTGACGATTTTTTTGTCAAGTTTGGCTATTTTTTCAGACTTTGGCGATTTTTCTACTAAGTTTATTTCATGACTGGCGATTTTTTTTTCTCACAAAAAATCTGCCTACTACAATACTGCCCAGACCACCCGACGCAACCTCCATCCTCCTCCTCCTTTTCCCATACTGCAGATTCTTCCGAGACCCGCGCGATGCTCCGCCGCCTGGACAAGCTGATCGGTTTCCCGGAGCAGACGGCGCTCATGCTGCGATCCTTCGAGAGGCGCCTCTTCTCCTCCGTCTCCGTGTCGACCCTGCTGGCCGGGACCGCGTTCCCGCTCTGCCCGGAGGAGGAGGAGGAAGGCAGGACGCTGCTGCTCAGGCCCAGGAAGGAGAGGAGGCTCTTCGAGAAAATGGTCGCGCACTTCTATCTGGTCAGTATAGTTCGTACAGTACCTGTACGTTGTGTACAGTACATACTACCTACAAGGAGTAAAATGTTTTTTTTTTTATGCCAGCAAATTAAGGGTGGCTTGTGGCGTTGAGACATGAAAATCTTGAGTTTCTTTTAGCAAAGGCCCATAAGGCAGAGTTTAAAATTGGAAGATTTTCCATATCGAGACACCTTTTTTGTCGCATATATCTAATTTTCCCATGCCAAATTTTACTTTTTTACGTGAAAAATACAGTTTGTTGTTTGAAGAAGAGTAGAAGGAAGCACAGTATGTGCAGTTAAACTTCGATACAAGTCGATTTTTAGTAAAGAACTTCAATTTGGTGCAGATTTTCCTACTTGCCAGCTTTCTATTGTACCTAGTAGTGCATTTTCTATAGGTCTTCGATTAAGTGAACTCTTCCCTCCCTGAAAATCAAAGATCGACTTTTTCTAATGGCCCTCAAGACTAATTACGTAGTTTTATCATCAGCTTTTCGCAGCCCATAATAGGTACATTGTTGCTGCAAGCTTCATGAGATGAACAAGGACCTTTTTGACATTTTTGCGCCCAATACTATGACATTTCTGAACTACCACGTTCATTCGTACTGTTCAAGGACTGCCAGCTTTCGTACAGTGCTTTCGAGGACTCTTTTCTAGGGCTTTGAAAGACAAAGAGAGCTAAAGCTTAAACTGTCCGTACAGTAGCAGTGAAGCATAGTAAGGACAGTGGAACATTGTTCTAGTGAATCTCTCTCAAGTTGTTTATTACGTACAGTACAGTACAGCACATTGATTTAATTTGCAACATCCACACACCTACAGTATTTCTATGTAGTGAAGAAATGGTCAGCAGGAGCGAATTCGCTACGTTAAAGAAACTCACAAGGAAAGTTCCACTGTACTTACACATTGAGGTTATCCTGTGGTTTGCAGACTTGATGTAACTTGGAACGTAAACGGGGATGAAGCTCTCCCTTTGCACGTTGTACCACCTCGTCTCCATGTGCTGCAGAAGTTCAGGTTTAGCTTTATAGAGAAAAAACATCCGTTCCAAACTTTCCGTGAAGGAGCAAATTAACAAACTTTTTGCGGCATTTTTTTTCTCCACATGGCCTTTAAACTTTTAAGAAGGCCGGAAAAAAAACGGATGCAGAACTCTGATCTTAAACAGGATGCAACAAGGTTCTTTCATGCATCGAAGGATCCAGATTATGAATTTTTTTCTCACCGATTGGTATTCAGAAATTGGCCAGGACAACTTTATTCCCACTTTCCTCCATCTGCAAGAACGTGTAGATGTACTGTACGGTACATGTACTGGCTACCACGTAGAATACATGAGAGAGCTTTACCTTCAGACGGAGATTGAGGAGCAGGCAGAAAGAAAGGAAAAGAAAGGTTACACCTAGTTTGTGAATTGATGGACATTTGGCGTGCACTGTTCCCTCCAACCAGGCCTTTTCTCTCTCTCTTTTCTCCTATGGTGGGAGAAAGGTAGAGAAAGAAAGCGTATCTCCACACTAAAGGATAAGAGGGGAATGAGAGTACGAGAAGGAAGAGCTCCACCTCGTCTCCTCACGCAATGGGAAGGAAGGAAGGAACATCACTGTCTTACGATTCCTCCCTTGTGACCTGCGTGCAGGAACAGGAGAGGCTAGTTTTGTTTTGTTTTTACCGCTAGCGCATCGGGTCCATGTTTGTCATTGTCACTTTCCTTCACTTATTGGCAGGTGAGCGAGTGGATCGTCCAGCTGATCATCTCCCAGACGGGCCAGACATCGCGCAGGGCGGCCCTGGCCTGCGCCCTCAGGATCGCTCAGGTCTCCTGGAACGTCGGGAACTTCAACGGGGTCATGGAGATCCTTCTCGGACTCAGGTGCGTTATCATGTGTGTCTCTTCCTTTCGCATTGTCGGACACCTTCCCCTTCTCATCTGATACCCCTAGGTGGGAAGCAAATTTTTCCTTTGAGGGGGAGAGCAGATTATGAGCATGGGAGGGGGAAGACCAGATTTTGGGTCCCTTGGGGAGAGTCTCCTATATTCAAGCTGCCCATCTATGGTGGTACACTATGGTACTGGGCGGGTATCACACCACATGGCCATGAGAAGCAAGAGGGGGAGAGCGGGAGAAAAGAAAGGAGTAAGATGCAACAGCTGTCTAGTAACATCCCTCTCTTTTCTACCTTCTCCCATCCGCATGTGAACGAAAAAAAAATCTTTATCTCGTCTCCTCCCTTCTTTCCTCTTTTCTCTATACGTATGCTGCTATACTTCTGTGCTGAATATTGATGAGAGAGTCTCCTCCTCCTCCATTACTACCATCACGACCTCCTCCTCCTCCTCCTCCTCCTTCTCCTCCTCCTCCTCCTCCTTCTCCTCCTCCATCACTACCACCACGACCTTCTCCTCCTCCTAATGTCTAATGGGCGATGGACCCGGAAGGAAAAAGCATCAGAGGGGGAAAATTAGAGAAAGATTGGCTGGCTGGGAGGAAAAGAAGAAACGTAGAAAATGTTTTCATGGATGCTGTATTTAGTGTTTGTACCGATACGCACGTCAGTGTGCTGGATGTAGTAGGTACAGTAGAACTCCGATATAGTAAATTCCTAAATAGTAAAGATTGCTCTGGTTACCAAATTGAACTTTTACACTAATCCATCTCTGCTACTACATATACTGAAACTCTGCTGCAATGAGCTTTCTCGTGCCGACCACCGACTTGGTCATATATTGGAGTCCTACTGTGTAGGTATGTACAGTACTGCTACCCATGCTATACGTCGTCTACGCTGTATGCAAGAGATATGGGAAGATTTTATGTATGTTTTGGTGACTTTTGATCTGTCGTGAAAACAAACAAAACGATTCAAATACTAGCTACTACTACAGCAACAAATCTTTTCATAACAAGCAGAAATTCCCGGTGATGGTTTGTTAAGGGTCTCCTTTTGAGTCAACTCTCCCTTCGTCCCTTTCTCCCGCGGGCTCAGAAAAGGCCTTAGAGCTTTTCCTTCTCCCTCTTCTTTCTTTCTGTTTAATCACGCCGAATACGTTTGCTTTTGGCCTTGGGCTCTACAAAGAGATGAAAAGGAATTCGTTCGATTGGAGAAGAAGGAGGAGGAGAAAAGAGAAGGAGGTCTGAAGAGGAGGAGGAGGAGGAGGAGAATGTCTCCAAGAAAGTCGCTCTTTTTCTCTCTCTTTGCTGCTGCTTTCTCTCCATCTAGCATCTCCTTCGCCTCGTCATCTCAGAGAGCGTCTTTTTCTCTCCCACTCTTTTCCTCATTCTGCACTGCATTCGAGAAGGGCTTTTTTTCGAGTTGAGTGGGGGGGGGGAGGGGGAAGAAAACTGCGGCTTCTTCCCCTTTTTCAACAAATATTGTGAAGTAGAAGCTTCCTCTGCCTTTTTCCCTCTCTGCACAGAGAGTAGTAGGACCTTACATCCTCAACCTCAAAAATGGCACAAATTTTATCGTAGTTTTGTCATTTCCCCAAAAATTTGGAAAAATTTCCAAACTGTATCTAGATTGCCGCTTGTTCTATTCTTGGCTTCTTTAGCAATAACAAGGAAAAGAACAAAAGCCCCACGTACAGACCTCTTTCCTTCTTTTCTCGAGTTTCGCCCCTTTTTTCCTGAATTCCTGCACCTCTCCGCCTCCGCTATACCTTTCCAAGGTTGCTCCTCTTTCTTTTTCCAGGGGTTCTCAGAATATTTCACTCCTTCTGAGACTTTCCACGTGTTCTATATTGGAGCCCCCACCCTTTTCGAATCCAATCAGGGTAGATGACTAAACAGCTTTGGCGCGAAATGAATTTTTCTCGAGAAGAACAACATCCTCCTCCCCACCCACCCCACCCCGCCAGCCCAACTTTTTGTTTCAACTCTTCTTCCTCCCACTAATTTCATCGCGGGTCTGATGATTCTCTCCCTCTCTCCCCTTCTCCTCCTCCTCCCCTCCCTCCCTTATGTACACACACACATGAAGCCGTGATTTCACCAGGTTCTCTAAAAGGAGAGGGACACGCAGTAGGACGGTAGTATGTACAGTGGAACCCGCTTAAGTTCGAATCGGATAAATGGGAATCCCGCTTAAATAGGACAATTTTAGGTAAACAGTTGGAGAAACTGTTTCATAACTTCATCCAAAGCGAGTCCGACCGTAGTAGTGCAGCAGTAGTAGTAGAAAAGAGTAGGAGGAGGAAAGGAAAGGAAAGAAGGAAGAAAAATGAGGAGAGCAAGTCCAAATATTTTGTCGTACTTTTGACACCTGATAGATAACCCTGTACTGCTCCTCTCCTATGTAGTAGGCACTACTAGTGGAGTAGCTGCTGTAGCAGAAAGCTGTCTTCCCTTCCACACGTTGGTGAGGCTGCCTCTCTTTTTTTTATTTTTTAAGCTGAAAGGAGATGTCGCCCACTGCTACTAGTACTTCTACAACAACAGCAAACAAAAGTCTTTCCACACTTTTTTTTGCAAAGTTTTCCAAAGAAACTTTGTGTACGTTTTTAAGAGAACTTCTTTTCCCGAGAAAGTACGTACGTAGAAAACACAAGTCTGCAAGGTGTTGCAGCAGCTCTTTTTTCTCTCTCCCTCTCTCTCTCTCCCTCTTGCTCCTTCCTCTTCCTCTGGACATGACAAAAATCCAAACATTTCAGCCTTCCTCGCCGACGAGACAAAAGGCAGAACATCGCTTTTGAAAATTCTCCTCTTTTTTCCTCAGGCTCTCTCTCCTTCACTTCTTCCTCTTTCTGTTTAAAGCTATTAACGTTATAGGCCTCTTTCCCCCTGCTATAAAAAGGAAGATTCATGCCCACTACTACCGTAGGAATACCTACATATGTGGAAATTTATTCGTAAATGCCTCTCTGGGCCCCAGAGTTAATTGCACAAATGCTTTTATCGCCTCATACGTTATTGTGTAGCACATGTATATGTACTTACTACTGTAGCCACGTAAGCCTGTCCTAGTATGTAGATAGTAGAAAAAAGAAGACTCCAAAATATAATTTCGCCAAATGTTTGGTCGACAATGAGGTTGATCAGATGGTTTTTTTTGGGTGGGGGGTGGGGAAGGTGTCATTTTCTGAAAACCTTTCATCATATCAATGGCGAATTCATGTGTAGACCACCTGTGTTGACACTATAGTGTACTACTAGTAGTAGTGCTATTACGTACCCTACATGTACAGTGTTCTGCTATATTATGCTGTGGTGAGTCGGTGACGGTGGTTTTAATTTACCAGATCCTGTAATCACGAAACGTGGGTTTCCCCCCTTCACTCCCATTCATGTTATCCTTGTACACATCCTGCTTACTATGCTATTACGTAGTAGACAGCTTTGTTAATTTGCGTGCTGACATGATAACCGCGATTACGAATGTACATGTACGTACATCATTGCTGTTGTTATGCACGAGTCTGTTTTTCAAGATTTTTACTATGTTCTTACTTTGTCGTGTGGCAAAGGCATTAAGTGTAGGCAAATCCCCCCTCTCTTCTCACTACGCACGCACGCACGCAGGCAATCAGAAGATGAGCAAGAAGAGGAGGAGGGTGACCCCCACACATGGGCAAAGGGGGATCTGACCCCCACCCCCACTCCAAGCTCTGGCTACTTATCAAATACCCTTCCCCCCACAGAAAAACTGTCTTTAGTTGTTCATAGAAGTGCAGCAAAGATTTGAATATTTTTACTCTTTAATCCCATCTCACTAACCCACCCACCCACGGGAAATCGGGAATTGACCCGGGGCCCGTGTGTGGACTCACCCCATCAGGGAGAAGAGGAGAGAGACAGATAAGAAGAGAGGAAGATATCCATGACTGTTCTGTGGAGAGGGGGGGCAGGAGTTTCCATCGGCCTGACGGGGGCCAAGAGCGATTTGGAGGAGGAGGAGGAGACGAAGGGAAAGGAGAGAGAGATACCGGATGGAGTGGGGGTGTCGGCCCAGAAGCGATAAAAAGCGTTTGTGTCCACACAGACGCACCTACGCTTCGCACACTCACACCCACACACTCTCTCTTTCTTCCTCTCAGCCTCCCTCCAGCGCTTTCCCGTAGGCCGAAGGAAACTACTTGCTCCCTGCAGTCACCAGCGACGATTTAGAAGAAGAGGAGAGGAGAGAACTGAAAGAAGAGGAAGAAAAGCTGATCGGAAGATCTTTGGCTTCAAGAAAAAGGTGGAAGATTCACGAAAAACAGGTAAAAGAAAGCGGCGAGGGTTTGCTTGGCTGAAGCCCAAATGAAGTGCCATTCTTCTTCTATTCCCAGTTGTGCCCTTTTGTGGGGAGGGAGAGAATCATCCCCTTGGGTGGGGTTGGGTTGGGAAAAGGAGGAGAAATCAACCTGTCTACTAGAGAAAGGCATCATCTCAGCGGGGGGGAAATCGGAGATGGAAAAGGATTTGTTCTAGGTCGGGGTTGGATGAAAAGGCGGGAGTTTGTTTCTAGGGCCAAACCGAGCCAGTCAAGACTAAAGTTTGGCCTCTAACTAGGTGGCCTCTGTCCTTTTTTTGGTCTGTGACTCTTTCACTCAAGGAAAAAATGTTTGATCTACGTACATTCCTTTTTCCATTTACTACTCGTCATATCCCAACCTGCCTTGCCACATAGGTACGTACATAGATCAGGTCCCACTTCCTGTGAAACAAGGCTTCCCCTTTCCCTCCGAGATTTCTACTACAGCGCATCATCATTATTTTCTTCAATGTCTGTGGTGTAATTCTCCCTTTCTCCAATGAACTTCTCGTGGATCCTTTGTCAATTATGGAGTCGTCTGCGGATTCCTTCCAGACTTCATTTTTGAATCTAGTAACCCCTGAGATGTACCAGGTACCTACATAGTGTATGTCAAAACGTACGTAAACAGAGACAGTACAGTAACATCTTGCTATAACGACATATTATACAATATCATACTGTACCATTATAGCGATGTTTGTCTGCTTACCAAATACTAGGCACTAGTATACGTATACGAGCATTAACGATATTTTTCATGCTGACCAAGAACATCCTTACGGTATCGCGATTTCTCTACATACACAAAGAGGTCATTGCATCACATCCTGTCATTTCCTCGTCTCCACTCAGATCCCCTGCCCTGAAGCCCTTTTGGCTGGGCCTGAACGGCTCCGACTGCGACGCCCTCTTCTCCAGCCTGTTTCGGCGGTTCTTCTGCCACGCCTCCAGGGAGTATCGCAGGCAGGTCACCCGCTGCAGGAGGCTCCACAGGGGGGACGACGGCGGACACCCGCTGGGACTGAGGGGGGTGGTTCCCGCCTACCTGCTGCACCTGACGTCCCTGTCCAGGTCCCTGAGCAGGGGTCAGGCTTCCTGCCTGCTCTCCATCAGGGAGGAGAGGGAGAGGAAGAGGAGAGGGAGGAGGCAGAGGAGCAGGAACAAGATTGTCGTACAGGTAGGTTCGGAATTAGTGGTACTAAAGCTTGTTCTGTACAGCTTAGTAAGCATGATAAAGATATCTAAGCGTGCTAAGCATCCTTTAGTTTGCTAGTCTCAAGCTGAAAGCTTTCTTCCTTCTTATGCCTTTTTTTCTCTTGGGAATCTGAATGCTCATGTTCAATAATTGAGCGGGGTGATGGAACCTCACGTCTGCCCACGTCTCCCTCAGTAATATTTAACAGTTTCGGTGGGAACAACTGCAGCAAAATCCTAGTCAATTATTCACCCACCATGATACAAATATGCAGCAAATAACTGAGCGGGGTGATGGAACCTCACGTCTGCCAACGTCTCCCTCAGTAATATTTAGCAGTTGGTGGCAATAACTGCAGCAAAATCCTAGTCCATTTATCGACCTACCATGCGTACAAACACGCAACAACTTATTCCGGCACTAATTGAGGCGAAAATAAGAGAGGGGGGAGGGGAAAGGCATCAGTGCCTTTGGGATTTCTTCATAACAAAAATGTTATGAAAAGAAATTGACTTTTTTCTTTGCCCAAAACTTAGTCTTCCATCTGTACTACGTATGCAACATCATGTCAACTGACTGAAATGACAAGTTGGAAATACTAACTACTATGATGCTTACATAGTAGTAAGGAGGAAAGACATCTTGGACACTTTCTGGAAAGTCGTGTGACGAAGGGGGAATGTGAGTGACGGTGTCTATCAGAAAGGAGAGGAGTTCTTTTTATGAAGGGACTACTAACAATTCTACTTCCCCTAGCTCAAAGTACACCGGAAAAAAGCATGCTCCTGCTTATGTTGGCGCGTATGAGAGAGAGAGAGAGAGAGAAAGGTTCCCTTCGTACCATGTGTTTGGGAACAAAGATGAGGAGGGGGAGAAAGAAGGGTTGTGTGCGTATGAGGAGCGGGTGGCGTCGGCGACGGCGACGCCGGCATTGGCGGCGACGGCGGCGCCGCCGCTCTCTCCACACCAGGTTCACTCACCCTCCCTCCTCCCCTTCCATCTAGTGCCAGTTACTGACCTGGAATGGAAAGATAATTGGAGCTGGAGAGAAAATTGAGAGCAGAATTGCAATTTCTGTTCCGCAATGTTCCGGGTTTTTTTTTCCTTTCCCGTCTCAAAATGCGGTTCGGCACCTTTTTGCTAACCACAGCCTACCGTAGTATTATTTCTCTTTTCATAGTGTGTTCTGCGGCTGTGGTGAAATAGGTGGTACAGTAGAGCTCTGCTATAGAGAGAGTAGAAAGCTCCACTACATTAAAAAAATTGTTAGAATTGCTAGATTTGCGTTTCCTTTCTAATCTCGCATCTGCTAACTTAAAAAAAACATGCTGTAGAAGTAAACTTTCAGCTGCTGACCACTGACCTAACTAAATATATCGGTTTTCTACTGTAGGTACATAGGGTACAGATAAGTCCCGCTACAAACCATACCTCCTCATCCCTACCCATCCTATCCAGACCGTCCTTGAGTGAAAGGGAACTCTTATCGACGTAGAGAGAGAGAGAGAGAGAGAGATACGTATTATTAGTTCCAGCTCGCACACAAAACAACTAAACTCCATCCTTTCCTTTGTCCCTTTCTCTCTCTCCCCCTTTAGTATAGAAAGAGGATTTCTTTCCCGTATGGTCCTTCTGACACACCATCCTCTTGCCTTCCGTCTCCAGGAGCGAGCACTAACTAACGTTCTCTTCCTTCCCAAGGCTAAAAAAAAAGGTACCTTTCTTTCTTTAACAACGATCGCAGCGGAGTTGGAAAAACGTGTGTTGGTCAATATACACAAACCTGTCTACCACTCCCGCGGCGCATTATTAACGGCACGGTATATCAAGCTTCTGCAGCGGACGACGAACGGCTTCAGTTTGTGGCGTTGTCGGTCCTCCACCACTTTTCCCACATCTTGTTTTTTCTTACGCTCCTTTCTTCCATTCGTGTGTCGCAGTGGAAGAACGAAGAACTGTCTCTTCCAGGCCTTGTTGAGGATGCAGCAGTCGACAATGCCATCCTCCCACTATAAAGACGTGGTGGGGAGGGGGGATGGATGGAAATGGCGTTTTGTTTGCGCTTCCCTCCCTTCCCTTTCCTTTTCCTCCTGCTAATGAGCTTCTGCAGTACGAGAAAGAGAGGGAGAAAGATGGGAGCGATGGGAGAGGAGAAAGAAGTGTCAGAGACATTCATCGCTGTCGCCGTCGCCGTCGCCGTCGCCGTCGCCATCGCCGTCGGCCGCGACAAAACAGATCTTTATATTACGTATGTGGCAACAGAGAAAGCGCGCATGCAGTATGTAGTGTCGTACCCTACGCGACAAGACACGCCTGCAATAATCTCCCGTGCATCATACGTACGAGGAAAGGCGGAAGGCGACATCTATACAAGGGTAGGGTAGGGAAGGGAAGGGGAGTCTATTACACACACATGCCAGTGATTATTTTTCTTCTCCTCGCTCTCATGGGTGGCGAGGAAGGCTTATGAGATGGGGGAATCTCGCTTAGGCCAGCCTCTCTCTCCACTATTGCCAACCAATTTTTCTAGGACGCAATATGCCAAATTTGAGGAGAAAGCAGCTGAATCTTAAAGTGGTTAAAAAAGAGTGCAAGCTAGGAGAAAGTACGTGGAAAACGAAGCAAGATTTGCAATTTTTGGCTATGAAATATGCCAGTTGGCAACACTGTCTCTTTTCTCTCTCTCCTCCGCATCTGCAGTGGGCTCGCGTTTCTTTTGAAGTGAGCCCCCGGCCCCCTCGTCCCCTTCAGCAGAGTCGACCTACATTTCCGACAACCCTTTGCTTTTCCTTTTCTTCCAGAAGTTGTTAATTAAGTACAAACCAACGTACTGTAGTACAGCTAGAGTACGTGTGCCGTGGCCTCCTGCGCACAGTACGCCGTGTGTGTTGTGTCTATCTCTCCATCCCGTTTCTGTGGTCTCTCAAGCTTGTGGTTTCTGTTTGGAGGGGTTACAGAAAGGTATTGCTGTACTATGCGGATATTTGCACTATACCGTACAGTACACTGTATACGAAGCAATTAGATAGAAAGCTGCGGAAGAACGTGGCTGCCTAATACTGTTATGGCATATGCCATAAGGAATGCGTTTTACATTTGACAAACATGTCTGAAATTACTTCAGCTCTGACGCTTTTAGAAACCCAACCCCTTTATGCCCTAATTCAGGATTTACCAGTAAAAATATCTCTTTTCACAGAGCTTGGCCAACTACCACGGCGAGCCCCGCTTCCTCCGTCGCCTCCGGGAGCCACCCGAGCACGCAGACCTCGTCCGCGCCCTGGGAGACCCGGAAAAGATGGCCGCATTCCAGATCACCCTCGACACCGTCGTCGAGTCCATCGAGTCGGACACGGAGGAGGAGGAGGACGACGACGAGGACGATGAGGAGGACAGGCGGTTCGACGCCAAGTCCATGGAGAGACAGCTGCTGGAGATGGGGTCGGCGTCTGCACCGGCGCCGGAGCGGCGCAGCGCCAGCCTGACCACGGCGGAGATGCTGGCGCAGCCCGGCGCAAAGCCAAGGACGACGGCGCAACACGGGGTGAGGCTGGTGGAGCCCAAGAAGGAGAACGCCGCAACGGTCGAGGTGGGTGAGCAGTCAAAGATGGAACTGTAATAAATTATAATGGTCGTACTTTATACTAGCGCACGTATTAGTGTCGTAGTGTTGTGGTACTAGTAGTATTACAGTCCGACTCGGTTAATTGGGACTTGGTTAACAGGAAATCTCGGTTGAGAAAGTTTCTAGGGAGCAGAATTTATTTGCACAACGTAAACCCACGCGGTTAAACAAGGTCCCACTGGAATACCTACGTAGGGTTGTGGGGAGGAAAGGGATTCTAAGATTCTTCTCTGAATGCAATCAGCAACAAGGTGCACTTGGATAATTATGCCCGTAATACCCATGTACCACGTAGGTACGTACACACTTTACGATATTGTGCCGCAGGATTAGGCTTGCGGGTGGATCTTTTAGAAAACGCGGAAAGCATTTGTTTTGCACGTACGTCATTTATTGCAAACGGAAGGCATGTTCTACTATGACAATGCTGTAGGACAAAGAATGCTTCGCAATTATCCCGACAAATACCGTATGCCACAGCACATTAGCACTGCTAATGCCTTTATGTGAGAGCGCACGCAGGAAAAAAAATGGTGTCTACAAGTACTGTAGGTAGTATCCCACTTCACTCCGTACGTCACGCATATGTGTGTGTGTGGGGGGGGGCTGTCAAGGGGTTGGCTGGTTACCATTGTCAACGCGAGCTTCGCGGTCTGAAAGAGGATCTGCAGTCGCTCGACGTCCTTGTTGTTGCTGCAGTCGCGTGGGAAGAACAACATGTGTTCGTTGGAAAGTTGTTATGTGAAGACACATGGAAAACAAAAGTACTAACGCCGTGTGCGCCTTATACTATACCATATATTTTATTCATAGTGGCGGCTGTGACAACGCAGGAGGAATGCATTATGCCCTTTCCCTCCCTCCCGGTGACACTTGGCCTTCCTTACTCCCTCTCCCGTTTCGTCCATGTAAATGCAGCAACAGGGGTCTTCCTACTTCCTTCTTTCCCTCTCCCGCGTGTCACACACGCGCGGGTGCTCAGCCGGACACAAATTACTGTACCCATATGGAGTTCCCAAGATACTAGGTCGATTCTTCACAGAGTCAAAGAAAGAAAACTAAGCATGAAAAGAATGTGGGCCTTGCTGTCAGGGATGCCAGTTTGGCCTCTTTGAAGCCAGATCTGGTAATTTTTTTTCGAAATTTGAGAAAGGTGCAACAGAACTGAAAAAAGACCAGAAATTCGCGCATCTGGCTTTTCTTGCGCTGTCTTCTTTATTTTGTGACTTGTTTTTAAACACTGCCCTTTTCGGCTATGCGCACCTGGTAACCATGCTTGCTGCCTTTGGTTTTTTCCAGTTCCTTCACCGCGGCACCACCGTCCTGCACTACGAGTCGGACACCCAGCAGGTGACGACGGTCTACCTCAGGTTGGAGAGGTGCAACGGGACTGTCACCTGGTGCCGCCCGCCCTGGGGAGACCCGAGGCGCGGTGGAACCGGCGCGGCCGCCATCCTTGGGCATGACGACGCCAGCTGCGCCGGCGCCGGCGCCGCCCTTGATGCCCTGGAGGACGCCGTGTCCCCCGGGCTCAGGCTCAAGTACACCAACCGGTCCGGAGAGAGCCTGGTACGTCGCCTTGACCAGTGACTGCGCCCTTTTTGCCCCTCTTTGCTAGCTGACTATAGTAAACTTTCGATACCCGCCTCCTTTAGGCATACAGCGACGAGGGCTACGTAGACCTGCTGCACCTGAAGGACCTGTCCCTGCTGGAGGGCGAGACCTGCGAGCAGTCGCTGCCGGAGCAGACCCGCCTGGCCATCCACAGGGCCACCCAGGGCGCCTGTCGACCGCGCTCGCTCAGGATCGTCTACGGGAGCCACCTGGCCGAGAACCGCACCGCGAACTTCCTCTGCCCTCCTGAGGTGGCCGACGCCTGGTTCGCCGCGCTCCCGTCCCTCTCCGCCGCCATCAAGGCCGAGGACCCCAGGATGACCTGGCTCAAGGACCACTACCTCTTCCTCTACTTCCAGGACGACCTCTGCATGGGGCCGCTCGCCGCCGACGCAATCAAGGTCAGTCAGAAGAGGGAGGAGAAGGAAAAAAACTGATAATAAAGCATTCCAAATCAAATGCAAAATCATCTTGTCCAGGTTTGAATCCTTCATCACTTATCTCCCCCCCTTTAAAAAGAAAGTTTAATCTCCCTTCTTACTACATTCTTTTTTCTTCTTGTTCGCTCGCACTTTGTGCTACCTTCGCGTTTCGTATCCCACGTATGTACTACACGTAACTTGAAGGCACGTCTTTTGCTTTCGCTCCTTCATGAAAAGTTTCTCTCTTTCGCTGAAGCTCGGACTAATTGGATCGCTGAGCAGCTTGAAAAAAAAAAGCTTTGCTATATGGTAGAACTACCCGACCGACACACAGCGCATACTGACATAGAGGGACATTCTGTACGATGCTACGTGCGGTCTACGCAGGGTTCAGTGGTCCAGCACATATCCAGTGTGGCAATGGGCATATAGTATACAGTATATCGCATAACCAGGTGTTCGGGAACTGTTCTGTGACTGCGCACAATTTGTCTTTTATTATGTCCCCATATGTTTGGTCTCATGCGTTGTGTGTTGGTCGGGTACGTCGAAGAAGAAGAAGCAAAAACGGGAGTCTGTGTGGCGTGTCCAAAAAGCGAAAGCAGCACCCATTAAGGCTTGATTAGAAGGGTGCGGCGACCTCCCCACTAAGACGAGGTGTTAATTTCGTGTGTGCTTCTCATAGAAGAAACGGAGGGGAGGAAATGAGATATTATTGTACCTGTGCTAAGTACATGCGAGGCAAAACCATGGATGCAGTTTACTGCGACGAACATTTTAAGATGCTTTTCACGTGGAGTATCAACAAGTTCGCTCTTGCATGTTGAGGAGATGTTGCTGGCAGGGGCCTGTCCCAAGCTCTAATCTGTGCGGGAGATAAAAGAAAATTATGCTTGCATATTTTCCGTGCTTGTTCTGCTACTTTCAATGTTGGGTCCGCTGCTACCTATGTACTGTAAGTTATAACCGAGGCTGCCAAGGCATATCATCATCATCATCATCCCGTTCTTCTTTCTACTCGTCGTTCGCGTGTACTAATCTCGCCTCTCGCTATTCCCTTTCTCTCTCTCTCTTTGCAGGGCTCTTTCTCTCAAGATCCAGCCGTAAAAGTAAGAATAAGGAGGATAAGACGGGGGAATAATGTCAAAAAAAAATCATTTTTGTGAATCCAGTTAATATTGGGCACATTATTAGAAAAAAGGTTTTTTGTGTGATGTCTAGTCCGCCCTTTGCTTTGCTTTCCTCTCCCCATCTTTTGTTTGTTCATCTCTCTCTGTGTGCGTTTGTTTGATTTGTGTGTACATTTGTACAACTATTGGACTGAATCTTTGAAATATTTAAAGTATGTCTTTGCTCAATTTATTAATAGTAGGTAAAAATATAGATAGTAAATTTCATTGAAGTCTAAAAACCTTTCACTACTACAGTAGTAAAGATTGCTAGACTACAAAACTTCCGTTCCTACAGACCACAAACTTTACCTACTACTACGGTATTACATGTACAGTACTGTTCTAGGTACTATACGAAAAAACCTCTGCAACATTTATGTGTACGTACTGTACTACCTACAACCACCGCTTAGGCTCTCAGAAAAATAAGTTTGTAAACTGAGACTGCGAACCCAATTCTGACACGCCGATTACGAACCATATCGTGACCCAGAAACAGAAAAGAAGAAAAAATTTCTACATTCTGTTTGGTTCGCTCACTCGATCACAAAATCCTCTCTTTATTTCCTACACACTTGGAGACGTGTGTTTTTTAGACCATCTTTTACGTATACGGTACTTCCACCTTCTTCCCCGCAAAAAAACCCCTCTCAATTCAGTTCTGATAATACACCGTAAGTGGAAAGAGAGAGCACCGCCTCCACTTATTTTCCTGAGTGCAGTGGCAGGTTCTTTTTTTTCTTGCGAGGAAGCACTCAAAAGTCTCTGAGACGTCTCCCAGGCTGAAGAAGGATTGGGCAAGCACTTTTTTTGGTAAAAAGCTCGACGAGTGGCCGCTTAAAGTATCGACAAAATCAAAGTGGGCCAAGTGCGCCTAACCAGACCAAGGAGACGCATCAGACATCGCTAGCAAAAAAAAAAAATCCCACCACAACATGCACCACTCATTGTCTGCTCTACCTTTAGGTCTTTGGCGGCCGCTCCTGGAGCCTGACCGGGATGCTGAAGGACCGAGGGCACAAGGGCAGCTGGAAGGGCGGCATGGGGATGGCCGCGCACAACAGCCAGCGCGGGACCAAGAAGAAGTCGTACGGGAACATACACAGCATCAACGACAGGGGCATCCACGAGATCTACGAGACGTTCGGCGGCGCCTCGCCCAACGGCGCCGCGCCGGGCACGGCCGGCGGCGGCGGCGGCGGCGGCGGCGACAGCGCGCCCACGTCGCCCTGGAGCAGCCCGCTGATGGGGCGCAAGTCGGTGGTGACGTCGGCGCCGACGCAGTTCGGGGAGAGAGGCGGCGTGGCGGCCGCCGGAGGGAAGCTGCTCACAATACAATCGTGAGTACACACTGTACAGTGACAAATCGTTTAAACTGTAGACACTACCAACCAACCAGCTCTAAAAGTGAGATTAGACATGGAGGCAGCAAAATTTTGCCACATCCGGAATTCCAAGTGTTCCAGTAAAATTGTCCGCATTTCCACTTTTCCAATCCCCAGTAAAGCGAGCTCAACTGAACATGTGCGTGTAGCATAGTACTCCACTTCCTCTTGCAATTACACTTAGAGTAACGTGCGTGGCTGCGTGTGTAGCATGGAATGCATAGAGCGCATCAGTGTCAAGCAACTCTGAATCTGAGTGTAAAGGTGCGACACACCCCGCCAGACAGCCGTCCCACTAAATTCATAACTTTTTTTTTGTAACTATTACTGTAGACCCTGACCATAAATTGCTGTTTTGACTGCCATAAGTTTTTCCCACATTGGGGTGTTTTAATTAATGTTTCATGTGCGAGAGAAAAGAGATGAAGTTATTATGAAGTAATAAGCTATTATGAAGAAACAAGCTACCGTATTAGCGTTAGAAACAAGCTATTAGCGTTACAAAAATGTCATATATGTAGCAACGAGACAAAAGGGTCAGACATGGTCGTACAGCCACCAAAAATTCTGTACTTGGCCAATTGCCAGCAAATTGCTTTTGCAAAAGACAAGGCAGCTATGCACAAGGGGATTCAGAGTGCTGGAAACAAAACAAACACGCACAAAAAAGCTCTGCCTTGTTGTTGCGTATAGGGACCAAAAATAGTCTCCCTGAAGCCCCTTAACCTTGATGTCTTAAAATAATACCCCAGAGTACCAAGAAGTAAACTAGTGCCACAACAGCAACACTAGTACTACAACGTGTGTACTAGTGAGTAGTGAGTAGATTATAATCATAAGAGAGCCAAGACATAGACATGAGAGTGGGAGAGGAAAAGGGGTTATAATGCCACGCCAGATGGAGGAGGTCTAATTATTGTGTACAACACACGCGTGTCCTTGACATCACCTTGACAGATGGGGAAATTAGAGAGGAAAAAATTAATCTGGAACTCGGTCTCTGCCGAGGCGGAGGAAG
>JAAUYM010002197.1_pt1 | contig 20015 bp, 23 predicted proteins | sample 7278001 | NCBI WGS metagenome assembly JAAUYM01 (sample SAMN14350224, study PRJNA611818) | marine sediment metagenome | isolation source: surface marine sediment (1.8m) | place: French Polynesia: Moorea | collected 2018-08
CAGCTTACAGTTAGCTGAATTTATACAGTTGACTTAATAACACAACAAATCTCAGGCAGAGCAGGCAGTGTCAGTTGATCAGTCCTACCTCTATATATTTAACCTCGTTGACCATAACATTTCCTTTTTCAGTGGGCTGGCTGCTGCTGTTGTTGCTGTTGCTGTCATTTGAGACTGGCACGATAGAGAGGAGAATCAGGACAGCAGCAGCTGTTCAACGACACCTGGTACCAACAAACTAATACGACCTGTTTCGGCCATTGCTTCACCTAGTCGACGACTTTAATGGCGTCATCATCGGAGAACACTCCAAAAGTAACAACAGATTTTGCCAGCCTTTGTTTGCAACTTGCAACTTCCGTCTGCCCTAGAGCATCATAGCACAGGGTGACGCCAGAGGCGCTGGTGATGCATCGAGTCGCCGTCTTTTGCCTTCTCTCTCTCTCTCTCTCTCTCGGCCCTGCTCTCCTCACGTCTGGGGATCGCTGCAAGGAGAACCACAATCGGGCCACGACACACAGGGACCTTGCTGCACGATAGGGGAAATATATTACTCGACAATAACTGACAAAGGCTAGAGAAGCAAAAAGGTCACACTTGGGTCAGTAATCCGACCTCGCTTCTGGACTTTGCCGAGACGATCTCGACTTGTCCATATCCCTAGCACGCTGGCAAACGTCGGTCGACGGAGACGGAGAAAATTTTCTATCTTTTATTTTGACGTGGACGTCTGGAACGCGAAGTGGGTGTATACGGTGACGTTATCATTCCAAATGGATCCTCTTGTCCCTGCGGAGGAGGGGGACATGGAGAGAAAGGTCACATCGGGGGAAGGAGGAGGAGCAGGAGGAGGGGGAGGAGGAGGTCGAGGCAAGAAGAGGAAACACCACAGGAGGAGGGCCAGGAAGACCAAGAGGCAGAAGAGGGCAGCGGCGGGAGAGGAGGAGGAGGAGAAAGCCGGAGAGCATCGGATGAGGGAGCAAGAGATTCAGCAAGACGGTCATCCACCTCATCGCGGCCGTCCCAGGAGGGACAGGAAGATGGTCGGGCCCTCTTCTGCTTCTTCCTCCTCCCAACAGATGGCTAGGAAGAGGGGAGGAGGAAACCGCCAGAGACAGAAGAAAGGCGGCGGTGGCCAACAGCAGCAGCAGCAGCTTCCTCGTCGCCAGCAACCCCACCGTCAGCATAAGAAGATCGCTCCTCCTGCACATCCGCAGCCTCCTCCTCTCCCTCCCCCGCGGCAGGTGTACCTGCGCCCGACCAACGGGCCCCTGCTAAATGCCCCGAGGAACTCCACCCAGTTCATCATCGCCGACCACGAGTCCCAGCCGCTCGGCGGCAACGAGGGCGGCGGCGACATCGGTGGCAACGGAGGAGTCGGCATTGGCGGCGACGACGACGACGACGTAGCGTGGGCAGAGTACGAGGAGAGGGACTTCCAGTCCGTGTACGAGCGCGCCAGGCAGGAGAAGGTGGCCGAGTGGGACAGGAAGAGGCTGTGCGAGGAGATCGCGTCCCTGGAGCGGAGGCAGCGCGAGCTGGTAGGGGTGCTGGCCAGGCTGGACCCCGAGGTCTGCCTGCGCAGGCTGCAGAGGGAGGCGGCGGGGCTGAGGGAGGCCAACAGGGCTCTCAGGGAGGAGAGGGCGGCGCTGCAGCCGGCAGTGTCGCCAGACAGCAGCTCATCGCCAAGGAGAGCAGGAGGAGGAGGAGGAGGAGGCGGCAGCAGGGGACAGGAGCTGACACCTTAGTGTGGTTGCCGTTATTTAATTAATAAAGAATTTAAGAACTTTGGACATCATCTCTTGTTTCAAGAAGAAGAAGGAAGAAAAATCTAAAGTCTAAGGTCTGACTTAAGCAGAAGTTGTATGACTATCCGTTATAGTAAATGTGGGAAATCTAAGTCATGTCTGTCTCATTCGCCAGGAAGTGCAGAAACAAGAATATATGAATAGAGAAATTAGCAGCAACGTGCAGATATTTTTCGTGTCGCGTACGTACTTTATTTGTACATTAGGTACTTTCCTTATAAACGACTTGCTAAATTTTGATTTTTTTTAAACTTTTTTGGCATAAGAAAATCCTTGCTTTGTGTTGGTTTGCCGTTTTGGTCAGTTTGGACTTCCATCAATTATTTAAATTCCTGGGTGGGCGCTCTGTCCTCATTTCCTTTCTATTTGCATAGCGAGTGAGGGCCGCCCAAATGTTATTTTCGCATAAGTAGCGGACTGGCCTTGTATGTTTTTTTTCCCCCATCGCCATGGCACCTAGTAGCCTGCTACTATATTAGATCCGGAGTGGCCGGTCAAGTGGGGGTCCCTGCTCGGACAATCTCGTCGGCCGTGGGGAGGGGTCATTTGGGAAAACGAGAGGCGTGTCCTGACTTTTTACAGCCTAGATTATTAAACATGGCGGCGGGAGGTCCGTTCGTCGTGGAACTGTTGCTCCTGCTGGCAGGTGAGATATCTTATAACTGGTGCTTCAGCGCCATCACCAGGACCTCAAGGCACATCTCTCTCTCTTTCTTAGCAGCAGGACAACAGGTCGCTGTCGCCACTTCAGAGGACATGGTGAGCAAAAGGTTTTGAGAAAGTTGCTGTTAACATTAGTTCTGTATTTAGCGGTTAAATCGACGTTAAAAACTGCGACTTTTATTTTGGCAGGTGTTAATGGCTCTTTTTTTCTTCCAATCGCCCTTTTTCGTCTCAGTACTGCAAGTCCTTATAGTCGTTGAGTAGAAACTTCCAGTAGAAGCATAGGATGGTCAGCGGCCTGAACACGGGCTCGGAGATCAGCAGCACAAAGCTCCAGACGTCGTACGTCACCGTGTCAATGCCTGCGCAGTTTAAGGGAGGGGAAATACGATACGGAAAAGAAAGTTTTACATTTTACTATTTTTTTTCTTACTGTTGAATGGCTCCTTAACGCCGCAGCAACTGTCGAAGATTCTAAAGATCTCCTTGAAGTTGAGGAGGAAGCCAGTGACGATGTAGAGGCCGTTCACCAGGCTAATGGTCAGCAACAGTCGCCACCTAAGAAAAAGCAAATTTGAGCATATATGAAGCAGTCGATTTGGCATAAATTGAAAGCTTATTTATTGGCTAAGTAAGGGCCACCTCTGTAAATATTCCTCCATGTCCAAGGTGTTCCTGAGAAAAGGCGACCCGACTATGCAGAGAGAGAAGAGGAAGCTCATGGCGAAGCAGAAGAGGACGGAGGAGGCAACCAAGAAGGACAGGATCATCGTGTAATCGTCAGTAGTGCGACATTGAACGCCCTTCACTAAGAAAGAACCCTTTCATATTGGTTTCGTTGCTTTTTCCAGACTTTTTTCCGTCTTTACTTTTATCCACGAAGTCCGCGGCATTGTGGGCGGCGGGGATGGAGAGGAGGAGCGGGATGAGGAGGGCCAGGATGAAGCAAGCAATGTAGACGGGACGTTTTACTCCAAAGTTCTCGAGCTCACCTGGGGGAAAAGGCAATTAAATTTTCATAAAATGCTTTTTAAGAAAACAACAATTCTTTCTGCCCACCTGAGAACTTGACGGAGATGTAGGCACTGAGTAGGATGAGTAGGATTGGGACGAAGAAGTCATGGAAGGTGAAGAGGTAGACGAAGAACTTGCAGAATCCCTGGCTCTGGTTCCAGTCCCGGTGGACGTAGTTCTCCACAAAGAAGGGAGACACCAGGATGCCGTAGATGAAGTCGGCAACCCCGATCGTCAGTATGACTGGACAAATAACAAACAAAAAACGCGAATTCTCAATGCGGGCGCAAACGTGGAAAGGCAAGTGTCGGGCACCAAATTGCAGAAAGAGAATTTAAAAAAGTCACCCTTGTTGGCGACAGAGTTGAAGGTCCTCCTGAAGGCGATGACGGCGACGAGGACGAGGTTGAGGACGATGGTGAGGACGACGGCGATCCACGACAGCACCTCCCAGGCGGACCTGTTTCCGCTGTTCTCGTCGTCCTCGTGCCTCGCGTCATTCTCGGTACCCACCGTCTCTATTCCGGACATCTTCTGAGGGACCACCAGGTGCTCTCTCCCAGGCGAGGAACTGTTACTTCATGCACTTGTTTCCAACCCCCGCTTCCTTCCTCGCCCGTCGGCCTTCAAGGCCACCTGAAAAGGTTCGTCTGGAGAGATTAGAGGAGTGGGAAGGAGAAAGGAAGAAGGAGGGGGAGCAGTGGGGAGAAGACGAACACACGCACGCACACGCAGAGAAACTTGAAAAAGTCTCGGCCAGAAGTGCTACTGGCACAGATCCAAGAAAAAAGTAGAAAGAGAGAGAGAGATGAACAAATGCGATCACCCGCTATGACATCTTCTAATTGCGGACTGACCATTCAAATGCACTGTGGGATAGTTTCCTCCGTCCTTAGCGTCCGACCACTGCAATATTGGCACCATGTGCGCCTGTTCAAGGGATCCACCTCCCCTCCTCCTCTCTTCCTCCACCTCCTCCGCTGACAGCGTCGCCGTCTCATACCCAAAAAATGCCTCCAACCAACCAAAGCAACCTGGGCTGGATTTAAGACGAGGAAGAGAGAAGAAGGAGGAGAAGGAGGGAATTGATCCTTCCTTTTGAGCGAGCGCACAGGTGCAACACACACGTAATAGTTGTAGTAGGCAGAAGAGAAAAAGAAGAAACCAATGTAGACTTTTTTGTCTCTTACCATACATACTGTAGTATCACTTCAGTCTTCGAGATGCATGAATGATGTTGACGGCTGTGGTAATATGTAGTATGTATTTTTCGTTTCAATTTTGACATAATCTTACCATAGGCTGTTTCCTTGTCCCGCGTGGAGAGGTCACTGGGCCCCTTTGAGAACCCCTGCAGGGAGCTGAGGGAGTTCAGGAACCACCACGAGATCACCGAGGAGGAGGACAAGTACCTCAGGGAGAGGACCACGAAGGGTGACAGTGACAGACGATCTGTTCTTGCAACTTGCTCGGTAAAAATTTCGTGTGCCTCTGATTAGTTCCCGTTCTGCTGATGCGCCTCTTGACCAGCTACTACAACAACAGCGCGGAGGCGGTGGTCGACGCGGAGTCGGACGAGTTCGCGGCGGCAGTCGAAGAAGTAAACAAACAGAGATACAGGGAGATAGAGACAGACAAGAGATCAATGTACCTACTAAGTGTGTGCTACTACTGTACTACTATGTCGTGTTTAACCTCACTCATGCGCAGGTGACGTTGGCCATCCGAGCGAACGTGGTCGACGACCTGGACGCCTTCGTGGATAAAATCTACGTGCCCAGCATCTCGGCGGTGGAGGAGCTGGACGAGCAGAACAGGACGCAGGTCAAGATCAACGTGCTCATGACGGCCAAAGGTGAGAGAGACTGACGTTGAAAAAGAAACAAAATTGCCTCTTGACTATCAGGTACACAATGGCAGGCAAGGCCAAGGACATCCTGTTGAACCTGAAGGAGCCCTTTGTGCGCGACGGCCACCTGACTGCGGACGGATCCTTTGCCGCCTCCGACATCTACACCAAGCCCTACGCCGCCCCGGTGGCCAAGAAGACCGTCTACGGGGTCTACATCAGGCTGACGGAACTGGCCTTCATGCCCATGTTCTACAACCTAAACAACACCGCCACGCTGCAGGTGACCAACGACCTGCTCCTGACCAGTCGTCCGCTCTTCCGCAACCGTTTCGGCGAGTACTTTGTCCGCGCCGTCGTGCTGGAGTACCTGGAGGGGCGCGTGCTGACCGACACCGTCGTCAGCATGGCCTTCCTGCTGGAGGCGGACCAGGACAACCTCATCATCGTCGACTCCATCTGGAGGACACACATCGGCGACAACGGCGCCCTCGGCAACCACGTCATCAGGGAGGACGGGTTCCTGGTGCACGGTGAGCGAATCAGCCATTCGGGATATTGCTAATACACGCAAAAAGGATTGCATTTTTTTTTTTCGTCATTCCGAGAGCTCAACTTCATCCCGGAGGACTTTGAGTCGCACTTGGTTGGTAAGTGACTTGTCGAGCGCATAATCCGCTCCAAGGTTTGCACATGATTGAGTCCATCTTCCTTCTACGGTATAGCCGACGTCACCCGTGAGGAGCTGCAGCTGGACGCATCTGAGTTCATCAAGGAGATCGCCCTGCCCAGCCTCGTCTGTGAGTCCAGAGACGTCCAAAACAATGTATTTTTCACAGTCCCTCTATCCCTGCGTGAAGGCATGCTGGTGGCCCTGGTGTTCGTGCTCCTGTGCTCCTGGGAGGGCTTCTGCTGCCGCCGCTGCATCGAGGGCGACGGCAAGACCGGCTGCCTTTGCTGCACCATGGACGCAGACACCTACGACCATTTCGCCTGAGGAAGGAGAGTTGATAATAGAACGAGCGATGACGAACGAGGAGGCGAAAAAGATGTGCAAAAATAAATGCATACGAGATGCTTCAGATGATGATCTTCAGAAAAATAAAGATACAAATTGATTGGATCCAACATCTGATGGACCAGGTTGTCATTAAGCGCCCGACCCGAGTCCATCATACAAAGAGATTGACGTAGGAACAACGTACTAGAAGATGGAAGGATTAGTTTAAAAACAAGCATGCAAAAGGGTTGCGCAAAATCTCGCACTCGAAGATTTTGGAGACAAAGTTGTGTTTTGTTTATTTTTTAACTCGACCCTTGCAGTAAAAATACCTTCCTCATCCCTATAATCGCACGCCCACTTAAGCATGAACAACGAAAATCCCTTCTTCTTGGAAACAAGATCTTCCTCTCGAACACAATCTTCCGCTCGATTTCGCCAGACAGACGCGACCACTTCGCCCCACAACGAAACATGACCGAGGTCTAAGAGAAAGAGCGCAATTGTTGTTGTCACTGTTGCACTCTGACTAAACTGTCGTCCTGCTGCCTTCATTTTTGAACTACCGCGCACTTCCTGAAAAAAAATGTTGCTAGCATTCGCACTGCGTCTGACAATGCTTATTTTCTTGAACACGATGTACTTTAGTAGTAGCAGCACTGGTAAGTACGTACTACACCCAGGCCTCCCTGTGGTTCTCATCAGTTAGCTAAGTGATCGCACATCGACCACATCGAGATGACATCGTCCAAATATCTGGTCGTGCTGGCCGCCTTGGCCGCCGTCTCCCTCACCCAGGACACCTCGGAGAAGATTACGGAGGAGGAGCTCGTAAAGCTCACCATCAACAACAACCTGGATCCGAAGTTAGGGAAAGCGGCGAAGAAGCCCTGGTCGTCGTCTCTTTTTTTTTTTTCTCCCTCTCTTAACAAAGCGTCTCTCATATCTCTAGCGCCTCCTACCGCTGCGGCGTCTTCTTCGCCGGCCGCAAGAACAAGAAGCCCCGGATGAAGATCTTCATCCTCCCCAAGAGGTTCGAGACCTCCTGCGCCGTCCCGAACCCCGACATCTACAAGGCGAGGTGCAAGAACCTGGTACGGGCCTCCGCCAGTCCTGCTCGACGTGCTCTTACTGGCGACCTCTTCTAGTAACGCTTTGTTTTCCCCGTTTTTCCAGTTCGGCAAGATCATGAAAAGGGTGACCTGGCAGACGGCGAGCAGGAGGCCTCACAGGAGCGAGCAGGGCTACCGCGTGGGAGACGACGTCTGCGAGATCTTTCACAACGGGACCGGCATGACAGAGGTGCCAAACGCCAAGATCAAGAAGGGGCTCCAGGTGAGCCAGCACCGAGGGTGAAAACTGCCAATCCAGACCGGCATGGTTAAGTGCGTCTTTTGTCATCACATCTTGCTCAGATCGGCTTCTACTACAACTACTGCGGCAACATCGAGTGGCTGGACACCGAGCTGAGGGCGCCGGACAGGCTGTGCTGCGACGGGGACACCAAGTTCAAGAAATGCAACTGACGGGCGGGGGAAAAAATGATTTAAAAAGAAGACGGTGGTTTAAATCAGGATGAATAAAGGAGTACAGTACATTGTTCCAGTAGAATGATCCGCATCATCACGTTGGGGAAGGGGGGAGGAATTTAAATCGCGTCGTTGTTTCAAAGCTTGTCGACTTCCTTGACGAACTCTGTCTTCTTTCCAGTCTTCTTCAACGTCTCCAGTAGTTGGTCCGAGGAGAGGGAGGAGGTGGTGACGATCACCTTTTGGTTGGGCAGGTCGATCTCGAAGTCGTCCACGCCCTTGCCTGCGGATTTGGGGGTTGGGGAGAAGTTAAAAAAAAAACATGCAAGGGTGGTCAAAAAGCAGTCGACTTTCAATTTAGATGTTTGAAGAAAAGAACTGCTATGAATTTAATAGAATTTGGATCACCAACTGTACCAGCTGCAATCTGCTTCGGCGATCTGGTGGTTTAGCTGGAAAAGCTGAAGATCCACACCCTAGTACCGGTATATATGCATCTTTTATTTGTGCGATGATGCCGTTTGTGACCTTATGCAGCCACCAAATTAAGTAACTGTACTATATCGAAGGTCGACTGCTTTGCTAGTGTTAGAAAACATAAACAACAAAAAGAACTATTCAAAAAAAGGCACTTGGGTCCTTTTGTGTGTTTGTTCTGTGTGTGAGACAGAAGATCGTACGTATGTAGTACTACCTTTGAGTCTCCCGAGGACCCTCTCAACGGCCCCGGAGCAACCCTCGCAAGTCATCTCCACTTTGAACTCATAAACCTACGAAAGAAAGAAGAAAAAAGGACTCTGTATAGTTAAGAAAAAAAAGGAGGAAATCAAGCAAGAAACAAATCCTGAAACAAAATAAGGCCCAATGTAGTACACTCAACCAACCAACAACCAACAAACTGAACATGAAGATGCCAAGGTTTCCTTCCCCTCCGCAAGAAGATTCGCAAGTACCATAGTACGTTCGTAGACTGTGTGTGTGTAGTGTGTATGGTTGTATCACATGTATATATATAAAAAACCGCGCTAAATTGCAAGGGAGTAGGAAGAATTACTACTATGAGAGAGAGGATGTTGTACTACTGCAGGCTAAGGATGCCGAGGAGTCGACGTTGACGGTGGCAGCGCAGAAGACGCGATGGAAGGAGACGATGAGCAAGAACACATTGAGCGACACCGCTCGTAATTCTCCCACAGGGTCTTGAACGCCTTCTCCGAGGCGACAGGTCCGAAGGCCTTGATCGCCTCGGAGCAAGTCCGGTTGTCGACGGAGAACTCGGCGTCCTCCACCAGGTAGGGTGCGAAGGGCGCCAGCCACACGGCCAGGGAGGAGGGGAGATCCTGTGCCGGCAACAGCCAGCCGGCGTTGCGCACCAGCTGTTCCGCCAGCGAGCGGGAGATGACGGACCCGGCCTCGGACGGCAGCGCCGGGTACTCCGACCCTTGGTACCGGGTCTCCGGGAACTCCCCGTAGTGCCTGACGGGCACCCGCCGGCGGAAGGCGCTGCGCCAGGAGTCGTCGGGCGTGAAGTCGCCCAGCACGTCGTTGGTCAGCAGGTCCGCGGCCAGGAAGGCCTCGTCATCCGTCACCACCACAAAGTCGAAGTCGAACCTCTCCAGTGCGTGCTCCAGGAAGCCCAGCAACGCCGCCGGCCTGGCCTCCTCCGTGTCAAGGACGCCAGGCACCAGGTGCAGGTCGTCGTAGTCCTCCAGCTCCTCCACGATTTTGGAGGCCATGTTGCGGTTCTTGTTCCGTTGGCACTTGTTCTGCGTCTCCCTCGAGTTGACCATCTGCCTGAGCTCCGACATGTCCGGTATGTGGTAGATGAAGGTGACGAGCGGGCAGGCGGCAGCGGAGGCCGGCCTGGAGGTGCCAGAGAACCACATGCTCTCTGGCGGGACGACGCCGTCCTCGCCGAACATCTTGTTCCAGATGACGTTGCAGGCGAGGGAGGCGTTGAGGGCGAGGACGTCTCCGCGCACCCGCACCGCACCCTCGAAGTGCCTCCCGTAGGTGTCCTCCGGCACCTTCGCGTACACGAATCCGTCGTCGCTCTGCGTAGACGCCATCTCCACCCGGCTGAAGTTGGCCGACACATGCACGTCGTCCGTCAGCGGGTCCAGCAGGTCCACCGTCAGGTTCCTGAACAGGTGCCTGGCTGCCTTCAGGTTCTTCCCGTGGCCCTCCTCGCGCCCGGACCGGGGCAGGGAGGACACGAACTGCTGCAGGGCCCTCCTGGACACCCCGAGCTGCGTGATGGACACCGGGAACTTGAGCCTGAAGCCGACCCCGTCGACCGGCGGCCCGAGGCCTAACCGGGACGGCGACACTCTGCAGGGCCTGACCGGGAAGCCCTCGTTGATGCTGGCCGGCACGAACACGTTCCAGGGCACGCAGGAGCCCGGCCTGATCCTCCAGTAGGGGTCGACGTCGCAGGGTCTCTCCCCGCCGAAGAAGAAGAACCTGGCGTGACCCGGGGGCACCAGGGTCTTCCAGGTGGCCCTGACCAGCCTCCTCTGCCGCAGGCGGTCGTGTCTGGTGGAGACGGCAAAGAGGACCGGCACCCTCGGGCGAGACCGGGCCAGGAGGCGGGAAAGGTCGAAGGGGCCCCAGTGGTGGTGGGCCAGGGACAGGAACAGGACAAGGGCAGCCAACAGGTAAGACAGAGTCACCTTGCTGGAAGACATGATGACGACGACGGCAATGGTGGGACGACTCCAGGAACCCGGAGAGATGACGGTGACGAGATTGTGGGGAGGGATGCTGTGCTGCGCGCAGAGAAGTGGGGAAGGGAAGGGAAGGGAAGGGGACGATGCTATTGCTGCGTTCCGGATGGTTGCTGCTTTCTCTTTTTCAGTGTTGCCACGCGGTTGGCCACACAGATCGAAAGTGGCTCTTGAGACGGACGAAATTCGCCAATTTTTAATAGTAAGCCTTGAAACTGATGTTTTAATCAGTATTACATTTTAGAATTGCCGCCAAGGACATACCTCTTAAGAAATCTCAAGAAGGCTTCAAGTCGCCAGAACGGCAAAGAGAAAATTGCCAAGTAGCAATACTACTTTGATATCAATTTAGGGTTGTGGATGAGCCCAGATAGAACTTGAAAGCCCTCAAGCTCAGAAGGGAAAAAATATGTTCTTAAATTTTATACAGAAAGAATTGCAGTACAGGGCACAAACTTGGCTGTCTATTAAAAAAATCTTTGGCTTCCTCGGCTAATTTGCGCTTTTAAGCAATTAAATTGTCCCTATTACGTACACGTAGTACGTCTGGAGTAAAACTGCAACCTTTTTCCTGACTTGCTACTTCAGTCGGCGCCTATATTTACGTGAGACGTTATCGGTATGTTCAGCAGCCGGAAGAATTCTGAACGCTTGAACAGAAACCTATAATTTCCTCCTTATACTTGTAGACTCCCTGCTACGGTACCTAGTAGGTATAGTACAATGTAGTATAAGGTATGCGCAAAAAAGTCCAAAGGGTTTGGTCGAGAGGCCTGGGACGAAGTTGGTCTACACTGGACAATGAGGAAGAAAGGAAGGGGGTGGGGAGAGAGAGAAAGGAGCAGAGTTCTGGGCTTGCGAGGACAGAGAGAAAGGCTGCTTGCCTGACTGCAGAGAGAGAGAGAGACGAGGTCCTTGGATCAATAGTGGCCTCTCGCTTCCTTCTTCTTTTCCCTGCCTCCTCCTCCTTTTTCCTCCAGTGGAGCCCTTTCCCATACACACTTGCACACGCACCCACAAGCCAGCAACTCCTACACTAGTATTTCGCATGCAATGCAGAGGACTGCCTGGTGACGGACGCCTCAATTAAAGCGACCGAGCTTTTGGCGGTGCCTCCGGCTCCACAGGCGAAGATGGCGCCAGGGAGAGGAGGAGGAGGAGGGAACCTCCTCGTGGCCGTGGGCGGGATGCTGGTGGAGCTGGTCCTGTCCGACCCGCTGGAGAGGGTGGCCAGGCAGGCCGACGACATGATGGACGACACGCCTGTGGTGAGACAATCTAGGGAGAAGTGGAATGTGCGAGGGGTTCCAATTTTTTTCCCTCCCAGTTTCCGGCCAACCGGTCCGACCTCAGCGAGAAGCCGAAGGGCGAGGTCGGCCCCAGCCTCGGGCAGATCCTGCTCTGGCTCTTCCTCGTGTGCTGCATCATCTATTGCATCGGAATTGGGCAAGTGGAACGCGCAGCTCAGGGTTTTTTTTGCGGCAGTTCCATGCGCTAATCTCTCGGTCGCTTTTGCAGGTACAAGATCATGAAGATCATGAAGGGGACCTACGTGGAAGAGGAGCCGGTGTTCCTCAAGTACAAGTAGCGGAAGAAATCAATCATCAGCGAACCGATCCACAGAAGAATGTCTTGCTTTCCTTCTTTCCTGTCCCCCAAATTTCCATCATTTCCGCTCTTTTACAAAAATGCTTATTGCTCATTCCACCCATGGGTGCAGTCACTTTAAGGGAACTTATGTTTCGAATGTTCACAACCAAAACTACTTCTTTCATGCAAGCTGAGCAACGGCAAGACAAATTTGAGATTTGAAATGACAAATTTTAATGCTTCAAATATTAGACTTTTGTTTGGATTGTTGGGACGGGCAAAAATGGAGATTAGCAGACTCTCAAGTTTTGCAAAGTAAATGTGCCCTAATAAGCGACTATTGATATTATCGCTAAATGCAGACGCAACTTATACTATACAATGATAATAAACGCCTGCTAACAACAAACTGATTCTGTGTTGCTTTTAAGGTTGAGTACCGCCAGACTTTTAAGCCTCGGGACTCACTCTTCACAGCTTCCCCTGTGGTCCCCTGACCCTCCTGGACCTGAGGTGCCACACGTCCTGGAAGGACAGTTTGAGCCCCTTCCTCTTGACGATCTCGTCGACCTCCTTGGCGATGCTCTCCTGCGTGGTGCCGGCCACGTCGATGTAGTGGCAGTCGCTGGAGGCAAAGTGGCAGGAGATGGCCTTTCTAAACCGGTCCGTCCTGTTAGGTCCCGACCCGTGCACCATCAGCGGGTGGAAGAACACCGTGTCCCCCCTGTCCATGTGCAGCTCCACCCTCTGGGCCTCATCCATGCCCCTCACGCCGTGGTACATTTTGTTCACCCCGTCCTCCCAGTCCGGATACTCGTGCCTGTGCAGCGCACCGTCCTGGTGCGACCCCGGGTGGGCGAAGAGGCACCCGTTGGCGCCGTCAATGCGCTCCATTGCCGTCCAGGCAGCCACGATGCGGTCGGACGGGCGAAATGGGAAATAGTGAAGGTCCTGATCAATAAGAAGAGAAACTATAGCATGTGGGAGCTGTCAATTGTTGCCGCTACTGTTGGTAGACCTCTTCTTAATTTTTTTTTACAATGCTGTTTTAGTAAATGTTTTTTCTTTACTTGGTGGCATGGGTGCCTGGATGTAAGCTTTCCCGAATCCGGCGGCTTGTTGATCAGCATGGTGTGCATGGCCGTCACCTTGGGCCCGGTAAAGTTCTCTGTGTAGTCCAACAGGGGCGGGTACAGAATGTACTTGGAAAGGACCTCGTCGTAAGCGATGTCCTGGATCTGAGGGGGGCCACAGAAAAGTTTGTTTGAGGAGGAGGAGGCGGGAGAAGGCAATCGCACCTTGTTGACCAGACGCTCGTTGGAAATTCCGGTCCTGTCCTTCAGAGAAATGTCCTTCATCACCACAATGCCTCCTTTGAAAAAAATGGGGAAATTATATAAAAGATCATAATAATTTCGTGTGCAAAATTTCTTTGCGTTTTGTCTCTTCTCTACCCTTCTCCACTTTCCCGTCCACTATGTCCAGGAATCTTTGCTCGCATGCATCAAGCAAATCATGTGGGATCAACCTGCGATTATTCGATAAAATGGAGGAAGAAAATGGAGCACAAGAAGTTGTACCTATAAGAGTTGCAAAACAATTCTTACTGTGGAATGACGATAAATCCATTTCTCTCGTAGAACTCCCTCTGACGGTCGTTCAGACGTCCGCGGGGATTCAACTTCTCCTCTGTGCCCTGGTTGAATTCAAAGGAGAAGAAATTAGTTATTGCATAATTCAATTCAATTTTATTTGATTATGTTATTTATAAATACTGTAGAGTCCTCACTGGAGTGTATCGGAGTTTGCTGCTGTTGCTCTTCTCCACTGCAACAGCACTGGAAGTTGCCATCCTCACTGTGGCTGAACTGCCTATACCCTTGGATGCTCTGCTCTGCTACAGGTCTGTCTAGCACCGAGTAAGGCTGTTATCTGCCCTGCGTTTTACTGTGTTCGAGTTTAACTGTGCAAGATAAAAAAGTCACAGAGAAAATTGCTAAGAAGAAGGTTGCGTAGTTTCTCTACCTGCAGTCTGATCCTCCTCTTTGAAATCAAACAATCAAGCGTAAGCACCAGACAAGGAGGTGAAGAGGGCAAGAGGGCACAGAGGTCGCATTTGGTTGACACACGCCATCAAAAAAAAAGCAGCAGCTAAAAAGACAAGCATAAACATCTGCCTTGTGCTGAACAGATTTGATATTGATATTATTCATAATCCTTATATTTTATCTCGACTGATTTGCTAGTATAACATCATAAAAGGGAATGACATCATTAACGGCGGCTTCATGGAAATACAGAGAGATGCAGAGAGATGCTGCCGGCAGTAAGTAAAGATATTTTTTAGGCCATAAGACGGTCTTCCTGACTTGCGGCCCTGCAGTATACGTATAAAGATATTTTTAGGGCCCTCTCTCTTGACTTGCAACTTCGAACTCGTAAATAAAAATATTTTTTCGGCTCTGCAGTGAAAGGAGACATTAAGTTGCTGCCCTCACAGGTTGCGGAAAAAATGATTATATGTTGTAGGTAGATTTTCCAGGGCCTCAATAGGTAGAGGGCCGCAAGTCCATTTTATAACATAGGTAGAAGGCCGCAAAAAGTAGAGGGCCACAAAAAGAGAAGGGCCCCCCCCCCCAAAAAAAACTAGAGGACCACCAGTCTATTTTATAACATAGAGGGCAACAAATCCATTAGCCGCAAGTTGCTGAGTGGCGCAGGAAGAGAGAGGATGAGTCACGTGCGCACAGCATATGTAGGTTGCTGGCTGCTGAGAACTTAAAACAGCAGCAGCAGCAGCAACCGACGGTTTTTCCACACAGAAAGAAGTGGAAACTCCCGAAACTCCCACCAAGACTCCGGGGGGAGGGGGGGAAGGAAGGGGAGGAGTGGTGGGAAAGAGGGCGGGGGAGAAGAGGGGAGGGGAGGGGAGAGTGGGTGAAGTTGGATGTGAGATGGGAGGAGAGGGTTTTTCTTCGTTCCGGTCGGGGTTAGTCAGCATCTGTTATCATCCCACCCTTGGTTCTGGGAAGCAAAGCTAGTCTCTCTAGTCAGCACTTCTATCATCTTTCACGAGTGTGCACGAACTAAATGTGCAGCTAAAGAGCCCCCCCCCTCTTTAGATCTCTATGTACCTACCCTAGTTACACTATTTTTGCTCACCGACCTACCAGTGCATCCCACATCTATGATCGCATCTAATGTACCAGACAGCACAATTCTGTCACTGTCAGTCTCTCCCACCTCCCCACCATTTGAAGGGGGCGAGAGTTTTCTCCTCCCGGGACGCATTTTGTTCCGTGCACACAAATTTAGTTAACAGCTGAGGGGGAGGAAGAGGAGAGGGGAGGGAGAGAGGGAGAGAGAGAGGGAGGCCCTGAAGCAAGGTGGCAGCATCAGGCAAGCAGAGAAGAGAGGGAGGGAGGCGACGTCACAAGAGAAAGAGAAGGAAAAAGAAGAAAGGAGACGTCAAATAATTATAACTAAAAAAAAACATCATTGGACGTCGTTGAGTGAGAGACAAAGAGCCTCCCCCCCGCCTCCAAGATGGCCTCGGTGAAGGTGGCCGTGCGGGTGCGGCCCTTCAGCCGGAGGGAGACCACGATGGACAGCAGACTCATCGTCAGAGTGGACGGGAACCAGGTCACCTTGGACCCGGCCTTGTCGTCCTCGTCCTCGGCCAAGTCCGCCTCCTCCACCCCGTCGGGCGGCATCGGGAGGCAGCACAAGTTCACCTTCGACTTCTCCTACTGGTCGCACTCCCCGTCGGACGCGCACTTCGTCGGCCAGGACAGGGTGTACGAGGACCTGGGCACCGACGTGGTGGAGAACGCCTTCGCCGGCTACAACGCCTGCGTCTTCGCCTACGGGCAGACCGGCAGCGGGAAGACCTACACCATGATGGGGGAGACGAGCGGGGAGAAGGAGGAGATGAGGGGGCTCATCCCGAGGATATGCCAGAGCATGTTCGAGAAGATGCGCTCGGGGAAGGAGGAGGGCACCACCTACCGGACGGAGGTCAGCTACCTGGAGATATACAACGAGAGGGTCAAGGACCTCCTCAGGAAGAACTCGGAGCACAACCTGAGGGTGAGGGAGCACCCGCAGACGGGGCCCTACGTGGAGGACCTGTCCAAGCACCTGGTTGTGGACTACGAGGAGATCTTGGCCCTGATGGAGGAGGGAAACAAGATCCGCACCACGGCCAGCACCAACATGAACGACACCTCCAGCAGGAGCCACGCCATCTTCACCATCACCTTCGTCAACGCCTATTTTTTGCAGGTTTCTTAATACTATTCAGCGAATTGGTGGCTTGACGTCACGTTACTTAATTGCCGTCGATCTTGTACGTATTGCTCTGTAGGGCGTCCCTCACGAGACGGTGAGCAAGATCCACCTGGTGGACCTGGCCGGGAGTGAGCGAGCAGACGCCACGGGGGCGTCCGGACAACGGCTGAAGGAGGGCGCCCACATCAACAAGTCTCTCGTCACCCTCGGGTCCGTCATCTCCGCGCTGGCGGAGGCATCGGCGCTCCCCAAGGACGGCAGCAGTAAGAGGAAAGTCTTTATCCCCTATCGGGACTCGGTGCTGACCTGGCTGCTCAAGGACTCGCTGGGCGGGAACTCCAAGACCATCATGATCGCCACCATCAGCCCGGCGGAGGTCAATCACGGAGAGACGCTCTCGACCCTGCGGTACGCCAACCGGGCCAAGAATATCATCAACAAGCCCACCGTCAACGAGGACCCGAACGTGCGACTGATCCGTGAGCTGCGCGAGGAAATCGACCGCCTCCGCTCCATGATGTCCCTCGACCCGGCTAAGCTCAGCTCCGTGCAGAAGCAGCTAGCGGTCAAGGAGGCACAGGAAAGGCACCTCACGGAGGAGTGGACAGAGAAGTGGAAGGAGGCGGCCAACATCCTGAAAGAACAGGAGGCGCTGGCCCTGAAGAGAACCGGGCTCGGAGTCATCCTCGACTCGGACAAGCCCCACCTAGTCGGCATCGACGAGGACGTTCTTGCCACCGGGATCACCCTGTACCACCTGAAGGACGGCGACACCCTTATCGGGTCGGAGGAGAGCTGCCCGGACATCGTGCTGAAGGGGCCGTCCGTGGAGAAGCTCCACTGTCGGATCCAGCTGGACAGCAACGGAAACGCTACCCTCTTTCCCACCGAGGGCGCGCTCTGCATGGTCAACGCCAGCCTGGTGGCCGAGCCCACCAAGCTGTCGCAGGGGTGCGTCGTGGTGCTCGGCAAGACCAACATGTTCCGCTTCAACGACCCCAAGGAGGCGGAGTCGATGCGAATGCTGCAACAGAGTGCCTCCTCCAAGCAGCTGGTGGAGGGGGAGGAGGCGGCCACCAACCGCTCCCTTCTCAGTCAGTCCTTGTCAGATCTGAGGAACACCCCCGTGAGGGCGCAGTCCGTCGGGCGGGAGGCGGTGGCCACGTCCAGAATGCACGCCTCGGACGGAGACATCAAGCACCGCACCGTGGGGGTGCCGCACTTTGCCCTGTCGCCTAGTGATAGTTTGGCGGAGGTTAGTGAGAAGACGGCAGTGGCGGAAGAAGGAGAAGAAGAAGAGGAGGAAATGGAGGAGGACGCCAACATGCTGTCGTCGACCACCAATTCGGAGCCGGGATCGTCTTGCTGCGGAGGGGACAGCAGCAACAACGTCCCAAGCGGCAGCGGCAGCGGGGACAACAACGCGGCCGACTCTTCCACCGCCTCTCCAGCTTCCACCGCGCACAGGATGGAGGAACTGTGCAAGTCAATCTGCAACCAGAAGAACGTGATCATGTCGTGCCTTGAGTCAGAGCAGTGTGATATAGACACCCTAAACAACCAGATCTCGCTACTACAGGAAATGCAAGATAGGTACTCCAGGCTGGACTTTGAGCTGACTCGCAACCTGTGGATCAGCTCCCGCGCCAACGCCGCCGGCGGTGCCCTCGGCGGCGCCGGCGTCGACGGGGACGCCGGGGAGGACCCGGAGACCTCCATGCGGAGCTTTGAAGAACGGTTCTCCACCCTGGTGGAGCAAGAGGTGGAGCGCCGGCTCTTCCAGGAGAAGGTGCTGAGACAGGAGTCGGACTTCCACGAGAAAGAAATGTGGAAGATCCAGCGGGACCGCGAGCTGGAGGAGATCCGGAGGCAGCACGAGAAGGAGATGTACCTCCTGAAGCGGAAGCTGCACGAGAGTTACCACGTAGGCGGCGGCGGCGGCGGCGACGCGCTGAGGAGGAACCAGCCCCGCGGCGGCGGCGTGGGCCCTGTCGGACCGTCCGTCACAATCACCATCCCGTCCTTCTTGCGCTCCGGCAGCGGCGGCTTCGTCGAGTACGAGGTTCGCCTGCTGACCCCGTCGGACGGCGCCTCCTGGTCCGTGATGCGCCGCTTTCGTCGCTTCCGCGACCTCCATGTGATGATGTGCCAGACCTACGGGCCCTCGGTCCAGGCGCTCAGCTTCCCTTCCCGCCGTCTGTTCGGCAGCGCCTCCGACGCCGTTTCCCTGGAGCGCCAGAGGGCCCTGCAGGCTTACCTGGTGTCCCTGGTGCGCGTCTGCAGCGCCATCCCTTCCTGCCCGCTCCACGGCGACGCGTCCAGGGAGGCCCTCATCAACTTCTCCTACTTCTTCGAACCGTCCAATGACTCGGGAGTTTAAAACTCCACCACTTTAATACTGTTATTAGACCAATTGCCGACATAAAATGCGGAATCACGCTATATGCGGTATGGAGGCAGATGAACCCAACAAGAAGAGAAAAAGAGGAAAGAAATACTATCATGTGTGTGAGAACGAGCAACGCAATCTGATGTGCCGATGCAAGATACATACTATATTTAAACAGAACTATCTTGATTTAAAAAAAAAATAATAATATTATGGACTTCTTTAAGAACAGATGTCGGAAAAATACACGTGCCTTTGATAACAGAAGTTGTACCTACTACAGTATTCATTCCGAGGACGTTGTGCTGTCTGTTGGGGGTAGGTGGAGATAGGTAGGGTGTGTGAAATGCAATATGAGCGTGACGTCGTTTAGAGGGGGGGGGGGGGGGGCGAGGGAGAGAAGAATATCGACAAAGGACGACCCGGATTAGTGTACCCACTTTCCAAAGAGAGTCGGTGATTTAAAGGAGAGAGTAGCCAATGACGAAGCTGATCTGACCCCGACCCCGATTTTGGTTTGGGTTCAAACCCAGCGATCGTATTAAATGTACTGTAGTGTCAGCTGTGCTGTTATGAGAAATGAACGTGATGGTGCAATCTAAATCTGAAATTGCTTTGTCGTTAGGACCTTAGTACGTACCTAGTAATATGTCTCTCCTTGCCAGCTTCTTCCTCATTACGAAGGCACTTTCAGACCGGAAAGTCCACACTTGAAAGGAGTGGCGGCGCCCACCTATGGCGCCGACCTAAACGGAAATTGGGAAGTGAAAAAAAACTTCATCATTACTATCCACAGAGCATCATCGTCTAGTGGGCAGCGAGGGCAGTGGCATCCGTCTGTCTGCATATACAGTACAGTCCGTTCATGGTAAAAAAGTACACCTTTCCCTTTCCCAAATCCTGTGTGTCCTTTGATTCTCTTGACCACTTGCCGCTCCTTACCTCGGCGCTCACTCCTCCCTCTTCCTTCCTTTCTCTTCTTCCTCCTCTTCGTCGTGGACGTCGTGCTGTTCCTCATTCTCCTCCTCCGCTTCTTTCTCAGGAGTGGCCATGTCTCCTTCCTCCTTCTCAGTGCTCTCCCGAGCCTCTACGTACTTGCCCGCTCTCTCTCTCTCTCTCTCTCTCTCTCTCTCTCTCTCTCTCTCTCTCTCTCTCTC
>JAAUYM010014244.1_pt1 | contig 19997 bp, 22 predicted proteins | sample 7278001 | NCBI WGS metagenome assembly JAAUYM01 (sample SAMN14350224, study PRJNA611818) | marine sediment metagenome | isolation source: surface marine sediment (1.8m) | place: French Polynesia: Moorea | collected 2018-08
AAACAAATTTAGCATTGCTACCGGGAATGTTTGCAAGCGAAAACACGGAACAATTACTCAGTAAAGCAGCTTCGAATAACGATCAAATAGCCGCTGCAGGCGATCGCGACTTAACTGACAAATTATTATCTAAATTTGAGCAACAATTACCTCGCCAGGCGCTTGAACAAATAAACTTGCAAAAAGAATCACTCGATCAAAATTCAATTGATAATGATTTATTGCGGCAATTATCAATGCTAAAACTGGTTACCAGTGATGCTGAACAAATGCTGAAAGGCGATTCACTATTACGTGATGTGCAACAGGGTAAGGTGCTGGATCAGCTAACTGCTGTAGATAAACTAAACCCGGTATCCAACGTTTATTCCTCTAATGCAGTTCAAACGACTTCGTCTCAGCAGGCACTGGTACAGTTACCAAGGGTAGAAACGCCAGTTGGTCAGGCACAATGGGGCCAGGCCGTTGGTGAGCGCCTGATGTTTATGGTCAATAACAAGGTACAGGCCGCCAGTATTATCCTCAATCCACCAGAGCTAGGGCCCATTGAGGTAAAGGTGAACCTGAACCATGACCAGGCAAGCGTGCATTTTGTCTCTAATCACGCCGCGGTCAGGGAAGCTATTGAAGAAGCCTTCCCTCGACTAAAAGAAATGTTTGCACAAAGCGGTTTGCAATTAGCAGATGCCAACGTATCGCAGCAGTCATCCCAGCAGCGTGATCAGCAAACTGATGGGCCATTAGCAATGAACGTTTTTTCCAGTGATGACGATGCAGATGTCACACAGGAACATCATGACGCGGATATGACAGCTTATGTTATCGACGCAGGTCTTGTTGACCACTACGTCTAGTCCCTTCCTGGTACAGCCAATCCTCCACGTATAAGCGTTTTGCAACTCTGCAAAACTACCGGGTGTCAATTTTCGTTACCTGTCAAAGGATTGACATGCAAACGGCCACTAAAAAATAACTCATTGAAAACATTAAATAAATACTGATGGCATAGTGCTTGCTAAACCTAGATTGAATCAGTGTATTTGTTATTAACCACGGAGATAAAGAGATGGCTGAAGAGGAAGAATTAGAAGGCGCAGCCGAGGAACAACAAGCGAAGAAGAAAAAGCCGCTACTGTTGATTATTGCTGTTGCGGTTGTTTTGTTGGGCGGCGCCGGTGGCGGTGCCTATTTCATGTTGGGAAAGGGCGATGCTGAAGCAGCTGTTGATGCAAATGCTACAGTTGCGAATGATAGCAGCGATTCCGAAGATACCTCTGAGACGTTAGGTGAGGCTTATTATTTCTCACTTGATCCGCCGTTTATTGTTAACTTTGCCGGAACCAACAGAGCCAGATTTCTACAAGTCAGTATTGAAGGCTTAACTCGTGATTCCAAAGTAAAAGAAGACATAACCAAACACCTGCCCCAGGTTCGCAATAACCTGGTGTTGTTACTCAGCAGTAAAACCTATGATGAATTGAATACCATGGAAGGAAAAGCTGGCTTACGTAAACAGGTGCTCAAGGAAATCCAGAAAATTCTGGAAACAGAAACTGGTCAAGAAGGCATTGAAGACGTTTTCTTTACCAGTTTTGTCATGCAATAAAACAGGGAAGTTAGGTAGATCATGGCAGAAGACATACTTTCTCAAGACGAAATCGATGCACTCTTAACAGGTGTCGATAGTGGTGATGTCGATACAGAGGGTGAAGAGCTCGTTGATGATGGCACTGCAAAACTTTATGACTTTTCCAGTCAGGACCGTATTGTTCGCGGTCGCATGCCAACACTGGAAATGATTAATGAAAGGTTTGCGAGAAATTTTCGAATAACACTGTTTAATTTCCTGCGTCGTTCGCCATCGATTTCAGTAGATGGCGTGCAGATGACCAAGTTTGGTGAATATATCCATAGCTTGTTTATGCCATCTAATCTGAACCTGGTAAAAATTCGTCCATTACGTGGCACAGCTCTATTTGTCATGAATCCCAAGCTGGTTTATTCGATTGTTGATGCATTTTTTGGTGGCGATGGGCGTTTTCATACCAAAATCGAAGGACGCGATTTTACCAATACCGAAATGCAGGTGGTAACAACAATCCTGTACAAAATTTTCGAAGATCTGAAAGAAGCATGGGCGCCTATCCTTGATTTAACTTTTGAGCACAACGGTTCAGAAGTAAACCCGCATTTTGCCAATATTGTTACACCAAGTGAGGTTGTGGTTGTTTCAACAATACATGTAGAACTCGACAATGGTGGTGGCGATTTACACCTGACTTTACCTTACACAATGATAGAGCCTCTACGTGAGCAACTTGATGCAGGTGTTCAAAGTGACAGTTCGGATTACGACCAGCGCTGGATTAATTCCCTGCGCGAGGAAATAAAGAAAGCCAACCTGGAGATTTCCAGCACGCTAACTGAAACAGACATCTCGTTGCGTGAGTTAAAGCAACTCAAGGCTGGTGATGTAATTCCCATAGATTTTCCCGAGTCGATAGTAGCTGATGTCGATGGTATCCCCGTATTTCGCGGACAGTATGGGCAATCACGGGGAAACCGTGCGCTAAAGGTAGTCGAGATGATTAGGCATAACAGTAACTCAACTGCCATGAGCTTTATAAAGGAGCAAAGTAATGACTGAAGAAACAGGTAGTGTAGAACAGGAAGCAGTGAGCGATGAGTGGGCGGAAGCCATGTCAGAGCAGGCAGAAGCAGAGGGTGGTGAAGCTGTTGAGCAGGTAGAAAACGCGCCACTGCAAAATCTTCAACCTGAAGCCGGGGTAGGTGCAACCGATGCCAGCCTGGAATCAATCCTTGATATACCGGTAACGCTCTCTGTCCGTATCGGTACTACAAGGATTAGCATCAAGAACTTGCTGCAATTAAATCAAGGCTCGGTGGTAGAACTTGAACGTTTAGCAGGTGAGCCTCTGGATGTACTTGTCAATGATACGTTGGTGGCGCATGGAGAGGTTGTTGTTGTCAACGAGAAATACGGTATCCGATTGACTGATATTGTCAGTGCACAAGAACGCGTTAAGAAATTACAGTGATCACGTCGCTATCCAATATGAAGGCACTAGCGTCTGTTTCAATGCTGCCACTGTCGTTACTGACAAGCTTCACGGTTGCTGCAGCAGAGCCACTGTCTGGCGCCGGTGAGGTTGTGACGGTTACTGCATATATCAAGGTCATTCTCGGCTTACTTTTTGTTATTGGTCTTTTTCTTGTAAGCACCTATTTGTTCAAGCGTTTTGGTAATGGCCCTATGCTGGCCAAGGGACAGATGAAGATTGTTGATGGCCTTCATATAAGTAACAAGGAAAGGCTGGTGCTGGTAGAGCTGCGTGGAAAACAGTTATTACTCGCTATTACACCGGGAAACATTACCAAGATAGACACACTTTATAGCAACATTGAAGATGCTGCTTCCGGTGAGCCTTCATATGAACTGATGCAGGCTGCAGCGGAGAATTCGCAGTGAAGGCATCGCGTTTACTCTTATTGATATTACTTTTATTACCAGGCTTTGCGTATGCCCAGCCTGGCCTGGACTTGCTCACTGTCGTCGACAATCAGGATGGTGGTCAGACTTATACATTAAGTATCAAGATTTTCTTTCTGATGACAGTGCTGACGTTATTACCGGCAGCAGTGCTGATGATGACGTCATTTACCCGAATTATTATTGTACTCGCGATATTACGCCAGGCACTTGGTACAGCGCAGACACCAAGCAGTCAGATACTTATTGGTTTGGCCCTGTTTCTAAGCTTTTTCATCATGACGCCTGTGATTGATCAGATTTACCAGGGCTCGGTAAAACCATACATGGATGAGTCAATGACAGCAGACGAAGCCATTAATAATGCTGCTGTACCAATACGTGAGTTTATGCTGGCGCAAACGCGTGAAACCGATATCGAATTGTTTGCCAACATATCCGGCAATGCGGATATAGCAACGATGGATGACATTCCCTTTACGTTAATTGTACCTGCCTTCGTTACCAGTGAACTGAAAACCGCTTTCCAGATTGGGTTTCTTATATTCATTCCTTTCCTGATCATTGACCTTGTGGTGGCAAGTGTACTGATGTCCATGGGTATGATGATGCTGTCTCCATTGATCATCTCTTTCCCGTTTAAGTTAATGCTATTTGTACTTGTCGATGGCTGGGCGCTGATCATGGGCACATTGGCTGGCAGCTTTTACTTTGCCTGAGAGAGTTGAATGACACCAGAAACGATTATTCAGATTGGCCAGGAATCACTCTATTACCTGACGATCCTGTTACTGGTTTTGCTCGTGCCAGCGCTAATCGTCGGTGTGCTTATCAGTATGTTCCAGGCTGCGACACAGATTAATGAAATGACATTGAGTTTCATACCGAAACTGCTAATCACTCTGCTGGTCATGGTGATTGCTGGCCCATGGATGCTAAGTCTTGTTACAGAGTACACGTTAAGACTGTTCGAGGATATTCCGCAGCTTATAGGTTAATGAATAACGATGTTTACCGTGACTACGCTGGAAATGATGCAACTGGTACAGGGCTGGCTCTGGCCATTCTTTCGTGTCGCAGGTTTATTAATGACAGCACCAATCGTTGGTACACGTACTGTTCCGGTCCGAGCGCGATTGATCATGGCGTTGGCTATTACGATGGTGATTTATCCATTATTACCCACATTGCCAGATGTAGAGCCAATCTCGGGAGAGGGTGTGCTCATCTCGGTGCAACAGGTAATGACGGGTATCGCCATGGGCCTCTGTTTACGCGTGGTATTTGTTGCGTTGGAACTCGCAGGCCAGGCCATCGGCCAGCTAATGGGTTTGATGTTGGCCAACATGGTTGATCCAATGAACGGAAACAACGTACCAATAATTGGTCAGTTTTATCTGTTACTGGCAACGCTGTTATTCCTGGCTGTCGACGGTCACTTAGTAATGATAAAAGTACTGGCAGATAGCTTTACGACTTTACCCGTCGGCGTTAATGGCATCAGCACGAACGGAATCTGGGAGTTTATAAACTGGACCGGTCAGATTATAAGCGTTGCTGTTATTATTGCTTTACCGGCCATTGTTTCGTTACTCATCGTCAATCTTTCTTTTGGCGTGATGACACGCTCAGCGCCACAGCTAAATATTTTTGCCGTGGGATTTCCAATCATGATCATACTTGGCGTCATGATTATTTTCTTTAGTTTGAACACATTTGTGCCGCACATGATTCAGATGTTTGAAGATGGCAATTTCATGATGTTGAAACTGGTGAGTCAATAATGGCTGAGAACGATACCAGTCAAGAACGTACAGAAGAGGCGACGCCGAGGCGCCGCGAAGAGGCGCGTAAAAAGGGGCAGGTATCACGCTCGCGTGAATTAACCACGATGTTTCTCATGATGACAAGCGCGTTTGCCTTTATTTTAATGGGTAAAGACCTGTCTCAATCGTTGCAGACATTGATGTCCAGCAATTTCGCTATACATCGCAACAACATTTTCAATGAGCACTTCCTAATTAACGCATTATTGACTTCAGGTTACGACATCCTGCTGGACTTTGCCCCATTGTTACTGGTTTTCATCATGGTCGCTTTTTTGGCACCAATGCTGGTAGGCGGTTGGCTATTCAGCCCCGAGGCACTGGCGTTTAAACCCGACAAATTAAACCCGATAAGTGGTATCAAGCGCTTATTCGGGATGAAAACAGTAATGGAATTTTTCAAGACAGCGGCCAAGTTTTTATTGGTTACCGCGATAGCCATTGGCGTACTTTGGTTTAAGCTAGGTGAACTGATGCGCGTTGGTATTGATGGTCTCGAACCTGGCCTGGTTCAGGCAAGTAATTTGATCATTTCCAGTTTTCTCATCGTCTGTCTTGCAACAGTGTTAATCGCTTTCATCGATGTGCCGTTCCAGATTTTTGAACATAGCAAACAGATACGCATGACCAAACAACAGGTCAAAGATGAAATGAAGGAAACCGAGGGCAAGCCCGAGGTTAAGCAGCACATCAGGCAGATGCAAATGGAAATGGCGAATCGACGCATGATGGAAGCTATTCCTAATGCTGATGTGGTCATCACCAACCCTACACACTATGCCGTTGCACTGAGTTATAAGCCGGACAGCATGGATGCGCCGAAAGTTGTAGCGAAAGGGACCGACCTGGTTGCAGCACGTATCAGGGATATTGCTACGGAACACAATGTCATGATTTTCCCCGCGCCTATGTTGGCAAGGGCGATCTACTTTAATACCAGGTTAAACCAGGATGTTCCTGCCGGTTTATACCTGGCTGTGGCACAGGTACTCGCCTATGTCTTTCAATTACGTGACTACGTAGGTAGCGAAAATAAAAAACCGAAGGCGCCTGTAGATTTTCCAATCCCGGAAGAATTTAAGCATGACTGATTACTTACATTTTGAGGTACAACAATAGTGGCTGCAGGAGTTGCATCACTTAACCTGTCTGATATGAACCGAATGGGTCTGGGTGCGCCGTTCCTGTTAATGGCGATCCTGGCGATGATGGTGATCCCGCTGGCTCCATTCGTACTCGATATTACCTTTACATTTAATATCGCATTGTCGCTGATTGTTTTGCTTGCCGTGATTTACAGCGGTAGACCACTGGATTTTGCCGTTTTTCCAACCGTACTGTTGATTGCCACTCTGTTAAGACTCAGTTTGAATGTGGCCTCCACACGCGTCGTATTACTTAATGGTCACAGTGGTTCCGACGCGGCCGGCAAGGTTATTGAATCTTTCGGTGATTTCGTTGTTGGCGGCAATTACACCGTTGGTTTTGTCGTGTTTGCCATCCTTGTTGTTATCAATTTTGTAGTGGTGACCAAGGGTGCTGGTCGTATCTCGGAAGTAACAGCACGCTTCACCCTCGATGCCATGCCGGGAAAACAAATGGCCATTGATGCGGATTTGAATGCCGGCCTCATTGATCAGGATGAGGCAAAGCTTCGCCGTGCAGAGGTAGCACAGGAATCTGATTTTTACGGTGCCATGGATGGTGCCAGCAAGTTTGTTAAAGGCGACGCCATTGCCGGGATACTGATCCTGTTTATTAATATCCTTGGCGGTCTTGCCATCGGGGTCATGCAACATGACATGGCAATGGGTGATGCGGCACGTGTCTATACACTATTAACGATTGGTGACGGACTGGTTGCGCAGATTCCTTCTTTATTGCTTTCAACCGCGGCAGCGATCATGGTCACACGCGTCTCGACGTCGGCCGATATGGGACAGCAGATTCTGTTCCAGCTGTTTCAAAGCCCTAAAACACTTTACGTCACTGCGGGAGTACTTGGTTTAATTGGCATCGTCCCCGGTATGCCGAACGTTGCGTTTCTTTCACTTGCCGCTGCCTCAGGCGGACTTGCTTATTACATGGAATTAAACCGAGGCAAACCGCAAGCCCAGGATCTTGAAGAACAGGCAGTTGAGGAACCAGAGCCAATTGAAAGACCGGATGAAGAGCGCGAACTTAGCTGGGATGACGTCGAGAGTATTGACCAGATCGGTCTTGAGGTGGGTTACCGCTTGATACCGATGGTGGATCGTCGCCAGGGCGGTCAATTGTTGTCACGGGTCAAAGGAGTCAGGAAGAAATTGACTCAGGAACTGGGTTTCCTGCTTCCACCGGTACACATCCGGGATAACCTTGACCTGGAACCGAATAGTTATCGTATCGTGGTAAAGGACGCTACCGTCGCGCGTTCTACTGTACAGGTTGACTCAGAACTCGCGATTAATCCTGGCCAGGTATTTGGTGTACTACCAGGTAATAAGTCGACCGATCCGGTCTTTGGACTGGAGGCCACCTGGATTGACCCATCGCAAAGAGATCAGGCCCAGACTTATGGCTACACCGTTGTCGATCCAAGCACGGTTATTGCCACGCACATGAGCCAAATACTGCAAGATCATGCGCATGAATTAATTGGTCATCGGGAAGTGCAGTCGTTACTTGACCGTTACAACGAACAATCGCCGAAAGTGATCGAGGATATCGTCCCTGCAATCGTGCCTGTTGGTGTATTTCTCAAAGTCATGCAAAGCCTGTTAAAGGAAAACATCCCCGTTCGAGATACACGCACGATTATCGAAACCATTATTGAACACGCGCGTATCACGCAGAATCCCGATGAACTCACCGCAGCCGTCAGGGTCGCGCTGGGACGCTTTATCGTCGAGCGCATCGGTGGCGGTGAAAACGAGTTACCGGTGATTACACTTGATATGGCATTGGAACAGTTATTGCAGCAGACACTACAGGCTATGAATGAAGGAAGCGGTGCCATAGAACCTAACCTTGCCCAGCGCATGATTCAAACCCTGCGTGAAGCGACGGATAAGCAGGAGGTCGCCGGTGAACCCGCAATATTACTTGTAGCTGATGGACTTAGGGAATTAATGGTGAAACTGGTCAGAAATAGCGTGCCCAGACTACACATCCTTGGATTCAGTGAAGTACCAGATAACAAGGAAATACGCATTGTTAATAGCGTTGGAGCAACCGCATAGGCATTTATCAGGTAGGAATTATGAAAATTAAAAAATACTTTGCGTCAAATATGCGACAGGCCCTTGAGATGGCCAAGCAGGAACACGGGCCCGACGTGGTTATTCTTTCCAATCGCAAGGTGCTGGGTGGTGTAGAACTTATTGCCGCAGAGGATTATGACGAGGCTGCTTACAATCGCCTGAATACTGAAGCACAGCAACAGGAAAAAACAGCCAAAAAAGAACCGCAACAACTTATCGAGGCTGCGCAGGAAATGCCTGCGGCACGTAAATCGGAAACACTAAGTGATATATGGACAAATGAATCTACCATCGATCAGATGCGTGACGAGATACAGTCATTGCGAACCATGCTCGAACATCAGATGTCCGGCCTGGCCTGGGGTGATATTGGACGACAGCATCCACTTTGGGCCAACCTGATTCGTCACTTGATCAATATGGATTTGTCACCGGCGCTGGCACGCAGAATGGTTAGAGAAATACCTGAGCATTATCAATTTGAACAGGCGCGACGCACAGCGCTGGCACTACTCTCTTACCAGATTCCACTGTATGAAGACAAAATTCTGGCACGTGGCAAAGTCGTGCAGTTCATAGGGTCATCTGGTTCCGGCAAAACAACGACCATTGCCAAACTGGCCACGCGCTATGCACTTGAATACAGCCCGAGCGAGGTGCTTCTGGCAACAACAGACGTTTACCGTGTTGGCGGACGCGAACAGCTGCGAGGCTATGCACGTATTCTTGGAATACCTTTGCGATCAGTAACGACCCGCGAGGAATACCTGAGCCTGTTTGATGAAGCTGCAAATGAAAAACTGGTATTGGTCGATACTGCCGGGCTTAGCCAGCGCGATGAGAAGTTCGAAGCGCAGATGGAGATGTTGCGTACGGGCTTGGGAGAAACATCTAATTGCCTGATCCTGCCTGCAACCGAAGGTTATAACTCACTGTCTCGACTGATTGAAAGCTATCGCAACGTTGCTCTTAATTGCTGCATACCAACCAAACTTGACGAAGCCGCTTCACTTGGTGGCTTGCTGTCTGCATCGATAGATAAGGCGCTACCTATTGCTGCTGTTTGTGACGGTCAACGTGTGCCGGAAGACGTGCACAAACCCAGGGCAGATGAGCTGGTTTCACGCGTGGTTAGTCGCGCAAGGCAGAATCAGCTTGCTGTTGATGAGGAACATCTGGAACAGGCCTTTGGCCAGTATGAATTTCAACATGGAATGAGACACTGAGGGAGCATTATGTACTCAGAACAAAGAAATATGACGCAGGTACTTGCGGTCGCCAGTGGCAAAGGCGGGGTTGGCAAAACCAATGTTGCCATCAACCTGGCTATGGCTTTAGCTGCAAGAGATAAGGCAGTGACGTTGATGGATGCAGATCTCGGTCTTGCCAATATTGATGTGTTACTTAACCTGAAACCACTGCGCAACCTGTCACATGTGATAGAGGGCGACTGTTCACTGAGGGATATCCTGGTCCAGGGGCCCGGAGGTGTCAGAATTATTCCGGCGGCGTCAGGTATCAAGATGATGAGCCAGTTGAATCCTGCCCAGCATGTTGGATTGATTCATGCGTTTGATGAAATTGTCAGTGATACTGATTTCCTTGTTGTAGATACAGCGGCAGGTATCGCAGACAGCGTGGTCCGTTTTTGTAGTGCGGCACAGGAAATACTGGTTGTCGTTTGTAACGACCCGGCTTCGATTGCCGATGCATATGCCCTTATAAAAACGCTAAATAAAGAACACCGTTTAACGCGTTTCAGCATCGTTATTAACAAGGTGAAGACAGAGGCAGAGGGGTGCCTTTTGTTTGAGAGACTCTGTGATGTCACTGATAAATACCTGGATGTGGTGTTAAAACTAAATGCAATTATTCCTGAAGACACCTGCATCCAGCAGGCCGCCAGGAAACGCCAGGCCTTTTTTCTTGCCTACCCGCATGCAAAAGCGACAAAAACATTCAAGAAAATGGCATTCGAGGCCGATACCAACAAGAAGGCTGTTAAATCAACTGGAAGGCTGACTTTTTTTGCTGAACAAATGCTGGGTTCTCAAACGCCACAGGCTACGAGGGCGGTATCATGAATAGTGTCGTCGCAGCTTATAAACAGGGAAGTGATGTCAGCAAGTTATCCCAGGATCAGCTGGTACATGAGCACGCGTCACTTGTTAAAAGGATTGCCTATCATTTGATCAGTCGCTTGCCAGCATGTGTGCAGGTAGAAGATCTGATCCAGTCGGGCATGATCGGCTTACTGGAGGCAGCAAAGAATTACGATGCCTCGCAAGGTGCGAGTTTCGAAACCTATGCCGGTATACGTATACGCGGCTCCATGCTGGACGAGATACGCAAAGGTGACTGGACGCCCAGGTCATTGCATAGAAAGGTAAGGGAAATTACCGCGGCCATGCGCGAGATTGAAGCGGAGCAGGGACGTGATGCGCGCGACACAGAAGTAGCCGAACGATTGGGAATGGAACTGGATGAGTATCATCAAGTATTACAGGATGCGAGCAGTCACCAGATTGTGAGTTTTGAAAACATCCTCAGCAAGGATGCAGAAATTGCCGAGGGTTCCGGTTCAGCGATCGCAGGTCCTTACGAGAGCCTGGAAGCGCAAAACCTGAAAGAAGTGCTTGCAAGAGTGATTTCCGGCTTGCCGGAAAGAGAACGATTGGTGATGTCACTTTACTATGATGAAGAATTGAACCTGCGTGAGACTGGCGAAGTACTGGGAGTAAGTGAATCAAGAGTTTGTCAGATTCATTCGCAGGCAATGATCAGGATAAAGGCGGAAATTCAACGTCTGATGGATATAGAAGACGACGATATTTAGGCAAGAAAAAACGCGTAACAACTATTAAGGAATGTAAAGCTGGAGGCATATTGTGGATAAGAACATGAATATTCTGATCGTGGATGATTTTTCTACGATGAGGAGAATTATCAAGAACCTGTTGCGTGACCTTGGTTATACAAATACCAGCGAAGCCGATGATGGCACTACTGCGCTACCAATGCTTCAAACAGGCAAGTTCGACTTTCTTGTAACCGATTGGAACATGCCCGGTATGCAGGGCATTGATTTACTCAAAGCGGTTCGTTCCGATCCAAACCTGGCATCAATGCCGGTGTTGATGGTTACAGCAGAATCGAAACGTGATCAAATTGTTGAAGCGGCCCAGGCGGGTGTTAACGGCTATGTCGTCAAACCATTCACTGCAGCAACACTAAAGGAAAAAATCGACAAGATATTTGAACGAATTGAAGCTGCATAACGGGGGAAGTTACATGACTGATACAGCAGAATTACAACAACCAGTCGACATGCGACTTTCCCTGGCAAGGTCGCTTGTAGAAAGTCTTGAGAAAGGTGATGTATCCGAATCAGATAGATTAATTGGTACTCTTGTTGAGCAACACGAATCAAAGTTGTTCCAGGAGATAGGAAAACTTACCCGGCAATTGCATGATGCCATGCATAGCTTCAGGGATGATTCACGCATTTCTGAAATCGCGGAATCAAGGATTCCTGATGCGCGAGAACGTCTGAATTTTGTTATTGAGAAAACTGAGCAGTCAGCGCATAAAACACTCAATGCCGTTGAAGAAGCCTTACCTATTGCGACAGAACTTGCAGCTAATGGTAAGAAAATGCATGAGGACTGGAGCAGATTTACTCGCCGAGAAATGGACGTTAGTGAGTTTAAGGAGATGAGCAAGCAAATTGAGGCATTCCTCGCGGTAGTAGACGAAGATGCTCAACTGCTAAACACGCGTCTGTCCGACATCATGATGGCGCAGGACTTCCAGGATCTGACCGGGCAAATTATTCGACAGGTTATTACGCTGGTTCAGGATGTGGAAGAAAGCCTGGTGGGTGTAATTAAACGTACCAGTCGTGCACAGGAACTGGTTGAGAAAAAGCATGATATCAGCGCTGAAGGGCCACAAATCCATGCGGAGGATAATCCGGACGTCATGTCAGGACAGGATGAGGTCGACGACCTGCTATCCAGTCTGGGATTTTGATTGTTGGTCAAGGGAGCACGTAAATAAGGACGTACTATGGCTATAGATTTAAATGATGAAATCATGCAGGACTTCCTGCTCGAGGCAGGTGAAATCCTGGAACTGTTAAACGAACAAACAGTCGAGCTTGAATCCAACCCGGAAGATACCGATTTACTCAACGCGGTCTTCAGGAGTTTTCACACGATAAAAGGTGGCGCTGGTTTTTTAAGCATTGAACCATTGGTTGATGTTTGCCACACGGCTGAGAATGTTTTTGACGTTTTACGCCAGGGGCAACGTTCTGTCGATGCAGAACTGATGGATGTTGTCCTTGAAGTACTTGATGTCGTTAATGGCATGTTTGAGCAAATCAAGAGTGGTGAAGATCCAATACCAGCCGATTCAGGTTTGATTTCCAGATTGAATACTTATTCAGTTCCTGCAGGTGATGATGCTTCTGCGCAGGATGAAAACGTAGTCAACGAGACGGAAGCAGAGGTTACGCCAACCGAAGCTGTAGCCAATGAAGAATCTAATCAAGATATATCTGACACAACAGCTACGGCCAATGCAGATTCTAAAGCGGGCAGTATCGATGAAATTACGGAGGATGAATTCGAGGCGCTGCTGGATGAGTTACATGGCAAAGGTAGCCACGGTGGCTTGCCCACAGAAGACCAGGAGTCAGCAGCTGTTACTCCAACGTCGGACAATAAGGAAGCCAGCGCTGCAAATAATGCAGCAAGTGATGATATTACAGATGATGAGTTTGAGGCATTACTTGACGAACTGCAGGAAAAACAGGCAGGCGCATTCAAGGGAAAAGAACCGGTCGCGCAACAGGAACAAAAGACATCTGAACAACCTGCTGATGATAAGGTTGTGGAATTGAAGCCGGCTGAGAAAACGCAGGCATCAAAACCGAAAGAAAAATCAGCACCAAAAACACAGGCACCGCAAGCGGAGACAACTGTACGTGTTGAAACCTCTACGCTAGATCGCATCATGAACATGGTTGGTGAACTGGTATTGGTCAGGAACAGACTGTCTAATCTGGAAGCAGAGATTGGACATGATGAAATGAGTAAAACAGTGAGCAACCTGGATGTCGTGACGGCTGACTTACAAACTTATGTCATGAAAACGCGAATGCAACCAATCAAGAAAGTGTTTGGTCGTTTTCCGCGCGTAGTCCGCGACCTGGCGCGCAGTATGAATAAGGAAGTAGCGCTGGAAATGATTGGTGAAGATACAGACCTTGACAAAAACCTGGTTGAAGCGCTTTCAGATCCACTTGTGCATCTTGTACGCAATTCTGTCGACCATGGCATCGAGATGCCCGATGTTAGAGAAGCAGCGGGTAAGCCCAGACAGGGCACGGTTGTATTATCGGCAGAGCAAGAGGGCGATCACATCCTGTTAACTATACAGGACGACGGTGCCGGTATTGATGCCAGTGTATTGCGTAAGAACGTAGTAAAAAAAGGCTTGATGGATGAAGAAGCGATATCACGTTTGAGCGACAAGGAAGTATATAACCTGATCTTTCTTCCCGGTTTTTCTACGAAGGAACAAATCTCGGATATTTCCGGTCGTGGCGTTGGTATGGATGTTGTGAAAACACGCATTAATCAGTTAAACGGCATGATTGATATAGACTCTGCGAAAGGCAAGGGTACAACAATGTCGATTAAGCTGCCTTTGACGCTTGCGATTATGCCAACGTTAATGGTGAGACTTGGTGATGCCGAGCAGACCTTTGCGCTACCTTTGGTAAATGTAAACGAGATCATTGAACTTGATGATAACCGAATAAATAAAGTAGATGGTAAACCGGTTATGATTGTCAGAGGTAAACCCATACCATTGTTTTACCTTAACGGCTTGTTAAATAATTCCGGTAATCATTATGAAGGCAGCGCTGCTCATGTAGTCATCGTATCAATTGGAACCAGTCATGTTGGATTACTGGTTGATAAGCTGCTAGGTCGCGAAGAAGTTGTTATAAAACCTCTAGGGGCCATGTTGCAGGGCACGCGCGGTTTGGCCGGTGCAACTATTACTGGTAATGGAAAAATTGCACTAATCGTAGACTTGCCAGATCTCATTCAGGGTCGCGCAAGTAACTTTTAACTGCCAGGGAAAGGAACTCCTCATTATGATAAAGGTGCTTGTGGTTGATGACTCAAGTTTTTTTCGTCGTCGAATAACCGAGTTTTTATCTTCACACCCTGATCTTGAAGTGATTGGCCAGGCTGTCGATGGTCAGGAAGCATTGACCAAATTTGCGCAGTTGAAACCCGATCTGATCACCATGGACATAGAAATGCCGCGTATGAACGGCATAGAAGCTGTACGTCAGATTCGTGCTAAAGACAAACAAGTTCCAATACTGATGTTTTCCTCACTAACCCATGAAGGCGCAACTGCAACATTTGAAGCACTGGATGCTGGCGCCTCCGACTTTTTACCAAAAAAGTTTGAAGAAATTGCGCAGGAAAGATCGGAAGCAGTAAAAAAATTATGTGAAAGAATTGTATCGCTGGCAAAGAAAAGTGGTTCACGCTTATCACGCGACATAGCTGTTCCGCCGGCAATAAAATCGGTTGCAAGAGCGACCAGCAGTGGCTATCAACTCGTTGCAATTGGTGCCTCAACCGGCGGGCCGATTGCGATTGAAAAGGTACTCAAGAGCCTACCAGCTAATTTTCCTTTACCTATATTATTGACACAGCATATGCCCTCCAGCTTTACCGGTGCCTTTGCCGATCGCCTGGACAAGATTTGCAAGGTCAACGTGAAAGAGGCTGCGGACGGCGATATGTTGATGCCGGGTAAGGCATACATTGCGCCAGGCGGACGACAAATGCGCGTTAAGCGTGAAGGTCGCCAATATCGAATTATTGTTAATGACGAACCCGCTGTTACAACCTACAAGCCCTCGGTAGACATTACGTTTGATTCTATAGCCAAGCAATACAGTGGTCGCGTGCTCGCGATTGTGCTGACCGGTATGGGCAGTGATGGTTGCCAGGGATCGCGCGCCTTGCGTGAAAAAGGCGCAACTGTCTGGGCCCAGGACGAGGCATCTTGCGTTGTGTATGGCATGCCACAAGCCATCGTAAAGGAAAAACTTGCCGATAAGATAATGTCGGTTGACGAAATCGGCCTCTCTTTGTCCCGCCATTGACCCTATCCAGTTTGGCCACTAGTTGTCCCGCCAGACGCGCAACATGGCATAACTGTTGCATTTTTTCATTCCAGTTTTCTGTCGCTTTGTGTGACTAACCTATGTCGGATTGAGAGGGTAACTATGAAAGTCTGGACCATTGCCAACCAAAAGGGTGGGGTTGGTAAAACGACAACAACGGTAACGCTGGCAGGCTTATTAACAGAGCAGGGTAAGCGTGTATTGTTAATCGATCTGGATCCACATGGCTCACTAACCAGCTACTTCTCCTATAATCCAGACGAACTTGAAGAAAGTGTCTATTCGTTGTTCCAGAAAAAGATCCAGCAAAGACGTACACCATTAGCAGCCATGTTATGTAAAACAGGTATTGAGAATCTGGATCTCTTACCTGCAAGTACATCGTTGGTTTCATTGGATAGACAGGCTGGTATGTCCAGGGGTATGGGTCTTATCATCAAAGATGCTATTGAGCCTTATACGAACCACTATGATCACGTTTTAATTGATTGTCCGCCGACACTTGGCATCCTGATGATCAATGCGCTAGCAGCTTGTGAACAGCTGATTATTCCTGTGCAAACAGAATTTCTCGCGATAAAGGGACTGGAGCGAATTCTGAATACATTGCAAATGATCAACATATCCAGAAATGAAAAACTGGACTTCATTGTTGTGCCTACCATGTTTGACCGGCGCACGCGGGCTGCGATGGAGAGCCTTGAGCATTTACAGCTTACCTACCGCGAACAGCTTTGGAATGGATATATACCAATTGACACCAGGTTTAGAGAAGCAAGCGTCAGGGGTAAACCGGCGTCATACCTGTTTAAAACGACCAGAGGGGTAAAGGCATACCGAGAACTACTTGCGCAATTAATGCCAGTGCCAGCTCCGGTGATTGAGTCAGCTGAGCATCTATTCGGTCAGATAGCATGAGTGCATATAGGGAAAAACCGGTTACCGACGCTCAGACAGACCTGAGCCTTTACATAGAGGGCCTGTTAACTGTCGATGCGGAACAGAGTGAAGCAGAGCAGACTATAACGGCCATGGATCTGGTCGAAACAGAAGTTGATGAAACAGTTTCGCAACATACTTCGTTAAACGCCGAGTCTAACTATGAACAGGACTTACCGAACAATCTTGACTGTCTTCAATTTAGTGTAGATGACACATCCTTCATGGTGCCGGCAACGAAAATAGCTTCGTTGGAAAAGCTGACCAGGAGTTTGACACGATTGCCTTTGCTTCCTGCGGCTATCAAAGGAATGCTCACCGTTCGGGGTAGTTCGATACCGGTCATCGATCTGTTATCACTCATGAATAATGATGATCAGATTACCTCTGCTGGTGTCGATCATCATCAGGAAGACACTATTCAATTTGCCATTGTGATAGAGGGAGCCGACTACGCCATTGCGTGTAACACAATAGGCGCTATAGAGACTATTCCAGCCGGTAACATACGCTGGAATAATTCCAGCGCAAATAATTGCCTATACAGCGGTATTATCGCTACCAGGTTATGTCCGCTGCTTGATGTTGATCGAATTACTGAATCGGTAAAGACGCTATCTATAACTAGCTCTCATGGCGCTTAACCGGTGTCAGCTTCGCTACCTCGATCCTGACTTCTGGTGGAATCGGTTCAGTAAAAAGAACACGGCAATAGTCGGGTGTCATTTCCAGTATTTTTGAATTAGCTTTGCCATAAGCCGAACTGATCTTTATTTTATGCGGGCCTTTAACAGGGTGAAAATAACGTACTTCAATATCACGCCAATCCCTGTCACGGATTGACGTAATATTTCGACAGTCACTAACAGTTATACTGTTAACGAGTTCCAATACAACATAGGTTTCGGTATCCGTACCATATCCGGGTTGTGAGTGTATGGTGATTTCGCTGTTGCCGGTAGCTTGCACTTCCTTTACATACTCAAGATTCGTGGTGTCGTCCCCGCTTTCCAGCAAAACATGGATCGGGTGATAAAAGAATGCCTTGGCGAGCGTGCATAGAATAGGTATTGATATCAGGAAAACCAGGACGGCAAACCAGGTGGCAAATAATGCCAGAGCAAGGAGGAAAAGCATTACCGCAGTAGCAATACAACCAAGTAACAATAGTTTGCTGCCAACGTAGTCAGCGGCATTATTTATCATTCCCGAAATGCTCATTCCACGCCGATAAAAACGTGCCGGCACAGCCTTCCAGCGTACCGCAAAAGAAAATACATCATTAATATCAGTCACTTATAATCACGCGCTGCGTTTTCTCTGGCCAGCCATCGTAAAACATTTGGCCTGTTATATGCAGCGTCGCATTGATATCTGGGAACTGCGTCAACTATTTAAATTGGCATGGTGCATGCATTAACAGTGATAACCAGAACTTTAGACAAATTATTGACGAACGAGGCCGGGATAGAGGATTTAACTATGACAGTAACAAACACAGACCTGAATGCCAGTCAATCTGACGAATTGATTCAGTGGGTCACTTTCAAACTGGATGAAGAAGTATATGGCATCAATGTAATGCAGGTTCAGGAGGTATTACGTGTAACCGAGATAGCCCCTGTACCGGGTGCGCCCAGCTATGTCATGGGCATCATCAATCTTCGAGGTAATGTTGTCACGGTGATTGATGCGCGTAAACGATTTAACCTGATGGCAAAAGAACCGGATGACTCATCTCGAATAGTGATCGTAGAAGTTGATAACCAGGTTATTGGTATTCTCGTTGATAGCGTCGCAGAGGTTGTCAATATTCGTTCCTCCGAGATTGAAACATCACCGAACCTTGGCGAAGACAATGATAGTTCCAGATATATCCAGGGTGTTCACAGCGAAGGCGAACAAATTCTGATCCTCGTTGATATGAACAAGCTGCTTTCTGAACAGGAATGGGATGCCGTTAGCGGCTTTTAGGCGGAATAAATAATGTCTGAACTGGGAAAAATCAGGCCGCTCCATCGTACTGTACCAGTTCGACCATTAGGTAAGGATTCTTCGCAAAAGGAAAAGCGCAAAGATGAGAGGGAAGATAAAGCCGACGAACAGGATGTTAGTTCGAAGAAGGGAAAGATTAACGAGTATATCTAGGATGGTCGGCTTTTCTCAGGATGAGAAAACGGGTAAACAGGAAAGTTTATGCGCTTAACAGGGATTGCCATGGATGGCGCATTTAACTAAAAACACATTTAAATTTTAAAGACGGTATTGAATGATGAGTACTAGTTACCTGCAATTGCTTATAAACATGTCTCCCTTGATGATTTCATTGATCACCATGGTCGCTCTAGTTAGTACATTGGGTTTACGCAAGAAGACCCGTATGCAGGAAAGACAGATTAAACAGCTAAACCAGGAACTCAATGCGTTGCTTTCATGCAGTCGTGGCATTTCTCAGAAATTACACTCTTATCAACATCAATTCCGATACCTGAACGATCGACAGGACAAACTGGAAATCGGGGAGTCAGGTTCTTCAGATTATAAACAAGCGATGGCATTACTGAATCGAGGTGCCACTGAGGATGAAATGCTTTCAGCCTGTGATTTGAGCCGTGGCGAGCTAAATTTAATTGCCCACTTACAAAAAGCCCGGGCAGAAAAGACCCAACGATTACAATAAATCCCTACGGCAGTTTGCATCTGCCAGAATAATTCTTTACCCTTCGCGACCTGTTCTGGTTGCGCAGCATTTCGCGCTTATTTACTATTTTGATTTAAATCAGGAGAGGTGTCCGAGTGGTTGAAGGAGCACGCCTGGAAAGTGTGTATACGGTAACCCCGTATCGAGGGTTCGAATCCCTCTCTCTCCGCCAAAATACAAAACCCGCTTAATGCGGGTTTTTTTTGCTGTCGAGGGTTTGAACCCTCGGTTATATAGAAAGGTTCGACAAATTGTCAGGTTAGACAATTTGGAGCACGCAGCGACCCGGAGTAGCCGGGCAAGGCACAAGGATGTGCCGCAGTCAGTCCCTCTCTCGGCGAATGCTCCTGCAACGCTCTCGGTCTCTGTTCCAGACTCGACTCTATCGATTACATCCTTGTAATCGTACCTCCTGCATCCATGCAGTCGTCTCCGCAAAAACACAAAACCCGCTTTATGCGGGTTTTTTTATTTATCCAGACTGGCAGTAAATTTATATATATGCCCCGATATGGAACAATATTTGTATCTATTGCTAGAGTGTTATTCGTTG
>JAAUYM010009456.1_pt1 | contig 19990 bp, 30 predicted proteins | sample 7278001 | NCBI WGS metagenome assembly JAAUYM01 (sample SAMN14350224, study PRJNA611818) | marine sediment metagenome | isolation source: surface marine sediment (1.8m) | place: French Polynesia: Moorea | collected 2018-08
GTACACACGCAGCATTTCTTAGAAGTGGACCCAGGTGATGTGAACATACATAATAACTAGAGCCCGGAATTCAAAGTGATTCACATAAAACACATGTTTTTACTTTTTGAGGCCATTTTGGCCAAAATCACTTTTTAGAGCCAAATTTTAAAAAAAAATCACTTTTTGCACTGAAAATTTGCCGTGTGCAAAAATTTTCTGGCCACAAAGCAAAGGAGAAACGAGAAAAGGAGAAAAGCAGTGGCCATCAAGGAATGTCAGGAGGTCCTCCAGACCAGCCTCTCATCCAGACTGGCCTTCATCCACTGCCACCTTGCCTTTCTCCCGACAACCATCACAACCCTAGAGAAGGCTGTATTGCACCTCATTGAGTCCCTCTCTCTCTCGTGGAAGATGCCAGGTCCAAGATCAAAAGCTTACCTGGTAGTACTGGCATCAGGCTCCAAACCAATATGTCCTTTGTACACTAAAGTACCACAGCATGTCCACCAAAACACTAAACACTTCATTTTTCTCCCTCTTAAAACTTTAATTTCCTTAAATAACTTTTGTTAACATGATTTTTTATTTATTTTAGGAGAGCCATTTAGAGACTTATTCTTTTACAACACCAGTCCTGTCTGTGTTGTCCTGAATCTCTCTCTCTCCCCCTCCAGGTACACGGCTCGCCTGACTCTCCTCGTCAAATCTGACGACTCTGTGCAAGCAGCACCAAAGAGGGAGCACCTGGCTTGGACGACAGCAGCGGTCAGAAAAAGGCTTGTTGTAGTATGCTGTACAGAATTAATTCCATTAATAATAATAGAAAAAATTAAAGTCTGAGCATCTACGCGGCGTCAACTCCACGGAGGGGATCAAGATCAGGTGGAATCGTAAGCCAGATTTTTATCGTAGGTCAATGCAGTTGTAATTGCGGAAAGCTTCATTAGTTTCTTTTTGACACCAGTTGTGAACTCCAAGTCTCTGGCTGACTGGGTGGTGAGCATCCAGAACAAGCAGCTGATGCCAGATCCACACTCAGAGCTGGGATCGCAGGTAAACCCGAGCTTGGTTTAAATTCCTTTATTATTCGAAGTATTATGGATTTCTGGTTTTTTTCACCCAGGACTTGGTTGTCATATCTGCCTCTGAGAGTCTCGTTCCACGAGACTCTCAGTTTCTCAGTCCACGTTTCGCGACATCACCACTCTCAGGTGACCAAGATTGCGGAAACACTGAAGACACTTGCCGTAGAACTTATTGGGGTTTTTTTCTTAAATTTGTGCAGGTTTCTGCTCTGGCAACCCAGTCCCAACTGGAAGTCATTTAGCATCGAGGACATCGCCGTAAGTCGCGATGACACTGGACTGTGGTTGTTGTTGCTGTATTGGTACTATAACATACATGCACAGCACTGGATTGTATTATCTGTTGCTGCCGCTGTTTGCCCCTGAAATATTTGTTGCTCCGCCTAAATTTGCTGCTTTTGCTCCTGTTTCCTCAGTTGAAAGACCTCCCTTTTGCCTTGTTGCTTGTTCAGGTGTTCTGCCACAATGTTCTGCCCAAGTCACTGATGTCCGCTGCCTCTCCCTCCGCCGCCGCCACCTCGTCCGCCAGCACCTCGTTGTCGAGGTGTCCATCCACTCGACTTCCGCCCTGAGGGTGCGTGCCAGGGGCGGTGTCGGCGTCAGCGCCATGCTCCGGTGGCGACGGCGACGCGCTGTCAGCGTCGCTGGACACGGAGGCCATGCTGGAGACACTTGAGGCGCAGATCAAGGAGGCCATCACGGGCATGAAGAAGAAAGCGAAGGAAGAGAAAGGAGGGGGAGAGAAGGGCGACTAAGGAGGCGGGCAACAGCAGCAGCAGTCACAGAAGGGCAACGGCGACGACGGAGACGACGTTGGTGGTGCAGGTGCAGCAGTCATGATGATGATGATGCCCACTGCCTACGATGTCATGTCATTGCAGCTCAACGGAACTTCAGAAACAGGAGGGATAAAAGATACGATAGATAGTGTTATTTAATAGCTCTTGATGTTTTAACATAAATTAGAAGTAAATTAAACGCACTGCTACTGCTGTCACAGGTTGCAAACAGGGTTATCTGTGTCTGCTTTAAGTCGGTTACTATAGTACTATGCACGCTCCTGCAAAGTGGACTTTGAACGTTTATTTCCCCAGAGCAGAGAGATTCTGCTGTTCTACCATCAGAACAAGAAAACATGATTTTCCATCATGGTAGAGGGAAGAAGAGTGGAAGTGGGGATACTACATGTAGAGGAGGTAGATAGCGTAGAGGCTACTCTCTCTACGGTAGATAGTCTCAACACAGCACAGAACACCAGTGTTGCCAGGTTTTAGTGATAACAAAATGCCAAATTCATGGACAAATAATGCCAGATTTATGATTTTATTTAATAGATTTCAAAATTCCTAATGCCAAGCAGTAACTAACAATATTTGTGAAAAAATGCCAAACAGTAAATAAATTTTAAATTTTTTGATGCCAAATCATTTTCAAAAATGCCAAATTTATGAAATCTGGCATTAAAAATGCCAGTTGGCAACCCTGCAGAACACAACACAGGGAGTTTTAAACGGTCGCCTTCGCTCGCTCCCCTTCTTCTCGGCCCCCCCACCCCCCCCAAAAAAACCGAGGTGTCATCACGAGTGTTTGGGGACGAGAAGTCAGCTGGGCAAAAAAAAAAGCAGCGACAAGAAAAATGGATGCTCTTTTCCGACGGTTAGGTATAATTTTGTACCACCATCCTACGAAGTGCCTTACTTTTCGCCTTACCAGGCAGTCCAAGATCTCAGTAGGAAGTGTTTCTGTACATATTGCCTCTCTTGTTGTGCAAAGGGGGAGGCGGATATTTTTGCCCGTTACTTCTTCGCCCCTTCCTCCAACTTTAAAACGGACGCGGGTGGCTCGCTTATCTGCGGAGCGGAGAGAGAGAAGAATGGGGATCGACCCGATGCAAGGATTAACGAACATTTGAGTTGAAGAACCAGAGTGGCGAGGAACTAAGGTCCTCCGAGGCAGCTAACATATACCACAAAGGTCAAATATCTAGCTTTTTTTCCACTAAGTTTTTTTCCTGTAAGTCGACTAGACTTGTCAGCTAAACTGCGATCTCGAGCCCATCCCGTTCTCATCCCTAGCACGGAGAAAGAAAAGCGATTTTGAAAAGAGGTTTTTAAAAAAATTGGAGAGAGGGAATTCAGGGAAACAAACTTTGAAAAAACCCGCCGGCGACGACCTCCTCCACCATGTGCGACCAGGACGAGGTCCAGCGGATCCTGCAGAAGACGAGGGCGCAGAGGGAGAGGCTGAACAGGCACCTCATCGAAGTCGGTGAGCTTGGGCCGGGGGGACAAGGGGGGGGGAGGGGCTCGAGACTTGAGATTCCTCAATTTTGAAGAGAGCTCAAGAGTGAGACCCGGGGTGGATAGGGTCGTCTTTCAATTCAATCCCCAATGTTTTTTTGGGCAGGTGACTCGCCTCACCCGATCAGGAGTCCTCTGAGGGAAAAGAACGTGGAGGCGGTGCGGGCGGGGGCGAGGACGGCGACGGAGGCGTCCTCGCCAACCAAGGTCGTCAGGGTGAGTAGGACGGCGGATGCCAGCGGCGGTTTAGGGATGGATGCGTGGGGAGGGGGTTGGTTGACGTCCCTGGCCTTTTTTCCCCTTGCTTCGCCTACAGACATCCACCTTCACGAAGAAGGCCCCAACGCCGGGGATAGGGAGCCCAACCAGGATCAGGACCAACGCGTTGGTCAAGAGGACCGAAAAGGAGAAGGAGAAGCTGCCAAGGTGAGGATTAAAGAGCTATAGAAGCGTTGTTTGCGGACACGTCTTTCCCCTTTTTCCTCGTTGCAGGCCCGACAAGAAGGAAGAGACGGTCAACAGGGAGGTGACGGAGAAGAAGACGACCGTGGAGGACAGTCCGGTCAAGGAAGACGACGGGAGGGAGACGGTCACAAGGTGAGGGAGGAGGGACAGACTAAACTGGTTTTTTTCCGAAAAAGAATTCAAAAGAAAGCAAAGAATATGCTTTCTCCCTCTTTCAGAACGACGATCACGGAGAAGGAGGAGAAGGTGCACAGGAGGCAGTACGTCAGGTTCACCGGGCTGACCGAGGAGAACGTCGACAAGCTGATCACTAGGTGGGAAGGAGTGTGGAGTCCAGTTCAGTATTCAGGAGTTGGCTTTATCTTGGGCCCTGCTACCTATGTGACACAGATACGCCGACGACAGCGGCGAAGACGATGTCAATGACGACGAAGGAACGCCTGCCGCGGCCGCCGCCGGCATCACCACCACGACCACCACCAAGACCGTGACGCAGGAGACCGCCAGGTCCCCCTCGCCCTCGGCTCGGAGCAGGTCTCGCTCCGCCTCCGCCTCCCCGGTCAAGCGTAGGTCGACTCCCTCGCCGAGCAAGAAGACCCCTTCGGCCGGCGGGATCGTCACCAGCGCCCGGAGGCAGTTGGCCGAGTACGACGAGGAGACCTTCGGAGAGTCCGGACGAAAGAAGAGGCTGGCCGCACTCGCAAAGAAATTCCAGGTACGGAATAACATCCCCACCCCGCCCCCAATTATAGCAGAGCCCCTGAACTGACTCGGTGCGTCTTCTACCTGCCAGAGGTACGACGACGAGGACGAGGCATCGGCGGTGGCGACCCCACCCGGCCTGACTGCCACACCGACGGCGCAGGACCTGTCCGTCACCAAGGAGGTGGACGTGGACGAGGAGTTGGCTGGGATAGAGGAGGCGGCGGCAGCGGCGGCGGAGCAGAGAGGACGGCAGGCGTGCCCATCTCCCACGAGGATGGCGAGGAGGACGGCCAGTCCCGCCAAGAAGAACGCAGCCTCGAGAGACCCGGCCTTCCTGAAGAGCCTGAGGGCTCAGGGGTTTGAAGAGACGGAGAGCAAGACGAAGCTGGTCTACGATTTCGGAAGGCAGCAGTCGCCGGCAGCGGGAAGGTGTGTGAGACGCTGCTTGCAAGGGCTGGATGGCCAGGCTGGCGATTGAATATTAATTTCGTCTTAATTTATAAAATTACTCTTTTTTTTTCTCTGCCATGTTGTTGCCCCAGGGCTGCCATCTTATCCAGCCCGACCAAGACTGCGGCTGAACCCAGGCCGACCAGCCCTTTCAAACCGCATCCCCTCCAGTTCGTGAGTCCCCAGGTAAACAAGGAAGTGGCCGCGGCGGCCAAGGCGACCCCGCCGCCGCCGTCGCAGCCGTCGCAGGCCCCTCAGCCGCCTCCAAAGCCGGTAGGGGCCCATAGGCCGTACAGCCCGTACAAGCAGCCTCACCCCATGCAGTTCATCAGTCCCCAGAGATCCAACAGCCCGTCGAGGAGGTAGGAAGATAGGTTTTTTTTTTTACGCCGATGAATCAATAATTGCTTATCGAACGGGCTCTTTCCAACTGGTGCAGGGTGCCAGCTTCTGAACCCCCCAACAAGCCCGCGCGCACCTGGACCGTATCCGTCGCCACGTCGGAAGAGGAGGACGACAACGGACCCGTGACCTCGTCTGCGGAGTTCTGCACACCACAGGCGCGCCCGGCAGCCGCTCGTCCGCCGCTGCAGCCGCCGCAGTCCGAGCCCATGACGGACACGGCCTCTCGTCGCAGCGTGGCAGAGAAGTGGTCCATGTTCGAAGGGCAGAGGAAGGGGGATCCCTCGCCGCCCTCTGTCGACCCGTCGTTGATGTCGCTCAGTGAGAGGAGGGCGCTATTTGAGAGGAATCGGACTGCGCCCAAGGCCCCTGTCGCCAGGTTCGGCGAGGCCGTCACCCCTTCTATGCTCACGAGGGCACAGAACCAGACGGGCAACGTCGCTGGCCAGCCGAAGCAGCTCTTTTCCCGAAGGAGCCCGCCCAAGAAGCCGAGGGCCCCTTCTCCCCCTCCGGCAATCAAGAGACCAGCTAGCCCAGATCAGAAGCAGCAACCGTCGCCCAAGAGGATCGGAGGAAGTCCCTCGAGAAGGAGGAGCGCATCGCCCAAAAAGATGGTCTTGAAGGAGGACTTTGTTGAGCAGAAGGAAAGGAGGTATGTATATTTTGACATGAGTAAAGCCTCCATTCCTCTTTTTTTTTTTTTTTTAAATTTAGCCCTAAGAAGAAGAGCCCAAGAAGGTCTTCTCCGACCAAGTCCGATGAGAGCGGCTACCCCGGGGTCAACTCTCTGAAGCGCATCAAGGTTTCCCCGCCGAAGCCCGGCGGACTGTACCCTCAGTTGGTGGAAGGCACTTCTTCCGAGGACGATAACGGGAGCACCAGACCGAACACGGCAATGAGCGGGGAGAGCGAGGCAGCGTCGGAGGCGCCGAGCCTGGGGATGGCCATCAAGAGGGCGGCCAGCGCTCAGAAGTGAGTCGCGCCGATGCTTGGCTTGAAAAGAAAAAGTTGATCCATCTCGCACTTTCCTATGCAGGCTGCTCCAGGACAGGAAGCGGGCCATGCCGTCCATCTCTGAGACGAGCCGTGACGACGACGACGGCGACCAGAACATGTCCGGCTCGGTGGCGGACGACGGCGATATCGACGAGATGTTGGACGAGGCGATGGATGACTCGGGATCGACCGTCTTCCGCTCGGAGGGGCCCACCCCGCCCAAGCATCCAAGGAACAGGTGAACGAGGAAAAAGTTGTCTTACGACTATTTGCCCCTCCTCCTACGTATGAAATTTCTTCTCTTACCCTCAGGTCTCCTGCCAAGGATAGGAGAGGCTTGTCTCCCACTCAGTCCGCAGCCAGTTGGGAGTTTGCCACCCCGTCGGCACCGCACGGACACAACAGCGTGAGTGACGAACAGTTTCCAATTGAAACACGAAGGTACTTTTACTATCTACTGTGATATTTCTGCTCTTCCAGCATCCGGACAAGTTCAAGACTCCCCTAGTGGAGGCTGTAGAAGGCAGCCCACAGGGTCTTCTCCCAGAGGTGGAGGGCCAGGAGGGCAGCACCCTACTCCACACAGTCTCCTTCTACCGGCGCCAGAAGCCAGCAGGAACAGCAAGCGCGAGCACGACGCCGCTCCAGAAGATTGTGCGCCGGGCCGGCCCCATGACCATCCAGGAGGGAGAGGGGGAGGGCGCGCACCAGCCCACCAGGGAGGAAATTCAGAGGGACATAAGGAAGCTGCAGGAAGAGGCGGAGGAGCAGAGACAGAGGATGGAGCAAGCCAGCAAAGCACTCAACTTCTGCGTCAGCCAGGGCGAGTTCGAAGGCTCCTCTGAGCGCGTGGAGGGAGAGAGGCTGCTCCTGGAGGCCACGCACAAGTACACGGCCGCCTGTGCCGAGATCCGCCGCCTGACGACGGAGGGCGCTATCGGAAAGGCGGACACGGCGGCCACCATGGCGGCGGCACAGCAGGGAAGAGGCCTATCCAGGTTAGGAACAAATTTTTATCATTTCTAGCGTCGCGACAAGCAGTCAATCCTTATTCTTTAATACTTTAACTGCCTGCAGGGGTTCCATCTCCATCTCTGGCCTCTCCCTGCCCCTGAAGGCCGACTTTGTGCGCATGCTTCGCGATGGCGCCCTGGAAGACGCCGTGCACTACTTCCTGGTGCTGTTCAAGTACCGCCACCGCGTTATCGCCACCCAGATGCTGTCCACCGCGGAAAGGGGCGGGGTCGGAAACGGGAGGCTCGTCTTCCCGAACCTCATCAACATGAGGGATCTGGATTTCGACTTCCAGGTGTGCAACACTTTGTTTCGATCAGCTGAAACGTCCCTTATGTAGTGTTTATATGTAACTTGATTGTTTTCGACAGATTCATGTGGAGGTCTACGGTCTACAGACGCGCAGGGAGCATCTGCCCCACGACGTCAAGTATCACATCCGGAAGGAGAAATCCATGTTCAATCTGACCCCGCTCAAGATCCTCAAGAAACAGGTGAGTCCTTCACACGAGTCTTTTAAGCGTTAAGCTAAGGCAAGAACATGTCCTGTCCAGTAGTGAATTATTTAATTTTGCATTCCTAGGAATCGCACACGCCTTCCCGCCACCAGAACCCCGTAAACAGCAAGACGATCCGCCGCCCTGCCTTCGGAATGGTCGGCTACGCCCTCATCAACATCCAGACCCTGAAGCAGCGCGCCTTTATCCTCGACAAGGTTCCCCCCATGTCTCCCCTTGACGGCGGGCTGGAGATGACCTTGACCATCCACTCCGAGAACAAGATCGAGCAGAGGGGCTTCCTCACGTTCTTCACAGACGCCAATGGGTACGGTGACTGGTGCCGCCGCTGGTGCAGACTCTCCGGGAACGCCCTGCACTTTTGGAAGTACCCGGAAGACGAGAACAAGACGGAGCCGTCCGAGAGGTGAGAGAGACAAGGCGACAGACGTTTGTTTCACCATAGGTATTATAATTTTTCTCCTACCTTTAGGATTTGCCTGACAACCTGCGTGACTGAGGAGGTGTCCCTGGCTCCGCGCGAGATCTCCTCTCGCATGAACACCTTTATGCTGGAGACCAGGCGCCCTACCAGGCAGGGCGACAGGGAGTCGCTCGTGATGCAGATGGTGAGTGAAAGCGAGATAAGAGACGCGTAAAGGCCGGGTGTCGCTTTGTAGTATTAACCGTACTACTCGCCCCCTTTGCAGAACCGCAAGACCGGGCAGACGACCCTCCGCCACCTTCTTTCGGCCGACACCCGCGAGGAGAGGGTGGGCTGGTGCGGCGTGGTCAACCGCGCTCTGCAGAACATCCGTGCGTGGGACCCGACCGCATTCAGGCCCAGGTCGTCCAGCCAGAGCAGCGTGGAGTCCTCAGGGACGCAGGGATCTTCGGCGTCTACCGACATTTGGTGAAACGACGGAAGGGGGGTGGGCGAGCCGAAGCACGGAGAGGGTTAACTTCTTTTTAACACAGCATAATTCGTTTATACAGTACGAGTATATGTATGTAGTAGGCACGAGTTTTTTTTCCACATGTAAAACGACAAAAAAAAGCAATTAACGGTAAGATAGGTAGCTAGCTCGGGTCGGGTGGAGGGCCAACCGCGTGGTTCCTCCCTCCTGACCTCCCGCCCCACCCCACCAGCGCGGTAAGAGCCGAGGCCAGGTCAGCTTTCATTTTGATCTCGACAATGTCCATAGCGTCGTCATCGACTTATCAATTAGTGCCACAGCCCAATTTCGTCTTCTTCGCTACTGTCATGATTTTGCGTAACTTCCTTTTTGTAACATACAGACTTGCTCTGATGCATAATGTACGTGCTACTACTAATACTAAAAAAAATTGGTTGGTAACAATCGAAATACAACAGTCTGGTAATGAATTAAGTGCGCAGTTTTTCTCTTCGGCGGTTCTTCCATCAACATCATCCTTCCTTCCCCCCTCTCCCCTTGTATCCTTTACAACTCTTCCCCGGATACAGCTTGCGACTTTCTTCTTTATACATAGTGTACGGGTAAAAGAAGCGTTGTTGACCCGTGACCGCCAGACGAGTGAAAAAATAAAGCATGAAGGAAACTAGTCTTGCGGGGAGGAGGGGGGGAATCATGAAGATCTCGGGCGATGCAAGCGATAATAAAACTGCATTTTGCGCACGACGACGACGGCGCAAGCTCAGCCGTTTCTTGCCTGAAACAATTAAAATAATAAATAAAAACTATCAGAAACGGTGCATCATTCTTCTCGATAAATGCTGATGTCCTTACAATGAAGAATACTTTTTTTAGGGGGGATGCGTGACGATTTTTTTTACGTGGGAAAAGACTAATTGGTCCTCGTCAGCCGATCTTTGCCGGCACTATGAAAAACAATGACAAGAATGCTATGCTGAAAAAACATGTAGCATCCAGCCTCACAAAATAATAAGCATACGTAACTATATTGTCTTCTTTTTAAAAAAAAACTTGGATGCGATTATTTACTTCGATTTAAGACAGTTCGAAGAACATCAAGGTTTCCATTCCTTGACCCGTATCCCGCCAGTCAGGACAACCAGACAGAGGAAGAGGAGGAGGACAAGATCAAATGTCAGCTTCATCTCTTCTTCTTCGGAGGTTGAAATTGCTGATCAGTGGTTTTTTTTCCTTCTCTCTCCTTTCCCGGGGTATAAAAACGAACCTCCTTGCCCCTCCGACTCCTCAGAGCGGTCGAATCCTCTCCTAGGGAAAAGACACGGTCGCCCTCAACATGAGGCTGCTCACGCTCCTCTTCGTCGTCGGTGGGTGCAACCCTCAATCAAGCACACGCCCCTTGTTCGGAAAATCGTCTCGCGTGTGCAAAAACGAATTCCAACTTTTCTTTTTTCCCGCTCTCCCAGGCGTGGCCGCCGCCTCCCGGCACAGCCCGTTCCAGACCGGCACCCACTACACCTTCAAGTACGAGGGTCGCATGCTGTCCGGACTCCCCGAGCTGGCCACCCACTACTCGGGGCTGGGAATCAAGTGCATCATCCACCTGCAGGTACTGCAGTTCACTGCACAATATGCTGTAGTATATGTAGAGAGGGAAGGGGGATGAGGGGAAAAAAAAAAACCAAACTACTATCTTTTTGTTCTTCCACTCTTTTCCCAGGTGGTGAATGACAACGAGTACCGGATCAAGATCACGGATGCCAAGTACGCCAAGGTGAACCAGCAGCTGCAGGCTGAGGGGACGGATCTCTCCAAGAACTGGAGGATGATCCCTCTGCCGGAGTACAGGGAAATCCCGCAGGAGACAGCCAGGCACCTAGGCAAGGCGGAGAGAGGAAGAAGAGGTCTCCAGCCAGGACAATAAAGCATGTCTTATTTTTGAAATGCAGGTGAGCCTACCATCCTGAAGTTGCACTCCGGATCCAAGAAGTTCTCCAGCCTGGTCGTCTCCGGCGACGAGCCGATGTGGTCGGTCAACTTCAAGAAGGCTCTGGCCGTGCTCTTCAGCGTCAAGACCGCCGAGCAGTACTCAAGGATCTCCGAGAACATAGTACGTACTAGATTTTTTTTTTTATTTAGTGGTGGTTTGAAAGCGACATTTAATTTCCCCACGTTTCCCACCTGCCTCCCCCTTGCCAGATTGAGCAGGAGGACGAGCAGCAGCAGCAGTCCTACTACTCCAGCCTGCCCTTCTGGAAGGCCCAGGAGGACAGCCTGGACGGCGTCTGCGAGACGACCTACCAGCTGAACGAGCTGCCGCCGTACATGGTGCGGGAGAACCGCCGCTCCATCTCCCCCTTCCCCTCCGCCTGCGGCGGCGCCGGCACCAAGTTCTACGAGATCGTCCGGTCCAGGGACGTCGACTCCTGCGTCCTTAGGACTGGCGACTTCGGCTTCTACAAGCCCGGCACCATGGACTGCAAGATGCAGGGCAACTGCGAGGGACAGTCCACGCGCAGCTCAATCACTAGGTGAGAAATTAAATCTTAAACTATCCGACGGAGTCGGGTTTTTTTTTTCTTAAAAATCGCCAGCACTTTGTATGCTTGCTTTGTTCAGGTACTTCGCCTGCGGTTCGAGTCGCGACGACCTCCACATCCAGAGCATCATGAACGAGGGTGAGGCCGAAATGAACCTGATGGGCGTCAGGGGAGAGAAGTTCGTTACGGGAAGCAAGCAGGTCAGCAGGACAAGGAAGGAGCAGCGAGAACGGCTCTCACAGCGGGACCTGCCCCTCTTTCTTTTCAGAATCTGACTCTGATCGCCCAGAGTCCGCTGAGCTCCTCCTCCCAGAGGATCCACGGCCCCTCCAACCCGGAGGAGAAGAAGTCCCTTACCCTGGAACACAGCAAGTCCTCCTCCTCCTCCCTCTCCTCCCTTCCCAGCATCCTGTCCAAGATGACCGGCAAGCGCGTGCCGGAGGGGATCGAGGCGATCAAGGCCAACTACCTGGGCAAGGACGGCCACTTCAGGCCCGAAGTGCTCGTCAAGGACATTGTTGACGCCATCACGGACATTGTCGAGAACGACCTCATCAGCACGGAGGGACAGGTGACGTGACACCGTCAATATCAGACGGACAAAGAGAAAGATTTGGTAAATGCCGCCTTCCGTATGCATTTCTCAGACCGAAGACAAGGAGATCCCGATGAGGCTACTGAAGATCTCGCGCGGATTCTCCCTGCTGGGGAAGAGCAACATGGAGTCCGTCTACAGCCAGCTGAAAAGCAAGTTCTCCGGCCAGACCGAGAAGGAGGAGACCATGAAGAACTTGTTCTTCGACACCCTTGTCATGTGCGGGACCAGAGACGCCGTCTTCATGTTCAAGGACAAGGTGACGAGCGGCGAGGTCGGCGACGTCCAGGCCTCCTCCCTACTTACTTTCCTGCCCAACTACGTCCTCAGTCCGGACCCGCAGGTCCTCGAGTCGCTCTACGACCTTATGACCACGTGAGCCATTTTATATTCCCGGAATTGGATGGAAGCGAACTGTTTACTACACGCTAAGTTCTTGTTTCCAGTCTTGACAGCAAGCAGCACCAGGGTCGCCGCAGCGAGATGGTCTACCACCAGTCCCTGGTCGGCCTCACCTCCTTGGTGCATAAGGCCTGCATCGCTCAGAACCGCGCCGAGGCCTTCCCCTTCTCGAACTACGGCGAGTTCTGCCGCCCGGACTCCGATTTTGTCCTGAGCAAACTGTTGCCCTTCCTGAAGCAGAAGCTGGAGTCCTGCACCCGCACCGACCAGAGGATCTTCTACGTGGCCACCCTCGGGGTGCTCGGGCACAAGAACGTGGTGTCGCTCATCCTGCCCTCGCTTCAGGGCACTCCTTCTTCCTCCTCTTCCAACGACCCGAAGTCCATGGTTTCCGAGCGCACCACCGCCATCTACTCCGTGGCTCTCGTGGCCAGGGCTTATCCCATGATGGGCGTGGAGAACATCCTGTTCTCCGTGCTTAACAACCAGGTAGGGAAAGTGTGGGAGGATGGAAAGGTCACCTCCTGCATTTGTACTAATTTCCGCTTTCTGCTGCGGTCTAGGCCGAGCCGACCGAGCTCCGCATCGCCGCGTTCAAGTCCCTGCTGGACCTGAACCCGTCCGAGTCCTACCTGCACAGGATTGCCTCTCTCACCTGGAGGGAGAAGAACGAGGAGGTTCTCCGCGCAGTCCACACTGCTCTGTACACCCTGCAGGAGATCAAGGAGACTCAGCCCAGAGGAGACATGAGCAGCAACAACAACAACAACGTCGCCTCGCTGCCCGCAAAGGCCTACCTCATCTACCCGCTCATCAAGAAGCCCACCACTTACGGGTAATAAAGGGGTCTCTCGTACGTGTAGTATAAGTAACTCATGTGGTGACCGCGTTTCCCTGCCTCGCCAGATTCCCTTCCTCGGCCGTGGTGACTGGCGCCGACTTCCTCCCGCACCTCGGTGTCGGCTACGCGGAGGACACCACCTGGGTCTCCTCTCCCGAGTCCTACGTGCCGGTGGACTTCTACCACCGCATGCAGTACCTGATGGATGGCGGCAGGTGGAGGTACTCCCTCTTCCAGTTCGGGAAGCATTTCGTCGGAGGAGAGAACCTGGTCCAGCAGATCGTGGAGATGCTCACTCCGCACGAGAGGCACATCACCAGACAGGTGCGAATTAAGGGCAGCTCATCCGATCAATGTCAAAAACAAATCTTGGAAAAGCATGAGTCCGGCTCCAAAAAAATTTTTGAAAAAAAAATATGAACGCCCACAGGAGTATGCCGAGAAGATCAAGAACCACGAATTGAGCCGCGACTGGAAGGAGGTGATCGACAAGCTGGGCCTGAAGGTGAAGGAGAGCGACGCAGCCGAGATCGGCGTCTTCGCGTCCATCTTCGAGACCGCCCCCGTCTTCGACTTCCTCAGTAGCACCTCCCCGTCCACCATCAAGGACAAGATGAGAAAGTACGTACGTGGAAAATGGCATATTTAATTTTTTTTTAATGAAAGAACCTCCGATCTCCCCGTCAGGCTCCTGAAGAAGGACCTTAGCCTGCAGGACCTTTGCGGCCACAAGCGCATCAATGTGCAACGCATCACCAACCTCGAGTCCCGCATCTCCGCCGTCCCGAGCGACCTGGGCTTGCTGTTCGTGGCCGAGACCCACCTTCCGCAGCTCCTCTCCATCAGGGGAAGCATGAACACCGACTGCGCGTCCGCCATCTCCTCGTACATCCCCAAGTTCGACATCACGTAGGTGTCGATATTTTTCTTGCCACAAAAAAAAACTAATTGTACTAACTGATCGAAACGCCTCCTTGTTCAAAAACGTCTACAGGCTCAAGAAGCAGTACGAGGCTTCCAAGGTGGGGTATGTCGGCACCATCGACCCCTTCGACAAGGAGTTCGTTACCACAGGCATCGAACAGAGCGCCAGAATGAACTTCCCCATCAAGTTTAACGTGCAGGCCGACACCCATGACCAGGTGACTGGCAATCAAAGGTCAACATTTTGTTTACTAAAATTGACAATCTTTTTTTTTCTTTTATGGAAACTAGAGCGTGAAGGTCCGCTTTAACACCAAGGACAGCTCCGTGTCCTCCGGCACCCTGGACCTCTTCCACTACCGCCTGAGGCCCTTCACAGCCTCCCAGTCGGTGGCCAGCGTCACCCCCGTCTCCAAGTGCTCCCAGTTCAAGGTCATCCGCTCCCCCACACAGCGCCAGACCAAGGAGAAGCGCTTCGGCGACTTCCTCGGTCTCTCTTTCAAGCTTGGACTGGAGAGCGAGTCCCGCTTCGTCGACTTCCGCAGCACCTTTGAGAAAATGTCTATGTTCAACGGCAACCCGAGCAACCTCCTCCGCTTTATGTGGATCAGCGCCGCCATGTCCGAGAAGCTGGAGCCCTCCGCTCGCTTCCACCAGGTGAAGTTGACCTTCGAGCCGAGCGAGTCCACCACCAGGGAGGTGGAGTACCAGCTCAAGTGGGGCTCCGCCTCAAAGCTACAGGGAGAGCAGGTTAAGTACGACAGGCTCAGGTTCTCCAAGGAGGAACTAGAGTCCTATCCGGAGTGGAAGAAGCTGCTGCCCATCAAGTGGGAGTCCAAGATCATCGGCCAGAGTCCCGATCACCCCAGGCGCCAGCAGAAGCTGAAGGAGATGTTTGAGAAGACGCGCCTGAGCTCCGGACAGGCCATGATGGTGAACATGAAGCTGACGCTGCTGGGCAACCGGGCAAGGCACTATGATTGGACCTTGAAGCACGCTCAGGGAGAGGAGGAGTTCCTCAAGCAGGTGAGGAACTTTCTTTCTTCTGAGAAAAAAATTACGTTGTACTGTATGGTAATATCTTATGTCTTAATTTTTTCACTTTTTATATTCAGAGGTGGAGCATGGAGCTGGAATCGTCCAACACTGACAAGAAGCTCTGCGTGGACGGCTCCCTGAGTCTGCCCGAGTCCCCGATGTGGAGCCTGAGCCAGATGAGGTCGTCCAACCTGAGGTTTGGCTACAGGAACGTTGTTGCCTTCGGCCGCCAGTGTCAGGAGAGCAAGATCACGATTGATGGAGAGGGCCGGGTCAGCCAGAAGCAGAAGGAGTACAGCCAGAGCTCTCCCGAGTTCAGATCCTACCAGTCCCTGCTCCGCCGCAACTTCCCGCTGGCAGAGATGTCCCTGCTGTCTGAGGAGGTGCGCGCGCAGGCGACCAACTTCGACGAGGCAGATTTCACCATCAAGTACGAGAACGTCCCCAGGGAGGTCGTCTCCTTCACCAGGTATGGACAGAGAACGAGGAATAATTATCCACTTGACGCATCCACATCCTCGATGTTTCTCGTCTTTTCGCAAGGTACGGCAGTGAGTACGCCAAGTCCTACCTGTGGCCCTACCTGGTGGTAAACCCCCACAACAACGGCGGCAGCAGCAGCAGCAGCAACAGCAACAACATGGTCCACCATCTCCGCTTCCGCTACAAGCAGGTCCCCAACACCGTCGACGTCACCCTGTCCAAGCAGGACGAGGAGATCGTCTTCAAGAACGTGAGACTGCCGGGAGTCCTCTCCTACTTCCTGCCCCAGAACGCCATCAGGTAGTTTCCCGAACATCCTTCTAGAGATCTTTAGTGTAAGTTGATCAACGGTCTTCGATCCTCTTCTAGAATGACTGAGAGGTCCCAGAACAGCAACTCTCGCGTCTACCCGAAGTGCAAGCTGGAGGGTGGCTGGCTGAGGTCCTACGACAACGAGACGATGCCCGCCGACCAGCTGGACTGCCTCCACGTGCTGACCGCCGACTGCAGCTACCGCAAGTCCTTCGCCGTGATGGCCCAGAACATCTCGTCCTCCTCCGACAGCTCCAAGGAGCTCGTGGTCTTCATCGGCAAGACCTCCATCGTTCTCACGCCCACTTCCCGCTCCAGGTAAGGAGTGCCTGTCTGCACCGGGTTAAGTGACCGAGCGGATAAACCGAGCTGTTCCACCCCTCGCTCTTTCCGTAGCTACTCGACCCCGATTAAGGTCAAGGTGAACGAGACCGAGATCTCCATGCCCTCCTTGCCCTCCGGCGGACACCGCACTATCAAGGGCGAGAAGAAGGACTACGTTGCCGACATCTACCTGTAAGGCAATTAATTTCCCACGGCAGGTCTTCTTTCCCCGGTTACGTTAAACCTTCACGTGTTTCACTGACAGGTCCAAGGACGGTGTCATCACCCTCAATTTCCTCCATTGCCCCATCATGCGCGGTCCCTCCGTCATCATCAAGTTCGACGGGCACAAGACCGAGGCCAAGCTGTCCCCGATGTACCGCGGCAAGCTGTGCGGTCTCTGCGGCGGCCAGGGCGGACTCAGGCTGGGAGAGCTGGTTGGACCCCGCAGGTGCGCCTACTCCAAGCCCGAGTTGCTGACGGCAAGCTACAGGGTGTCCAAGCTGTCGTCCGGAAAGGGGAGGACCTGCCAGCCGCTGCCCAGCGGGATGGAGAGCCAGCTGAGGAGGGAGCAGTCGGAGTGCGTGAAGGAGGACGCCGAGCCCACCAGCGTCATCAAGTCCTTCAAGGCGCAGATCGGACCCTGCTCCAGGCACACGCATCAGATCATCGAGATGGCGGACAAGTGAGTCGAGTCACAGCGGTGGAATTGAGAAGGAAGTAATGTTCAGCATTGATGGCAGTGTACTGTACAGTACTACATACGTACTGTGGGGACATTAGTGCGAAATGCTTCCAAGAGAAATTTGTAGCAAATGTCAATTATAGCGATTAATATCTTCCTCCCTCCCTCCGTCCGTCCAGGTTCTGCTTCTCCCGCGTCCCGGTGGTGAGCTGCAGCGCCGCCTGCAAGCCCAGCGAGCGCACCCGGAAGCGCGTGGACTTTGTCTGCATGCCCAAGGGTCGCCTGGCGGAGAGGTACGCCGAGAAGATCAGGCGCGGGGAGATCCTCCCTGAGGTCCAGAGGATGAACAAGACCTTCAACACCCAGCTCAGACTCCCCAGGAGCTGCGTCGACGTCTAGTGGACAGGCAGACAGACAGATCTGCTGCTGACCCAGCCAAGCCCAAGGAAGAAGACGGGATACAAAAAAAAAAACCAGACTCTTTGACTTCGCTCAATTTGAACAATCGGACTTTTAACCTGTAATGATTGTAGCACACCGAAAACCAGGGAAAAGCAACAAATTGTTCTTCGAAATACAAAAGAAACATGCATGACTGAAACAGGATTACATCCTGCCATTGTCTTCTTTCCTCTCTACCGGCGACCTTTCTTGGCAGTCGAATGCTGCTCCCCTCTTATCGGCATCTTATTAAGTCTTCGCCATCCTTCTTCTCATCATGCTTCCAACATGTTACGGATTTGGCCTCTATGACGTCTTGACACCTAAATTTTTTTTACTGCATTTGGCAAGGTGGCTGGCGTAGTACATGCAGACACCTCTTGCCTCATTAAGACGGCGGCGGGCGACTTGAACTCCCTGACCGTGAAATGCTGACCGTAACCGCGCGTCAGGCCGCGTGCCTTGCGGGAGGAGAGAGATAGAAAAAGATCTTTCCGCGCACTGGACAAAGAGAAGAGGACGAGGAGGAGAAGGAGGAGGAGGAGAAGGAGGAGGAGGAGAAAACGAAAAAGGAGTGCAGCAACATCTAATTGCATAAAAAAAGAGGGAGGACTGAAGGACAGAGACGTGCAAATCTTTCTCCGTCGCGTTATGGTCGCGTACATAATTAAAAAGGAGACTCTGAGGCGCTGGCACGAAACAGTCCGAGGCAGACCTCGCAGCCAACATGACGCACCCGACGGTCAGTCACTCCATAACTGTTAAAGTTTACTTTCTTTAAGTGCGGAAATACTAATCCTGTGAACGTCGCTTGTTTCCCTTTGTGCAGGCCAGCTCCGTCTCGTTCGTCCTCGTCATGGTCGACGTTGCCGTCGTCCTCCTGTTGAATCCCGCCTCCTGCGCTCCCGCCCCCGCCTCCTTCTCGTTCGCCATCCCCATCCCTGACCACTCCACCCACAACCACGCCCACTCTTCCCCACCTCAGTCTGCCCCACCTCCTCCCATTTCCTCTTCCTCCTCCTCCGTCGCTGCCCCCGTCACAACCTCCTACGGAAATCCAAGGGCCAATCCGTTGCAAGTGAGGAACGACTTTGTCTACACCCCCTTTGGCCAATCCACGTCTCAGTCAGGCTTCCCGTCCTCTCCCTCTTCGACCTCCGCCGCTGCAGAACCCATTCCGATAATCAGGTAATTTTTGTACCGGCTAGAAAAAGAAATCCCCTTAAAGTGAATCACGTATAGTACAGTAGTACCGGTACATATTAGAGACGTACCGTCTTCTCCCTCCTTGGTCCCATTCAGGTCTGAGTACAACGCCCCCACCGGCCCGTCCAGCCCGTGGAACTACTCCTTCGAGACGGGCAACGGCATCCGGCAGACGGTGGAGGGCACGGTGCGATCCCTGGGCGACGAGGCCCCGTTCGTGGTCATGCGCGGCTCCTACTCCTACACCGGCCCGGACGGGCGCGAGTACGTGGTGGACTGGTTCGCCGACGAGACCGGCTTCCACCCGTCGGCGCCGCACCTGCCGGAGCCCGTGGAGATCCCCTTCCCGGAGCAGGCGGCAGCGGTGGCGGAGCAGATCAGGTTCGCCAGGGAGCAGGAGAGCGGCGGCAGCGGCCTGCTGGGAGAAGGGGGATCCGCCCCTGGCGGGCTGGGAGGAGGAGACGAGCTCCCGTCTTATATTGCCACTTTCTGAGTGGGTGCCCCCAAATGATGATATGCGCTAATTGCTATAACATGAATACAGTGTCAATGTAAACGGAATATACAACTAGGTATATTTGTGTAAAACTTAGTAGTGCAAGGAAAGATCGACACGATGAAGCAACTGAGTGTCATACTTGGACACAATATTTACAGTAGTATAGCCGGCATGTTACAAAATTTTAAAAAATGTTAATTGAGAATAGCAGTACTGCCTCTGCAATTGTGGACAAACTTTTTCAATTACGTAGTATTTTTTAGCACTTTATTTGCAATACTTTTGGTCTGCCAGCAAAATGCACCAAATTAGAGACTTCATACTCTACCTACACCAAGTATTAAATCTCGGTTTGAGAGAAAAAAAAAGTGAAGAAAAAAACTTGCGATGTACAGTAGATAACCTAGTAGTATGTAATTGCGTAGTACCTAGCAAGGTATGATTTAGTGAGTGACCTCCTCCTCCCTCAGTTTTCATCCTTTCTGTAAGTGGTGAAAGAAAGGATTTCCTCCCTCTTGGGAAAAAAAAGAATGGCGAAGGCTTCTTAATGCATACAAATAGAGACGAAGAAAGGTCATAAATAAGGGACTAGGGAGAGGGGAGGGAGGCAAAGGAAAGACATGACGATGAAAGTGGTTAAAAGATTTTTTTTTTGTGTGTGTGTGAATATGGATCTTTTCTTTTTAAGGAATGTCCGCCATTTACGAGCCACAAAAAGACTTGGGTTCTCTTCACCTCCGTTCTTCCTTCCCGCTAATACCTTCTTTGTCCTCACCAAGACCCCACCCACCACCCCCAACCCCCACTTTTGTAATCCCACTCTTATTAATTCTCCATTCAACAACAGAAACGAAAAGCACACGTAATAAAAACAGTAACCAAAGTTAAAA
>JAAUYM010074926.1_pt1 | contig 19962 bp, 23 predicted proteins | sample 7278001 | NCBI WGS metagenome assembly JAAUYM01 (sample SAMN14350224, study PRJNA611818) | marine sediment metagenome | isolation source: surface marine sediment (1.8m) | place: French Polynesia: Moorea | collected 2018-08
ACGCCTCCTTGTGAGCCCTCAGCAGCGTGGGTTTTATTTCAAATTCTACCAACACTCCCCCCGTAAAATACCCCCCCCCCCCTGGGGGTTAAAAGCTCTTCCTACGAGACACAAAAAACTCTTTTATCTTTCCTCCCATTTTCTTTTCTTTTCTTTTTTTTTTCCACACATGCAACGTGCTTTTCTTTGCAGGGGCGTCGTCTTCCCCCACAGCGCGCGAATATGAGGAATTTTGCCTATGTACAGTACTGTACAGTGCGAGCCATAAACATACATACGTACAGTACATACGTACTACAGAGCGCAAATACTTAATTTTTTTTTGCAAAACTCTAATTTGTCCGAACTAAAAAAAAAAACATGAGCTATGCATGAAGGTCTTATTTTTTTTTCGAGGCACAAACGACCCCATCATACGCTCCATTGGAGAGAGAAAGGGAGGAAGGAAGAAGAAGACGATCCTCCCTCCTTCCGTTGTCCTGAAAATCCACGCCTTGCCCCCTCCTCTCTTCCCAAAAATGTCCGTTGCTCCATTGGCACCGACCAAACTCTCCACGTTTTTAAAACCCCTTTTCTCCAGGAATTTCCGCTTCCTCAAAAAAAACCCCAGATTTTTTTGACTTCTTCTTCTGTACGAAAAGAGACGCTTTCTTTCTTTCATTCTTTCTCTTCTTGGCTGGATTGTGGTCGTCCCATCCCGCTTTCCTTGTTGGTTTTTCCTTCCTTTCTTGGTGATTCCGATTCATTTAATTTCCCGGTGCGAATAGAAAGACTTTTATCCCCCCCACCTCCTTCCTATCCCCCAATCCTTTCTTCCTTTCCTTCCCTTCCTCCTCCTCCTTGTAAAAAGCTAAGCTTGGGTCATAAATTTGAGAATCGGTTTTTCCGGAGGAGAATAGAAGAAAGAGTTGTTTCCTAAAGTTACTGCGAAAGAACAGCGAGATACACAGAACATCTTCAAAGATAAACACAAACAGAATTAAATAAAGCTCACAAAGTTATATTTAACATTAATTGTCTCTCCATCAGTGCAACACAGAATCTCCTATATTTTTTTTTCTCTTTTTCTTGATCCTCTCTCCTTCTTAGGGCCGTATCCATTTCCTCTTGGGAATCGCAGGATAAATTGATCGGAGAAGGAGGAGGAGGAGGAGAAGGAGGTCGACTTTGGTCACAAGAAAAAATGGAAGAGGAAAAAGGGGATGTTGGTGGAAAAAATTTGGGTTGAGTTATGGGCGGTGGTGAAGCTGCTCCTTCTGCTGCTGTTGCCATGAATGATCGAGTGTTGCGTTTTGGGGCCAGCCAGGCTGATAGCGAGCGGAACACCTGCCACCCATTTTGCCAACGTTTTGGGTGGGGAAGGGGTTGGGCTGCGGTTTTTCGGGGAAGGAGAGAAGTGTCCTTTGCTTTGGTGTACTAGGTAGTGGAATTGGGATGTCCTGTGCAGTGGTAATTTTTTTATGGGGAAGGGAAAAATAGGCCACTCCAAACTGCGCATTTAACTTTATACAACGTTTCGTTCTGATGCCTCACAACTCTCTCCATGTACCCATTATTGCTCCTAATATCTTGGGTGCTTGTTTATTGTTGTTGGCAAGCTCGTGCTCTCCTTCCATTTACTAGAGCCGCCGCCGCCGCGGCCGCCGCGGCCGCTTTTGACAGACACTTTCACCAAAGAAAGGAAGGGGGGAAATGAACTCTGTTGCGTGGATTGAAGTGACCCCCAAGAGGGACGAGGAGGAAGAGGAATTCTGTGTTTCCAGCTGCCTCTTCCCCCTCACTGTTTCAGGATGAGGAGGAATCCAAGAAACAAGGAAGAAAATCTAGTACCGGTACTGTAGTACAGTCATCTTTCACAATATGGAAGTCACTTGTCGGCAGAAAGGACTTCACTATGTCGAAAGTCTCTCCATATTGAAAGTGTTTTGCTATTACATATATAATATAAGAAATAGAGAAACCTTCCGTATGCTGAAAGTTTTTTTTGCAATATCGAACGTCACCCTAATCGAATGTTGACTGTACACAGTACAGCAACCAGACAACTGAACTAATGGGATCCACTGCCACCACCACTTTTTGGAGAGGAGAAGAGTTTTCCTCCTCCTCTTCCATTTCCCCAAAATAAGTTCATAACTCAACTCGTGAAAAAGACTGACCAAAAAACAAAAACACAGTTCCACATCTGCCTTCTTCTTCTTCAGTCGGAGGATGAACTCTTCCTGTTTCTTGGTGGCAGCTTTTTTTTGCCCTTCTTCGTTCGATCTAAGGGACAATAAAAGTATCCGAAAAGAAACAGCTCAGAGAGAAAAAAGCTCTGGAGGGAAGGGAGAGGGGGAAAGAGAGGAGAAGGAGGATGTTTAGACGGAAAGATTTTTTGACAGTTTACACCCATCGCAAAAGATTCCAAGAGAGGAGAAGGAAGAAGAAGAAGCTGGGTCATAAATAGCTATGGTGGCTCCTCCTCTTCTTCTTCTTCGCAGATCTAAACATGCTTCTTCTACTACACTGTACGTACACACTTTTATGCCTCTTCCTCTTCTGTTGCTTATTTCCAAAAAAAAACCCCTCCCAAACTATGCGCAAGAAGAGCAGGAAAGTTGAACGCCAAGAGAGGGAGGCAACGCCAGAAAAAAAATAGAAATGAGCTTTCGGCATTTTTCGAATCTACATTTTTTCTGTTTGTGGCTCTTTCCTTCAATTAAGCCTGCAATCAGAAACATTAATATTATCAGGCAGCTGAACACCACGCCTCAATTGAGGGGGGAGGAGGAAGAGGAGGATCAGGAGGAGAAGGAGAAGGAGGAGGAGGAGGAGGAGGAGGAGGAGGAGGAGGAGGAGGTGGGCCCGAAGCATATCTCACGCTTGGACTCCGTGTGCGCAGACACCTGCTGATGTTGCTACCTCCTCCTCCCCCTCACAGATGAAGTCTTATGTACGTAGCAGACAGTGATCACGCCACTTGGAAAAAAAATCGCTAATTTTCACATGAGCAAATATTTGCTCATTGTTGTCTCGACTACAAACTTACACGTAGTTTAGCCATCACTGCTTCCTTAACAACTTTCAGTTTTTTTTCTGATCGTCTCAACGACGTCTTTCGTTGTCACTTTCTCAGCCAGCCCGTGTGTGATGTACAGGATGTTACAATAATAACTGACATACTTTTGTCCTGTGCCCATTCAGTATCTTGTAAAATAGCACTGTACTATATGGGTAGATCAGAATAGATGGTCAGTTTTTGTTGGGACGTCCTGTACTACGTAATAGTGTGTAATACGTACAGTGTTGTCACGACAGTGAACTGGTTTGCCAATCACAGGTATGAAAAAATTTAAACATTTCATCGCGGATGCAACTGTCAGAAAAAAATCTGTTGCACGTTAGGTGTGTGGTTCAGTAGTGGTATAGGTTTCAATATTTGCTTATTTTAATGCTTCTTCCATAGTGTGAAATTGCCCTCATTTCCTCCTGCGACATCTAGACTGGATCTCCTCCTTTTCCTCCTCCTCCTCCTCCTCCTGCTCCTGCTCCTGCTCCTGCTCCTCCCCTTCACGGTTCCACGCGCGCAACAAGCTTCCAGGAATTGGACGGACTTTGTCTCAGATCATTTCGCTGTTGCGACGTAAGAAGAAAAAAAACATATTGGAATTATTTGAAAGAATTGTTCCTCCTCGTGATTAGGCAGCTGCATTTTTTTTCTGCTGTCAAACGAGGTGAGGCCGCGATTTGATGGGGAAGATAATCTTATTTGCTCGATTTCTTTCTTGCTTCTCTTACTAAGAAACAAGCAAGGTGTAGAGTACGAGTCACATCAGAGCTATTAAAGTACGTTAATTATGAATCAGTCACCACGTGCATCGCACCTACAGTACCTAATTTTAGCACAAACTAGTGACACCTGCAGCAACGATCAATTAAGGCAGTCCAATTGTTTGCACAAAGTCATTTTTTCTGTACAACCACCCATATTTTTTTGCAAGTTAGGATAACCTAATCGTGCCTCACGGTAGCATTTTTTATGGGAAATATAGACCTCTCAATTTTTTTCCTGTAACGACCGTTCTTCCAACGACCACCGAGCTCCCAACCAACCGATGCCCAAAGAGCCGTGACGGGACAACAGCGAAACAAGGATCCATTTTTTTTTCGCAGTTGATGATAATGCAGCAAACTCGGTAGCGAATAAAAAAAAGCCTTTTGTTCCCAACCGTTGGAAAAGAGGGAGCTGCCAATTAATTCCTCAACTAGGAGTTGGGAAAAAGTATTGCTATAATGAGTTTCCTTGTTTCTGGCTAGTACATATGTTTCGTCTAGTAATAAAAGCAGACATGTCCTAACAAGAAGGAGGAGGATGCAAAGCATCTGGAACCTCGACGAAAAGTACACATTCACTCAAGCTATGTATGTACAGTATACTCCTCTGTTTTTTCTAAGTGTCGTGCATACGTGCACAGGACTGGTATTTCACTTCTCTTCTTCTCCTCCTCCCCTGCTGAGGTTTAATCCCTCTCCATGTCATTCTCGTACGGAGGAAGAGGTGGAGGTGGAATTTTCATGGCACGTGGATTGGGGGAGGAGGGGAGAGAGGGATATTCAGAAACAGAGAGATGCTGGAAAGAAGTGAGGGGAAAAAATCTGGGAAAAGACGAGGAGAATGGGATTTTGCAGCCTCCCCTTGCCCCCCGGGTGCACTTGCCCTAATCCCACCCACGCAACAACGAACAGTTCTTATATTACTGACGATCAATGGGTTGGGGGAGGGGGGGAGAGACAATTTTTCTAGGACTACAACAGTACAACCATCATCCAGAAACGGTCTTTTCGTTGTTCAACCCTTTGGAAATTTAATGTCTCCCTCTTCTCTTCCTACCTCTTTTTCTCTAGTCAGTCAAATGCTTCTATACAACATCAAGTTGAACTTGTCTCAAGTGGAGAGAGAGAGAGAGCTGCCCACTACTACTACTGGTACACAAGAGGAGACGGAGTTAGTTCTAAGGGATGATAATGATTGGAGTGAATCTTGAAAAAAAAAATGATTTTTATATAACAAATGCAAGACATGAAATGGCTATCGAAATGTAATTAAAAGCCATACTAAGTGGTACATTGTACAGAACAGACTGCGATAAGCTTCTTTGAGCTCTCCATTCGTGGGTCCGCTCGATAGTGGTCGTCAACCGGCGAATGGAGTGGCAGCATTTCCAGAGCAGCTGCTCCTTTGGAAAGGGGAAGGGGAGTTCGATGAACGAGGAGGAGGAGGAGGAGGAGCAGGAGGAAGAGAAGGAAGGACCCAAACTCTGTCCCTCTTTCCTCCCTTCTCTTGCAAATGCAAGATTTTTTTAATGGCGGCTGCGGCACAGCAGGTTGAAGGTGAACCCGTCTCGCCTCCTCCTCCTCTTCCTTAATCTGCCTCTGGGCTGTTCAAAATCATCAGCAAAAAATAAGCATCCTTGATGATTTTGTTCTCTCGTGACGAAAAAAGCCTTTTTTTGGTTCAGATAGAATTTGTATCTAATCTCCTCCCTCCCCCCTTCCTCCCAGCCCCCCCCCCCCCCCACGAAAAGACCAGCTCCTGTTGCCCCACTTTTTACTTCTGCCCTGGCCTCGTTAATAAAGGTTAAACGGATGTGGGAAATGAGTAGACTGATTTTTATCATGGCGCGAGCGTATTTAGTCCCACCTTCCTTCCTCCCCCTCCCGCAGCAGACACGTGCTGGTGCTGGCGCTACCAAAGCTGGAACTTGCTCCAACAATCTGCTGAAGGGGGAGAAGGAAGATCCTTTACAGGTTGCCTCCTCCGCTCGCTTGCAATATGTCTCAGGTGGCAGCATAGATTTTCCCACCTTTTTTCAATTACGTAAAAAGACAACGTGTTCAAAAAAACGCAATAAGAAAGGTAATGCAAAGACTGGTGTCATTTTGGAAAGCTGCACATGAAAAACAGATTTACTTGGAGAAGGAGCTGGGAGTTCTTATTCCACTGGGGAGCAATAAAGCTAAAGGCGCTGCTCTGCGCTGCTGAGATAGAGATCGCCAGTAATTTTTTTTCTGCTCAGTGTGTGTGAAAGAGAAAGAGAGAAAGAGAGAAAGAGGAGAGAGAGAGAGAGACGCTCCTCACATTGTCGCCCCTCTCCCCCTGCTTTCACGGCTGCCCTCATCTTCCGATCCTTCAGAAGACGAAAAAAGAGAAAAAAAAATCCTTACAGGGCGTTTGAAGCTAATTGTTTACTTTGGTTTGATGCAAAGTACAGTGGAATCTCGACATAATCTAGCATCTTAATATAATGACAAATCTCACTATTAAGAACAAACCTGTGCTAACAAACAATACCGTTATATCGAGATTGTACTATGAACTAATTTTTATTGCAAGAGATAAACTGGCACTTTTAACAGAATTTTTTTAAGCACGCTGTTTCCCTTCCTCTTTTCCCGAGCAAGGAAGAAGAGAAGAGGAAGGAAGAGGAGGCAAAAAGAAATCAATAAGCTATTTCGATCCTGCTCTGCATCATCATACATTACAACAAGGGGGGAAGTATGCCAAGAACACAAAACGTCTATTCAAATCGTTGCTTCTTGTGGTACGTACTTTCCTGATATTTTAGTCTCTAATCCCCACCCTAAAAGTGATTCCCTCCATTTATTTGACGGACGTTTCCACCGTCTCTGACGCCGCTTCACGAACAAAGATCCCTCTCTTCCGCCGCGTTCCAATGCGATGAGTTACAGCTTCCAAACTCACCTCCTCCTCCTCCTCGCTCAAAAAACGTGTTGCTGCATATCATTCGATGGACCAAACACACATTCACATACACACACATATGTGACATGTGGCGCTAATCTCTATCCAGTTTGGATCCCATTGAATGCAAGAATTGAACTGTATGTACTATGCATAATTAGATAATTTCGTGCAAACCTTTTATTCTTTTCCCCCAAGTTTTTTTTTAGTTACGTCCATACTCATTTGGTCATGTGTGTGAGAAAGAAAGATTGAATATAAAGTGCAGCAATGCAGAAAAAAAGAAATATATATATAAAACAAAAATTTGATTGCAAAGATTTTTTTTCGCCCTAGCTCTGCACGAAACCCTGTTTAATGGGGTAAAACGCCCAAAATGTTCACCGGATTTTTACTCCTCACGCCCAAAACTTACGACAAGCCTGCTTGTGATGCTCCACCTATCTCGCAAGGCATAAATTACCCACTTAATCCATATATGCAACCAAGTCAACCAGGAGGCTCTTTCTTGTCATGAATCCCTGAATTCAATGCATGGTGTCAGGTTGACTAGAAAAGCAATGCATGACGTGTGGGACAAAAGCCGGTTCCTTCTCTTCACTGGCCTTATCGTGGCCTTCTTCCCCTCCGTGGCCATCGGCTGCCACACGGACGACGTGTTGGTCCAGTACAAGTGGGTCCACGTGGGTAAGCAAGCCAGGGTCAAGAGCCTTGAGTCAGAATCGGTTAAGACCTTTTTCACACACAAAAAAATGTTTCTTTTCATTCCGTGTCCAGGTCCTGCCTGCCCTCTTGCCTTCCCGTACCCAATTAACTATGTAAGAAGTAGGTATTCATTCATCATCAAACCACACAATCAATGTGCGTTGCCAGGGTCTTGACTGCTGCCGAGACAGGTTCGTGAGAGACGTAAGCTCGAACGTGAGCAAGCATGGAGACATGCCAATAAATAAAAAAATCACTTTCTCATCGCTATTCTGTTCTCCCGCAGGAGTCAAGCGACAAGATGTACTATGCAAAACCACATGAGTGCGCGAAGGCTGTCGCCTGCAGGGGGTGCCAGCCAGACGTCCACTGTCCGGTCTTCTGGCCCAACATGACCACCAAATACAGCTACAAGAACGGAGAGCCGTGAGTAGTTTCGAGAGAGAGCAAGCACACTCACCCTGGTTTTACGAGGGGCCAGTTGGTACAGTACTGTACAGTAGAACACGGAGAGGTGGATCCAACAATGAGCCTCACTCAAATTTTCTACTGAAAAGTGAAAGCTATAAGAGGATCAATCCTCCAGGTTCCAAAGCGATCAGCTTTTCCGGGTTCTACTGTAATTAAAATTCACAGGTTTGTGCATCCAGGCAACACAAGCGACAAGGTGATCAAGGAATGGTGCATGGACAAGAGGCACCGCTGCTGCGTGCTGGAGGGAATCACCCACACCATCGTCGATCCGCAGGGCAGGGCTGACAAAAGGATTGCGAGTGAGGAACCCCTGTTTTGCCAACTGAAGGGAAATTGCCAGAGAAACCAAGGAAGTTACAGTCCACTTTTTATATTGAAAATGTCGATTTTTAGTAAAGAACCTCGACCTAGTAGATTTTCCAGCTTGTCAACTTTTCAGCATGCGTTTTCTAAGCCTTTGTTCAGTAAGGAGCCCTTACTTGGTTAAACATTTCCCACAAACCGCCTCCTTTGCTAAAGAAAGGTCGACTGAAAGGATGCCTTTCACAGGTCTCTCCCAAGAAGTCAAGTCTCAGCTTCTCAACTCCTTGGAGGACAAGTTGGGAGACGCCGGATGGAAAGTCAGGAATGCAGAGATCAGGAGAGCCTGGGAGAGACTCTGGGAGGCATGATAATCTGCTTTGGAGCCTTTTTAAACTGATGAAAAAATTAAAGCGACTGTTAGGGCCCAGTTAATTACTCTTTGACTTTCCTTTGATTGTGAGTCCTTCCATGCTTGTTTGGTTTCGTTCAACAAACATATTGAGGAGTTTAAAAAGACACAGTTGGTCGAAATCCTGCTTAAATTCAGTTGTCCGGAAGGCCTTATTCATTGAACGGTAAAATCGGATGCACGTGTATGAATGTCAGAGTCAGTGGGACAAAGTCAAATAGGAGGAAGAGGAGTCCCCTTCTGTCTGCTGCCATGAGTCGACAGAGGTCAGGGTCAGTTTGTGACAACGCTGCCTTCTCCTTCACCGTCATCGTCGTCGTCGTCGCCGTCGTCTCTGTCGTCCTGGGCTGCCACAGTGACAACGTCAAGCTGGAGTACATCTGGATGCACACGGGCACGAAACAAAGACAGAGAAAGTGCAAGGGGAGACGTGGAATATGTGTCACGACGTTGCAATCTTGCAGGTCCTGCCTGCCCAAGGGACCACCCGTGGCCAATCAACTACGTAAAACAGCTGGTTGAACAGCACCTTTCTTCTAGTAATACAGTCAGACCCGGATAATCCGGACAGGTTGGGAGATGCCCCAGCTTCCCAATTGTCCGAGCTTCCCCCATTTAGCGGACCGACTACGCATGAATTCCTAGAAAATCTTCCGATGAAACCGAGATTTTTCGACAAGTCGACTTCCGGTTAATTAATCGAGTTCGACTAAATCAGGGTCTGGACTGCTGCGCCCGCAGAGTGACCACCAGAACGTACAACTCCTCTCACAACTGCTGGGTGAGTGGTCTAATACTAACTTACAGATTTCAGGAGGACTGAGCTTGTGGTATTTCTACCTAACTTTTTCAGGTGGAGTGGAACGCGCCGGCCAAGTACCCGAATGGGTATCGTAGAACACGAAATGAGTCGAAAACTAACAACCTTTGGCACATTGAGCCGTAATCTGGAAAAATCCATCAACTCTGAAGTATCAGCAAACAAAATAACCCCATGTTCATCTTCAAAACGCCGCTTTTGTAGTGCTAGTGCCGAGCACCCAGAGTTCGCAAATTTGGTACAGTCGACCTTCGATTTAGTCAACACTTGCCTGCTTGACAACAACTCTTCAGTATAGTTCACATCTACACATACAGCCCCCACCCCAAAAAAAGCCCCACAAATTTTACTTCCACCGATCCATGTGTTGGGAATTGTCGATGTTCGATTTCAGGACGAGCACCCCCGTCTGTAACGAAACCGTCGTGTGTGAGGAGGTGTTCGGACCCAAATCGGTCTTCAGGCACCCGAACGGGAGTCGGTGAGAAAGAGAGAGAGAGAGAGAAAAGAAGAGATTGAGAGATTATCAGCGATGAAGGAAGGAGAACTAAGTGTTGCCTGAGCCCTGTGTGCTGTCCAGGATCGTGCACCCTGGGTACAAGGAAAGCAGAGACTTCCTCAACTTTATTCGGTACTGGTGCCACCAATATCCCTGCTGCGTGCTGGAGGGAATCCACAAGACCATCGTGGAGCCCATCAAGTTGCCAGAGCTGAGGATGGCAGGTCAGACCAATTATTAAAAAAAGAGAAAGATGCTTGAGAAGCGGGTAAGTAAGGGGATTCTGCTTAAATACCACAATTTTAGAAGCAGCCGGAGAAATTGTTTTGTAATTTTGTTCGGACAAGTGGGAATCACGGACAATTGTTGTAGAAAGACTTACCTGTTACCGACCAATTCCACTTAAGCGGGTTTGACTGTAGTATGCAGCATACTACGTACGACATATCTACGTACCAGTATATATCGTTGAAGACAGTCCTTCTCTTCCACAGAATATCCCGGGCTGATATCATCACGCCAGAGCAAAAAAGAAGGCATCTGCTCATACACTATTAAGAGAAACCCTGCCTAACCAGAAACTGCGTTAATATAGCGCCATCACTTAAGTCTGACGTTGTACCTGTATGTACTACTGTACTACTACTACCATAGGAGGGACTGTAACATATCTTCCCCCAACCGAGAAAATCCTTCCCATTTCCCGCTTATGGGGTGTTTGTGTCGCGTGTCTCGGGAGGAAAATGCAGTCCATTCCCTCCCCCCTCCCCCCCTCTCCCCAAAAAACTTCTCCTAGCGTGACTCACTCTTTCTGAAACTGACCGTGTTTCTCTCCTTCTCGTTCTCGTTCGTTCCACGGATGCTTTCCCTCTCCCTGGTGGTGGTTTATATCGAATTAGCTTCCCTCACCGTCCATCCGCGTAATCCTCCCTTCCTTCTGCGGAGAAACCACCTTCCTTAGTCTCTCCCCACGGAGCATCATCATCCATCTTAGTCACACAGCATCTCCCTTCTCATCCTCCTCTCTCCCTCTTTTCTCTTCATGTACGTAGCGCCAGACCGCCAGACATTTGCATACAACACATACCTTAAGCTGTGTTAGAAAAGAACACTTTCATAATGGAGGGTCTGTCTGCCATTCTGTCTGTCTGTCTCAGTTAAAGAAAAAAAGGAAAGAAGCATTTCCCATGAAATTTAATCCTCATTCGGGCACGGGGGAGAGGCCAAGTGAGAGAGAAAGACCGTTGGAAAAAGATCAAAAAGGCGCACACACACTCACCCTGTCTTAAAAAAAAAAAGAGCAGATACAATATGGGAAAGGAACGGTCGAGATTGCCCTCAAGGGAGAGACGCAAACAAACATCAAAAAAGTACTTCTTCCTCTTCTTTTTGATGATGGCTGGTGGGAGACGTTCGGACGTGTGTTGGGACTTAGCTAATCGCTCTGGAAGAGGAAGAGAAAAGGCGAAGAAAGAAAGAGAGAGAGAAGATCAAATCTTTTTCTCCACTTGGATCCAGGAAAAAAATGGCGCAAGTCAAGCGAATAAAGAGATTTCCAAGCTTGTGTTTCCAGGATTGTCGGTCGGGAGTAACAAAGAAATGAAACATTTTTGCCACAATCTATTGTTACAGCACTATGTTTAAACAGTTAATATATCTACTACAACTTGCTTACATGCTTCTTAGAAAAAAAAATCTGGCGATCCAAAACACCTAATGGAAAAAATGGGGTAGCAGGAAAGGAGGAAGGTTGAGAAATAATGGGGTTGGGTGCCCCCCCCATCTCTCCTTCCTCCTCTCTCTTTCTCTTAGGGCTGCTATGTGGAGCTCTCCTAGCTGCAAAGGAGGAGGAGAAGCAGGAGGAGGAGGAGGAGAATGGAACGAAGTGTCCTGCGCTGCGCTCCTAGAGCTAAAGCAGGCAATGGACAAAGCTGCAGTAAAACAATCACTACTTTTTGGCAAAAAAAAAGTATTATTAGTGCGCGTTGTGCCTATGCATCAAATATGCGAATTACTTTTGGGATATGTGTGTACTATGTGTGTAATGTGTCTATCTATGTACGTACAGAGAAGGGGGAGGATTTGCCCCGGGCGACAGAGGAGCTCCCTCTTCTCTTTTTTTTGCCGCTGGGTCTCGGTCTCGGTCTCTCTGGTTCAGTCATTCCCGGCACACTTCAGACTGAGGCGGAGGCGGTTCAGCTCAACTCAGCTCAGGGGGGGGGAGGGAGGGAGGGAAAGAGCTCAACTGAAAGGGAGGAGAGAGCTTGCTATGCTGGAGAGGCGAGGGTGATTTAGCGATGACAGCAACACTTTTCGGGGAGGGGAGGAGACCAAGACCGACAGATTTAACACAGTTTTTTTTTAAATTTTCTTCTCTAAAAAGCATTTTCTCTAATGTGTAAGGAAGGTATTCGGTTACTGAGGCTTGTTGATTCAGTTCCTCCCTCCTCTCTTGGCTGTGCCACCGCCGCCGCCGTCGCTGTTGTCGTTTCGTTCGTGCTGCTTGCTGCTGGTAGTGTGGAGGGGGGAAAATGGGGGAGGAAAGGGAGGAGGAGATTTAGACGCGTGTCACCATAGAGAACAAACACACACACACATGGTCACTAATACGATTTTTCACAAAAGTAGTGCATTGAAGACTTACCATGATGGAATTGTACTACGCGCAAGAACTTCGATAAATTATTGAACTGGTCGGTCGGCAGCAATATAATTGCTACATCAATGCATATCACTATACTGATGCATCCAAATTTGCGCAATTGAAGGTTTGTCATCTGCGTTAGATTCACTGGAAGTTCCACTGTACTAGTAATGTTTTGCGCTGCTCTCTTTTCCTATGTGGTGTTTTTCCGTTGCCGAATAGCGACGGCGGCAGTGGCGGTTTAAGTCGGGGGAGAAAGAAAAGGAGAGGAGCAGGAGGAGGAGGAGGACAGAAGAGAAAGGAAGGAAGGAAGGAAGGAGGGATGGGTGGATGGAGGGATGTGGAGGAGAGAGAAGAGGATTTTTTTTCCGGACGCGTGCTAACACCAGGAAACATGACCAGGAGCGACACTGACGGGAATTTTTCAAGGAAATTGAGCCCTGATGTTGACCTCCCAAAAAAACTTTTCTGACTTTTTGTTCCTGATCATGGGTTGAGACTTAATAACAGCCCTGGGGGAGAGGGGGGGAGGAAGAACTGGCTGAAAAGTGGAGGAGGAATATCAAGGGGGAGGGGGAGAAGGGGCATTGGCACCACCTGTTTCTCGTCAGTCAGATCAGCTTTTGGAGGTAGGTCTCTCGTCCAAGACAAAAACTTTTCTTTCCATAGCACAGTCAGATTGAGACGCCTCACACTGACAGAAAAATTGGAATGTATTTATTTTCTCCTTCTTTTCCGCAACCGTCGGTGCCACTGCCCATTTCATAACCCACTTCTCGCCTCCCTTCCCCTCCCCCCCAAAAAGAAGTACGTGAGGTCATATCTCTTCCCTCTCCTCGCGAAGGTATCGACGGGCTACTAAATAAGCACCAACCTCTTCTCCCCATTAACATCGGAGGCTCGTAAACCTCATAAAGCCCAGCTGCGTGGTTACAAGATCACGACAAAGAAGAAAGGAAAAAAAAAGAGAAGCAGCAAATTTTTTGCGCCTCTCCCTCTTCTTCCCCAAAATTTTTATTCCTTCCATCACGTTCTTCTTTCTGGTAAGGCACCACTACTCCACAACAACCGAACCCGCGCGCGTACCGTTCGTTCAGTCGCCGGGCCGACGTGCGGGAGTGAAGACGTGATTAAGTTCAGGAGGAGGGGGGAGGGAGGAAAAAATAAGATTGGAAAGGGGGGGAAGCTGGCGACAGAAAGGAGGAAAGAGAAGGAGGAGGACAAGCAGCAGCAGCAGCAGCAGAGAAACGCTCTGTTCGTCTTTGGTGCTGGTGGGGTACAGTGAAAATTCACTTCCTCTAAACGAACTGGCTTTCCCTGCAAGATCCGATAGAGATTAAAAGGCGTAATATTCACACTATACAACAGTTTGGTAGCCTGACTAAGAGTCACATGCTGTGCCAGCTACGAGCACCTATGTACGTACAACAACACACTTTAACCTACGTTCAGGAGGACGAAGATCTTTCAACGCTATTAGCATTGACCAACCACATGATTTATCAGTCCCAGAACATCCAAACCAACCTCGACTGTACATTGTAGTAGTAGAAATTAGTGGTGGAAAGAGGGAAGGAATATAGTAGTAGTAGGGGGACGACGCCGTCGCCGATCGCAGCAACACCGCCGTCGCCCGTCGCCCCCTCCGCAGCCGCTTCTGTGTCTCCTTCCTTCCTTCCTTCCTTCTTTCCTCCCTCCTGTGCTGAGTGCAGGCGCAGCCAGCGTCGCAACTCGCAGTCGCAGCAACAACGCTTCTTCCTTCTAACCAACCCTCCCCTCTGCGCTCAAAGGAGGAGGAGGACGATTGGGATAGGACGTCAGTTGGCCACGATAAGCTCTCCCGCGAAGCAGACAGAGGAGAGAGACCCGGTTCAAAAGAGGGAGGAGAAGTTCAAAACCCCAGATCATAATAGGGAGGGTTTTTTTTTATTACTTTACGGTCGATTCAAGAACCTCTGCTACTACAAGATATACCGTAGTATACATACGTACATAGTAGAGGAAAAAGGGGCTACGTGGAATGGGCAGAAGACGAGACCTTCTCTTGTTGGTTGGACGCCTGGCTTGATGCCGCCGCCGCCGTGACAGAGTCCGTCGCGATGGAAGCCGGCAGTGAAGAGCTGTACCACCTCTTCCAGGGGACCTTCAACAGAACGGCCGGCACCGCCGAACAGCAGCTCCTGGATGGGTACCCCGGACAGCAACAGCAGCAGCAGCCGCAGCAGCAGCCGCAGCAGCAGGCGTGGGGCTTCCCTGGAGCGGAGCTGGACTTTTACGGCCAGCAACAGCAGCAGCAACAGCAACAGCTCGGCGAGAACGGCTACCCGCACTCCTACACTAATGGCAACCTGGCCAGCATGGGGGACCAACAACACCAGCAGCAGCAATACTTCCAGCAGTACAACAACTTTGTCAGCGCGCGGCCGCCGCCCCCGCAATACCCGGGCGAGATCCTCCAGCAGCAGCAACAGCAGCAACAACCGCATCCAGGTCCTCAGCAGCCACAATGGCAACAGCAGCAGCAGCAGCCGTACGAGAATCGGTTAATAAAGCCAGACTCTGGCACCGGCTTCGACGACGCCCTCAGCGTGATCGAGAGCCACACCGCCGTCGCCCCCAGCCCCGTCGTCTACGAGGCCGTCAGCAATCCCGTCAGCAACGCCGCCGCGCCGCCTGAGCAGCAGCAGCAACAGCAACAGCAACGACAGAGCAGGACGCTCAGCATCAAGAGCGAGGTGGACTCTCCCCTGCCCGACAACGCCGCGCCGACGTCGGAGACCATTCTGGTGAGTAGAACTTGAGAAGTTTTAAAAAAGTATTTCAAGTAAAATATAAGTATACTATAAAAGTACAAAAGTATATTAAAAAAACCAAGAACCGTTGTTATGTTTTCTGCAAGTATAGTAATGTTAATTTTTTTTTATTTTAAGAACATTAAAAAAAACTGTTCTTGCATTTTTAGCACGCGTAGTGACTATAATTTAAAAATGTCTTTTAGAATTTAAAGAGCATTTGGGTGAAAGAAATTCTGTTTTCCTTCAGGCGACTCCGTCGCCATTGCCGGAGTCTTCCGGTCCAGGTCGAAAGCGGAAGTCGGCGTCGTCGGTGTCAGCCGCCTCTTCGTCCACGGTGGTCTCCTCCACCAAGGCCACGACGGGAGGAGGCGGAGGCGGAAAGAAGAAGAAGACGGAGGAGCAAGTGGACCCGTTGCTTCGGGCGGAGAAGGAGAGGGAGAGAAGGTTTTCCAACAACACCAGGGAGAGGATGAGGATCAGGGACATCAACGACGCGCTCACTGAGCTAGGCAGAATCTGCATGAACCTCAGACCCAAGGGGACACAGGTGAAAAAAAAGGGAGGAGGGAGGCAGGGAGGAAGAGGGGTCGGAAACAAAGAAGGGAGAAAATTATGCACCAATTATTGCAAAATGCTAAAGAGAACGAAATTTTGTGGGAAAACGAGGTGCTTTTAAATTACACGGGAAAATGTTCGAGTAAAGAATGTTAGCTCGTTAAAACGAAAAAAGAGATGAGGAGAAATGCAGCCGTGTCCTTTTTCTTCTGCAACGTGCGGCACATGCATCTGCCATACATCATACCATAGTAGTGTATATACAGTGTATTTGTGTGAACATTTCCAGAACGAGAAGCCTCAGACGAAGCTGGGTGTGCTCAACCTGGCCGTGGACGTCATCACCACCCTGGAGCAGAAGGTGAGGGAGAGGAACCTCAACCCGTCGGCGCTCATCCTGCAAAGGGGCGGCGTCGACGTCCCCGGCGCACCCGTCGGCGTGGGCGCCGTCGGGCTCCCGGCAGCGGCGCAGCAGATGGCGCTGCCGCCGCCGTCCGCCGCGACGCTCTCCGGCCACCCGATGTCGTCGTCGGGCAGCTCCACGGGTTCCTCCGGCGTCGGTGTCGAGACCCCGAGCCCGGACGGCGGCGGGGGCGGCGGTGGTGGACACGCCGCGCCGCCAATACGGTGATAAAGTGACGAGACAGGAAAGAGGGAAGGAGAAACTCAATTGTTGAGACACACTGAGACAGTTTCACACACATACAAAAAAAAATCACGAATTCTTTCATTACGAGAAATGGAAACAGGCATCATATCATGGAATGGACAAAAAGGACCTGAACTGTGACTTGTGCAAATTGTAAGTTCGTGTCGAAAAGAAAAGTTAGCAGTTTTGTGAAAAGAAAATTCTGTTAAGCAAGATATTTTTGATATATGGCAAAACGAATGTTGCTCATATGACGACGAACACCCACCGCGCGTACAAACAAGCAAGAAACAACCAAAAGGTGAGGCCTCGCCACACCATTCGTATGTACTTTCTTCAACTTTTCATCCGTGCAGAAGAGAAGCAGTGTTCGGCATATAATAACATTATTATTGCATTTTGCTGTGCTCGCTCGCACGAAAGCAAGTATTACCGCAACGACAGGCGAATAGAACAGAAGTCCACAAGATATCGTGTCAATCGCTCAATTAAATAAAGGGGGGGCGGGCGGGCGGGCGGGGGGGGGGATTACAATGCTGATCGAGCATTGACCTTGAACAGGGACGTCAGCCTCCGGTTGCTCAGGTGACCATTCTGGAGAGCTTCTTCTTCTTGGGCAACCCCACTTGAAGCGTCTCTGCAAACTTCTTTATCAAAGAATTCTTCCTCTTCTGTCTCCTCCTCACCCTCCTCCTCCTCCTGCGCCCAGCCAGCTTGATCGACTCCTGGCGACCCTGCAGATTCTCCGCTCCCCAGGAGAATTCCGGGACCGACTCCAGGCTGACCTGCTGCACGTCGGCGTTGATGTAGCTGCAGGTGTTCATGCTGCCGGTGATGGAGCCGCACTGAGCCGTCTCTCTCTCTCTCTCTCTCTCTCCTCAGTTTTTTACGACTACTACCAGCTGTGTTGGGGTGTACTAGTCCTTTAGTGCTAGAGTTGGAAAGTTGTACTGCTACTACTACGGTTGTTGTTTCTCTTCCACTGTTTTCTCTGTACGCGAAATCTACTACAGCAATTGATGCCTCAATGCCAAATGTAGATTGCTGCAGTAGAAGGAAGGATAGAAAACAAGAGCAATCACCTTTATCTTTCGCGTACTGAAACAGACAATTTGTACTAACACGCCTTTTTTTTAGATAACAGCAAGTTACGTACCAGTAAAAATAAAAGCCGGATGTTTGATTCAGGACTGCTTGGTACTCCATAGTATAGGATCAACAAAACTGCTTCCCCATCCATTTCAAGACCGCCACGATGTGCGGTGACAAGAGCGCCCCGATTGCGTGGGGGCCGCGATAAAGAGGGCAGAGGAGGCGCAGACAACACTTCACTGTGTGTGTGTGTGTGTGCGCGTGTGATGGAGGAGGTTCAGGGTAAACGACGATTTAGCCGTCCCCCCCCCCCCATTTCGCATTCTTGTGTACATTTCAGTCGTGACATAGATCCTGAATAGCCATTGATCCTTTATTACGTACCTACTACATAGTACGCACATACACTCGTCATAACAAACACACACTTTACTACTACAAGATTTCACGTACCCCGTACTTTTTTTTTTTGGCACTGTGTTGCGTGTTGCATTCTTCTCACAGCCCCACTGACCGGAGTCTACCTACTATTAAAGACATTACAAATTTTACGAGAACCACCTAAATGTCAATTTTTAACTGCAGACATTATTTGGCACAGGAGTTGGTTTAAACTTTGGAAGAGGGGAATACGCATGGAGAACGACAACAACAAAAACAAAAATTAGCTAACGCCGCCCAACGATCTTCCCCGGCGCCGGATATTCGTCCATCGCCTGCTGGAAGAGCTTCCTGGTGAGGCCCTCCGGAGTGTACACAGCGGTGACGCCCACGCCGGACACGATCTGGCAGTTGCCCGGCTCATTGTCGAAGAAGACCATCTCCCCGAGGGGGACGCCGGTCTTCCTGGAGATGGTCCTCAGGTGGTCGGCCTTGCTGCCCTTGTAGATCTCGTCGGGCCCGCTCATCACGTCCTTTAGGCTGAGCCCTCCGCCCACCGAGAACTTGCTCAGGCACTCCCTGGCCCATGCGGGCTCGTCGCAGCGCGAGGCGACGGCCACCACGGTGTCCTTCCACCTCCGGTCGGTCCCCAGTTCGTGGATGATGCTCCTCACGTCCCCGAGCAGGTGCACCCTCTCCCCTGACACGCTCCTGAGCTCCTCGCCGTCCTTGACCACGGAGAAGGGGGAACCCCCGCCGCCCCAGAGCATGTACATCTCAGGGTACCAGATGCAGCCGTCCAGGTCGAAGACCAGGGCCCTGGTGGAGGTGGAGGAGGAGAATAACATGAGGAGTCATTGACTTTCTACTTTGTCCTTGCTATTGTACCTATAATTAACATTATTCTAAGATTTGACCCGGCGATATGAAGCAATTCCTTCTTTCTCACCTTGGGAGTGGCTTTTCTGATGCTGCCATGTTTGCGGCACTTCAAGATCAGGACCTCCAACCTCAGTCACTCAACTTCAACCTTAAGGCCAAGAAAACCCCACGTTCCCGTTCGTTCCCTTCAGCCTCCAAAGTCGTTCTGACGTTTGAGCATCATGCAGTTTCATCAGCTGTTTTTCCCCCCTGCCCTCCTCACTTTCCCTCGAGCTTGAGGTGAGGCATCTTCTCCTTCTTCTTCCCCCCCCCCTTTTCCGTACGAAGGTTTTCCCCATCAGCCGAACTTTCTCTTCTTTCTTGTCCATTTGGTCCCTCCCCTCCTCTCCACTTTTTTCCTCAGAGAAAATATGTAGGTTACGTGATGCACAACGCAAATGTTCCGATTTGGCAAGCAAACTTTGTGGTCGTCAGAGCAAAGGTGGAACGATCCTGCATCTGGTAAGTGAATGGAGAGGTGACTCTGCGCCCCGACCTCGCTGTCCAAGGTGACCTTGGTGGGCTACATTGAGAAGAAGGATGTCTTTGGACTGCTGGAGGTGTCGCCGCACAGCTAGGGATGCTGCCTTGGATCCAGCAACTAGATCATCGCGTCAAAGTGAGACAAAGAGAAAGCAACATTGGCTCTCCCATATTTCTGATTTTTTTTATTTACATGTAGATTTTTGAGAAAATCGCTTATGTAAGTCTAACAACCCATCCAAGGCCCATGGATCAGGTGAGAAGAATAAGCTTTCACTTTCACATTTTGAAAAAAAATGCTTTATTTTACAGGCCTTTCTCTGCAACTCTGATTGCCTCAAGCTGACCGCACTGACCCAGATGTTGCAGCAGAATCCTGATCCAACGATCAGGGAGTTCTGCAAGATGGTGGTCGACACCACCAGGCAGGGTGGAAACATGCTGGCACCTTGCTAGCCGTCAGGTAGAGGAAAGTGGGGGGAGAAAA
>JAAUYM010117450.1_pt1 | contig 19940 bp, 27 predicted proteins | sample 7278001 | NCBI WGS metagenome assembly JAAUYM01 (sample SAMN14350224, study PRJNA611818) | marine sediment metagenome | isolation source: surface marine sediment (1.8m) | place: French Polynesia: Moorea | collected 2018-08
ACAGACAGACATTGGTGAGCAAGTTATTTCTTGCACACGTGCAGGATCAGTCGCCCGGAGGACCCGCTCCGGAAGTCGTGGCAGGACGACTACTCCAGCGCGTGGGTCAAGCCGAACGACAGCCCGAAGCTGGCGCCGGCGGGACTACAAGTAACGCGAGACAGGTGATCTCATTTTCAGGCATAATTAACCATTTTTTTTTCTTCTTCTTTGGGATCGCCGAACCAGGAGAACTGCCTGAAGTCACCCGACCAGGTGGAGATCCTGGGCGTCTGCCGCGGGTGGGAGTTTCTTTCGGAAGCTGTGCAAAAGCAGACAGTCAAAGTCAGGTGAGCCTGAATGCTTCTTCACAGTCGTGACAAGTATTGGTCATGATACTGAAATTATTGTTCCTCTGGGGCGAGAAAATGCACTGAAAATGCGATAAAAATGTTTCAATGCGCCCTTTCTCCCTTTCTTTTGCAGAGAAGGCTGTCTGGCGGCAACAACAGCTTGGCTGTGTGAGAAGTACGACCGCCATGATCAACAAGATCCACTGGTTCTTCAGCGCATCCCACTCCTCAGGAGAAAGCTGGGGTTGGAGCCTTTCCGGTAAGGAATAAAAAAAACTATGGAACAGGTGCAATCCCAACCAATACATTGATACCACTAGAGCCACACCAACGGCTACGCCACTAGTGGTAATTAGTGATGGGATGAGATTTGGGTTGCTCTAGGTTGCTCTAAGAGTTCTTTTTCTTCACTATTCCAAGCACTATTGGGGTCACTAGGGGCACACCTGCGGTGACGACGCTAGTGGTAATTAGTGATGGGATCGAAATTTGGTTCCTCTAATGGTATTTTTCCCCCACTATTCTAACATCTGGGCGTTAGGACAACCAATCACTAAATTTTCGGTTGGGATTTTTAAGACCTGCTCTGGCGCCCCATCATAAATGCACGCTAGCGATATTGGTTGGGATATACCTTGTTGGTCGAAGTGACTCATTGTTCGTTACCTCAGTCACTACTTTGTCCTTTTTCACAGCATCAAGTTTAAAGTGAAAGGAGAGGCCTACTACCTGTGCGACGTGGACAAAAATCGGGAGCACCAGGTGTACTGCGCGCGAGCCTCCCAAGGGGAGAAGAAGAAGGACCTCAAGGAAAGGTTTTTCTACTGGGTGCGGAGTTATGATGAGTGCCTGGAGAACGTAGGGTCAGGTAACAATTGTAAGGTTTTTTTTTTTAAAAAAATCATGTTGTCCAATCACTTTTTCGCCCACACGCTCGCAGGTCGACTGCTCTCCTTCAAGGACAACCTGACCATTCAGGCTGAATTCTTTAACACGGAGAAACGGTAACATCTACTACGTAGTACACTGCTGGCTAATTGCACCATCTCTTTTTCTTTGGCACATCGACTGTGGCAGTGGAAAAAAAGATGCAATTGTACGTAGTACGTAGATTACACTAGTACCATGTAGTACAGGGTGCGCCAAAAATTAGTGATCGCCTGACCCTCACCAAAGAATTAGACCTGGAGACCACGTACCATGACTAGGTTTCAGTAAAATTAATATATACGTAATACATGCTACAAGTTGTGCATTTTTTTCCCAGGCATAAGTTTTCCCTGAATCCCTCGGAGCCTTGCCTCCGCTCCAAGGAGGTGGAAAACGCGCCCCTGGTGTTCTCCGTCGACGGCGACTTCGTCGTCTCCGCCTCCGCCGGCGACTGGACCGGCTGGACGAAGGTTGAAATGGTCTATGACGAAGACGGAGGGGGTGAAGAAGAATAAGAAGATGTTGATGATAATGAAAAAGAAGAAGAAGAAGAAGTAGAAGAAGAAGAAGAAAAGAAGATGAAGATGATGAAGAAGGAGATCCCATAGAATCCTAGAAGAAGAGGTGAACGTAACCTGCTCGAACTGTAATGACGACAAGTAAAGAATGCTTTTTTAAACGTGTTAGGTTTTTTTTATCCAATATTTTATGATAAACGTTGTACGTGCCTACAACTATCGGAAATTCTTTGCAATCAGGAGTAAGTAGTTTTATAAAGAGCAAAGGCAATACCTCGATTATTATTTGGATGTGCTCACTCTTGTACTATGTACGGTATAGTAATTTAATCACCACGCCCACTACAAGTGTGATAATAAAATATTTTCTGTTTCCAAATACAAACATTTTTTGGCTGTGCATAACGTGCTGTACGCGTACACTGGTGAGGCCAAATCGTGTGTAATAAAAAAAGGTTTCCACACCCTCGATATTGTTCACTTCTTTTCCTTGTTTGTATTACAAAGATTTTTTGAGAAGTTGACGCAACCTATCCACTATCTGCCCAAGTGGGAGAAGGAGGAAGGACCAGCACCATGGCCTCCTGCTTCTTCTTCTTCTTCTTCTTGATTTTCCTGTTGACGGAAACGTCGGTGGCCTCGTCGTCATCGTCCTCTTCTGAAGCGTCCCTGCTGGCCAGCCTGGCCTCACTCAGGAAGTTCCAAGTCCACCTCGTCGCGCCCACATTCTCCTCCCAGGGCACCAAGGATCTCATTAGGGAGCTGGTGCGGGACAGCAGCTAAAGACTGGAATGGCTGTTTGTTTGCTTTCTTCCCAGAATGCACTTTCAATCTGGTTTTTTTTTTTCATTATTATTCTCTGAGCAATCACTGTCGGACAACATTTCTTTTTACGTCACTGCATAGGCGGAAGAGGACATCTCATTGTCGCTGTATGATGCGGAAGGCACCGCGCAGTTTCCCAAGCGACCTGACTGTTCCGTGTCCGTGGAGAGACCAGAGAAGCAACCGCAGCCACCAAGGTAATTTAAAGCACTTTGGTATCTTAAGAACGGATAGGGTTTTAGGTACATTCATAAAATCATAATGTAGGTAGTATATCATTAGCCCGCTTATCTTGGGCAAAATTTGGCACTGGAAAAAGGATATTTTATTTACTACCATACTCTGAGCTGTAGCATGTTAGCTCACTCCGCTCAACCCATCTGAACTTGTTTTACCTTTCTTTTTTCTTCTTCTATATCACTTGTCCTCATTTTGTGTGCTTGGCCATGTGTTTTTCTTTTAATTCATTTCTTCCATAAAAGGTGTGGTTAAGATGTCTGCAAGAAAACTTCCATGCATGTCACAAGTGTGTGTTTGTTATTCACCTGAAGTTGCTAGCTGCTGTGCCAAAATCTGCAAGGAAACACCCTTAACGTACATGTCACAAGTGATGGGGCAAAATATTTTTGATTTTGGACCTCAAAATGACCACAAAATTAAAATTTGATCCCCATATTCCATGGCCAGGGTAAATAGAGACCTGCATGTAATATTTGGTGTTCCTGGGTCCGGTGATCTGGGTGGCCATTCAAGGACAGAGAGACAGAAAAATCATGCACATGGACATATCGTTATATATAGGTATGTGCGTAGATACATAAGTAATGTCTTTACAGGTCCAACCTTTTCTTTATCCATGTGGAAGGTGATGAGAACGAACAAAATTTCTTTATCTCCACCATCCTGTCAAACTTTGCTGCCACTGTCATAAACTGCCCAGTTGACATCAGGGCTGGATTTGTTTACCACCATGGAAATGCCATTGTCTTCTACTTTCCTGGTAGTGCTGGAGTCCTTGTAGAAAACTTGATCTTTTCAGACAAAGAGATCAAGCGACATGCTCATGTCGCAACGTTCAGTCCCACTATCAAAGATGGCAAAAAATTGGGATCTTTGGGCATGAGAAGATACAACATATACAAGGTAAATCGCTTACCTTGTACATAGGTACCTTCTAGTTCACACTAACTAAAGCAGCAGGAACAAATAACAAGATATGAAATAAAAATTCTACGTACATAGGTCAATTGTGGTTACTTACTTAAATGTACAATTTCTATTCTCGTGCTGTAAGGGTTCACCTGAAATTTCGTCCTTCTGGACCTCAACCAAGCCCTACTCCTCTTTGTCCGCGATGTTTCCCGACTTGGACATGATGGGCTACCCGCTACGCGTCAGCAACATGCCCTATGACTTTTTCACCTCTGCAGACGCACTTGCTGAACCTCCAGATGACAGACACATGGTGGGATCATTTAAAATTGCTTTATAAAAATTGCTTTACGAGTACTAACCAAAAAAATATGTGCTAAAGTATGTGAACCGCACTGGCTTTGACATATCCATGATCAATGAGGTCTGTGACCTTCTCCACTGCACCATGGACTACTCGAACCCTTCAGACCTCATCTGGGGTTCGCTGGTCAACAAGAGCGAGTTCACCGGCCACATGAGGGAAATTGTAGACGAGAAGGTTGACCTTGCCATAGCAGGTGTCATCATCACATATGACACCAATTTGGTAATTATACATTAACTAGTTACACAGGCAAAAAAAGAAGAAAAATTGTACAATGCAAGTTTTGCTCTCTCCCAATATCCACTCTAGGTCTCTCTGGTCTCAATGGAGATGACCCTAGATGGCCCCTCCTTCATCTCCCCAAACCCAACAAGATTCCGCTCCATGTTCACCATTCTGAAGCCACTAAGTCAGGAAGTCTGGCTGGGTTTGTGCCTCGCATTCTTCGCCGTTGCTTTTGTCATGTACTCTATATCAGCAAGGGAGGAGAGGATTGTGACAGTGAACTTGCGAGAGTGGTCAAGGTAATAAAGCAAGTTTGCACCCACTTGGTATTTTGAGATGTGGCTTAACGGCAGCAAGGTATTTTTTTTCCGCCACAGTTTTGATCGTGCAGCCCAGTATGCCTATGGGACACTTCTCTCCCAGAGTATAAATCGCGACACTACTTCAGAGGGGGCCTGGGCGATCAGGATTGTCTGTGGCGTCTGGTATGGAGCCTCCTACTCGAGCTAATAAACGATTCCAATCGAATGTTTTTGTCTTTGACAGGATGGCCTTCGCCCTGATCTTGAGCGTTGGCTATGGGGGCAACCTGCGTGGCCTCCTACTGGCTCCGGAGTACAACAGCCCCATAGACACCATGGAGGAGATCGTGGAGGGGGAGCTACCCTGGACTATGGTGCTATACGGCATGGAGCTGGACACGCATCTGTCCACTACTGAAGACGAAATAGAACAAAGGTGAAGAGTTACTTATCAGAAAGAAAAAATATAATACTTGACCACTTAAAAGCACTCTCTCAAAGGTTCTGGGAAGGCAAGACGGTGGTTGAGTACAACGAGTTCCCTTACCAGCAGATGAAGAGCGTCTACGAGAGGAAGTCCATAATGATCGAATGGAAGCCAATGCTGGAAACACTCATCAGCGCAGCCTTCACCAGGTGCGCACAGAGCCAAAACTAAATTATGGTTTATATGTATAAAAAAAATATACATATTTGGTTGATTGTCCCAGGGCCAACGGCGAAAAGATGGTGCACGAGCCGTCGTCGGGCCTGCTGACGCACATCAACGCGGGCAGGGACATCTGGATCTTCCACCCGCTGAACCCGTGGTTTGACAGGATAAACTGGTCAGTTAGTTGAGCAGAAAAAGCAGAAAAAAATGTTGTACAGCAAAAACTCAGCAAGGAATGAGTCTTGTCTTGTCTAATTAGGTGGCTTTACTACTTCTTTGAGACTGGCCTCCAAGAGATATGGGAAAGGAAGGCCCGCAACGCGCTGAGGGAGAGGTTCCGGAGCCAGGTACTATAGTACCGGGTATAGTAGAAAAGTAAGAAAACAACATCGAAAATGAAGGAGGTACAAAGACCAGTATGCCACTCAAACAAAGAGGAAGCCTTGGGAAAACAAAAAAAATCAAAAGTTTTGTTTTCATTAAGGGTGTGTGTGTGTGTGAATCGATCAAGTGTGATCTACGTACGCACGCAGATCGAGCCTCTGAAGGAGGAGGAGGCGGCCGAGGTGGCCGGGATGACCCTGGAGGACCTGATGGGCGTCTTCGTGGCCTTCTCCCTGGCGATGGCGGTGGCCGTGCTGGCATTCGCCCTGGAGCTCCTCGTCAACCAGGTAGTAGATGCTATGCACCTGGAAGGCGGATTATTTTATCGGGATATTATTTCTGGGTTTTTTTTTTGGTACGCAAGGCTTCTAAGATCCGACCTATGAGGAGCGACGTGCTGAAGTTGGAAGAAGAGAAGAGGAAGCAGAAGTATCAAGAACTGATCACAGCCCACATGCGATTTTAGAGGCACAAAAATGGTAAAAATTGAATGTCGACTGTACTACATATACCGGTACTATACGTACAAGAATGCGCCACATCACTGGGAAAAAACAGCAATGAAACGAACACACATGTACAGTATGTGTACATTTTTAATCCCTCAGCAATATCGACTTTCCGATTTCACAAACCACAATTACATTTCTTTTTCTTTCTAAAAAAAAAAAAACCACACACACACAATCAATCCTGTTTTTCTTTTCTTTCTTCCTACTGCGCGATGCTCCTCCCCCCGTCGCAGACGACGTCCGAACCGGTCATGAAGGTGTTCCTGTCCGAGACGAGGAACTCCGCCAGCCTGGCCATGTCCTCCACCTCCCCCATGCGGCCGATCGGCAGGATCGCGCCCATCACCTCGCGCATGTCGTGGTAGCTTTGCAAAAAAAAGTGGTAAATTTTTTTGTGTACAAATGTTGGAGAATGGTAATCCCTCAGAAGGAGATATGGTAGTACCTCTTGACGGTGCAGTTGGGTATCCCGTAGATAATGTCCGTGGCCACGTGACCAGGGCTGATGATGTTCACCCTTACCTAATCATCAACCAAGCAACGTGTGAGATCCACCATCCCAGAAAATCTCGCACAATGTACCCTCACCCCTTTGTCAGCCTCCTCCAACGCGAAGTTCTTGGCCACCATTTTGACGGCGGCCTTGCTGGCCGTGTAGTCCACGCACTCGGACACCGGGATGTTGCCTATAGTGCATAAACTGATCTTTTTTAAAAAAATGTGGTGGGAGAGGGGGGGAGGACACACAACGGGGTGGGGTGGGTGGGAGTCACCGTAGACGGAGGCTATGAAGAGCACGTTTCCGCGCACCCTCTCCAGGTGCGGCATGGCCGCCTGGGTGACGACGAAGGGCCCGCCGACGTTGACGGCCATGACGTGGTTGAAGTGCTCCACGGCCATCTCGCGCGCGGGCGAGCGGTACTCGCCCGGCAGGATGCCCACGTTGTTGATCAGGACGTCCAATCCTAGGATTAAATACTACAGGGTGATCCACGGAAACTGTGAACACGTAAGAAAAACTTACGGCCGAACTCCTCGATGGTGGCCTCAACCACCCTCTCGTTGTTGGACATATCGCTGAGATCCAGGGAAAGGAGCAGAACCTGTTGCAGGAAAAATGGCGTCCTTATATAGTACAAATTTTGCAGATATAAACAACTATAACTTGTTGCAGTCTACTACATGTACATGAGCTGTCTGCTCCTCGGCAGGTAACAACAACTCTAGAAGAAAACTGCCATCTTTCCTGCTTGGCCCCCCTGGCCTTGCACTCCGCCGACACCTCCTCCAGCTTGTGCTTCCTTCGGGCCACCTGGGGGGGGGGTAGAAGAGACTTTCTCCAATCCTTTCATCATCATCTCATTTGCCAACCCTCGACTCACCAGCACCATCTTCCTGTACCCGACCTCCGAGAAGTACTTGGCGATGGCGGCGCCGATGCCCGCGCTGGCCCCGGTCACCACCACCACCTTCTCGGAGATCGGGTGCGGGCAGGAGGAGACAGAGGAGGAGGAGAAGGCCTCTTTTACCGACATGATCCCTCCAAAAGTGGAACGGGCACTGAAGGAGAAGGTGGAGGGAGAGAGTAGAAAGCCTCTCAGCTCTCCCGTTACGAGAGGAGAAGGAGAAGAAGGAGTGGCCTGTATACGTCGTCAATGAGGAGAGCTGATGATGAGGGGGAAGGGGTGCTTGTCAAAAAGTACTATTGGGTAAACGAAGGCACGCTGAAACACACATACGTACTAGTAAATGAGCCGTGGTTTTTCCTGGTTTTGACGAGTGGAAGTAACACTTCCACCAATTACCAGAGGAACTGGAGGTAATTGCTAACCCGACCTGGCGATCAAGAAGAGTTCCTGACTTGACTTTCCACACACCACTATGGCTATGTACGAGTGGTGATGTACGTAGCCATCGAGAGGTATAAACATCTATTTTTAGAAGAAAAAATCATCTGTGCTTTGGTGGTGATGCCCATTCGATGCTCTTTTTTTTTATCTTGCCTCTTTAGTCGGATGAGCCAAATAAAGTGGAACCCACACAGGTCTTGTTAAGACCCAAAAGTGAGCATGGTTGAGGAAAAAACCCTGTTGTTGCTAATATTGGTTTCTTATTCCCACCTCCTCCTTCATGCGCCTTTTTCCCCTTGGTGACACTCATCAAGGTCATTTTTTTTCTGCGCTCATCGACACCAACAATAAAAAAGGCGTTCCCGACCAGATAACGATAACGAGGGAGGATCAAGGATTTGGCGGCTGCCTGTTTGACTTTGGCTGTTTGTCATCACGTTGCTATTACTAGTATGTGTAGTACCTACCTGCATCTCTAATGTCTGGTGCTTCCGAGTAAATGGCATGTAGCAGTCGTATAACTTGTAATTTAGGCAGTTAAGTTATTAGAACTGGCAGCAAAAGCGACTTGGAAGCAGATTTTAGCTAATTTTTCGGCTGTTTTCGACGCTAATTGCGATCATTTTTCTGGTCTTCAATCACTTTCCATTAGGCGGCGTCAAACATGTCCTGCACCCTCTCCCAGGTCCCCTCGTGCTCCTCTCCCTCGATGCCGAGAACCTCCAAAAAGACCTGGAAATAGTGGTAGGGGTTTTTCCACGTCAGTGCTACAAAATATTGCACATGGAAAAAAAACTACATATGAAAAAGTAGCATAAACTTAGAGTACGTAAACTCAAAGTGATGGCTTGTCCTAAAGCCAGAGAGCACGTGTTATCTAGTGGTGTAGCCGTTGGTGTGGCTTTAGTGGTACCAATATTGGTTGGGAAGTCATTCTCTCCTCCACCACCACCATCACCAACTGAACTCACCTGGTACTCGTCGACCAGCCTGATCCACGGCAGCGTGGCCCCGTCCGACCTGAATGAGGGCCCGTTGGCGAAGAAGATGCCCCTCATCTCCGAGTCCGGCCCCTCCTGCCCGTAGGGGTCGTCGTCGTCCGGGCTGGTGTCGTCGTAGCCGTGGGTGCCGCCGCCGGTCTCGATGTGGACGGGACCTACAAGAGGCAAAATTTTCAGTACCGTATAACAGTCACTGATTCAAGATTTGGAAATACTACTGCCCAACCAATACAGCTAGCGCGAATTTAGTCATGGGTTGTCCTAACGCCAGGGCAGGTGTTGGAATAGTGAAAAAAAGACCCTTAGAGCAACAAAATTTTGACCCCCATCACTAACGACCACTGGCGTAGCCTTTGGTGTGGCTCTGGTGCTACTAATACTGGTTGGGTAATCAGTCTCCTCACGGCCGTCGGTCTCTCCTGGATCCGGGAAGAAAGCATCCCTGTACTCCCCGTCGCTGTCCACCTTCCTGCCCTCCTCGCAGACGACGAGGATGTCCAGGATGAACTCGTGGTCCCTGAAGTAGAGGTGGTCGGGGATGTCCTCCTTGGCGTAGCTGTAGCACCCGTAGAAGTCCTGCAGGTCCTCCACCACCTGCTCGGTCAGTCCGGGGTCCTTCAGGTTGAAGTGGAGGAAGGCGCCGGTGTCGACGGCCTTCTCGATCAGGTCGCCGTCCACGTATTCCGTCAGTCTAAAGTTGGCACAGTCGATTTCGGAATTTTGTCAACTTTTTTAATATTGAAAGCCAAATTTTTAAACCATTAAGGTTATGTTAAGTTCGGATCCCGACGTGCACTGAATTTTGTCACGGAGAAGTTTATCATTTTCCACCTTGTCTTTATGGTGCCCGTCTGGTCATTCATACCTGCGGAAAAAATTGGGAAATTTAAGACACAGAAAAGCACAATTCAAGTTATCATGTCTAATGTATCTTGCCATGGTCCGAGACGATGATAATGTCCGTCTCATCCCTGATCCCGCCGTCCTCCAGGATGGCCACGAACGACCCCAGCAGAGCGTCCACGGCCATAATCTCGTCGTTTACCTCCTCTGCGTAAGGGCCGTGTCTAACTCAAACAAGACAAGTATAAAGTAAGATGGATTTTGTAACAAAGAAAGTTGAGCATGATGCAAACACTCACGCGTGCCCCAGCTCGTCGACGTTGCTGTAGTAGACCATGGTGAGGCCAAACCCGCTGATGAGGTCGGCCGCGGCCTCGTTCAGGTTGTCTTCGAAGAGGTCGATGTCCAGGCAGTCCTCGTTGTCGTACCAGGTGCACTTCTCGGGCAGGACGCCGTCGAAGGGGACGTCGCACCTGCTCCACAGGTACAGGGAGGTCCGGATCTCTGGTCATATAGCAAATTAGGAAGGAACGCAGGGAGGTGAAGGCTACGGTGAAAAAAAATTGCGACCTTTGATATGGCAAACACGTTGGTGTATGTATGGATCGGTGATTCAACCTGCATTGGTGGCGGATATCCAGAGCGGGGTGTGGTCCTCCCACCACATGGGGTTGTCCGTGTTGTCTCCGGGCACGTTGACCTGGCTCAGCCCGAACTCCTCCCCGGTCGCCGGGTCCCAAATGTAGTTGCCCACGATCCCATGCCTCTCCGCAGTCAGACCTGTAGTACAGCGCCTTTGGACATAGTGCATGTACCTAACTACAGTACTGTACATCACATGCTATGTCGTATGTGCAGTAAAAATTATACATTGAATATTGCCGCTTCCGTGTTTTTTTTTAACCCAAAATAAAGCCACAAGACATTAGACGCACCATATGCACGTGCTATACTTTACATGCAGTAAAAAATTACACGATATGCTACGGCTTCCGTGGTTTGTTTGCTTTTTAAGTTTTAATCAGACTTTACTGTCCCACCCACCCGTGACAATCGTGGTCCAACACGGGAAGCTGACCGAGGGGAAGATGGGCTGGGTGTACTCCGTCCTGAGCCCGCCCGCTATGAGACCCTTCAGGGTGGGGATCTGGGCCTCGTCCAGCTGGTCCACGTAGTCCCACTTGAATCCGTCCAGGAGGACGATGGCCAGCTTGCCCTCGCAGACGGCGGCCAGCGCTGGGAGCAGGACGAGCAGGAGCGAACTCGGCAAACGCCCCATCTTTGCTTTTGCTGATCGCTGCATGCTAGACTTCGAAGCATCCTGAACGCTTATCAGTAGGCCCAGCATCGTCGTGATGTTCGCGGGTTATCTCCAAATGCTTCTTAGACGGAGGGAGGGAGAGAGAGAGAGAAAAGTTTATAGTACAAAGTTTGCTTCACAATTCTTACACCCGACGGGACTTTTAAACCTACAAGCGTAGCAAATTTATGGAAAAAATTGTGACATTTATGTGGTATTCTATGACATGTTCCAAAGCATTTTTAAAGCTGAAGTCGTTACGCTCGGAAGTTGCGTGGATTGAAGACTCTGATGAACAAAAGTCATGGCAGGCGACACGTTTGGCAATCGCTTCTTCCTCTCGTGGCTCTCGGCCTCCAGCAGGGAGGCCAGGCTCAAGGTCAGGCCGGAGTGCAACAGGTCACCGATCTTGACCTCCGGGACGCAAGCAGAGGGCTGTCAAACTCGGCATATACTAAATGTTCAGGACGTAGAAGGCTCTGGAGGCGGCGAGTGCAATTGACAGCAAGCTGAAGGTCATGCCCAGGGCTTAAACAGCTCTTGCTGGGGAAAAAATGTGGATCTAAAGTATAAACACAACATAGCCAACCACAACAACGGTGGTATTCAAAATGGAAGCTCATTCGGAATATGCATACACTTTTTGCACAAATTTGGCGCCGACTTGTATGGAAAAAAAAATTGCATCGTGAGATCAATCTTAGGGCACCAAGAAGTTGATAAAGTGAGGGAGATAAGCATGTCGTCACTTGAGAGTAGGTGTTTAGTGTACATGTATACCTTCTCAACAGTATTTTTTTTTAAATTTCATCAAAGCAAAAATGAACTGAATGCTCAGCTCAACGAAACCAGCGTGGCTCCCAATCATTGCTTTGCACATTCTTGGTTCGGCCGCCGTCGCCCTTGAAAGTTTCATCGGAGTTGCACTTCTTTTTGCACGTCGACATGTTGACAGCTTCTCCCATTACACCCCTCCCCCCTTTTCCTTCGGCCACTTTGTCCTATGACTTCGTCTTCCTCCCCCCCCCCACCCAACTTTAACTAGCTATCTCACTCGATGCATCCAAACAGCCTCTCAGATCCAGCAAACAGCCAACTTTTCCCCTCCCTTCGTTTGCCAGTCAAGTTCCAGATCTGCATCCGACACTACCACTTGCTGGCCACACCTCATCATCTTCTGAGAAAAAAAAAAAGAAGAGTTAGGAAACATGTCTAACTTTGCTCTCTTTGGCTTTTTCATCGCTGCTGGCATGCTGTTTGTGGAAACAATGGTAATTGTGATTTCTTTCTTTACTTAGTATTAATTGTCATACCGGTATTTTAACTAAACTCTGTACTTAATGCACACAGGCCTTTCCTGCTGTGGAAGACGAAAACTTCTGCTGCTTCGATGGAACCTGCCCTTGCCCTCATGGGCCATGAGAAAAAAAGAAAAAGTACACATTATGCAATATGCAACCACTAATATTAAAAAGTTGTTTTTGAAGTTTCCTCTTTTCCTTACTACAGTAGTGGCAAAAAGTTGCTTTTTTTCTGTGTGTGTCTTCTCTCTGTGTGTGTCAACTAGAAGGTGCACCTTCTCGCGGCCGCTACTACAGTACGTATACTAAATTTATTATGTCGTTACGAGAAGAAAATGGGGTGGAGAATTACCAAGTAAAGCGTGCAATAAGGGGCGGTGAGAGGAAAAGTCGTTGTTCTAGTTACGTAGCTAGCAGGTACTAGAGTGTTGGAGTGCAATAGAACTTCAATGCTCTGACAATGTTGTTGGTCAGCAAAGAAATATCTCTAACGTGATATTTATATATCGAGAAGCTGCTGCTGCTGTACAACGCCCACAGAACCGTCTTGGTTAGAGGAAAAAACATCGTTATATGCTGAGATTAATTTATTGTTGTTTTCGATGTTTCACTGTACCGCGAACTGTTTCCCCCTGGAGATCCCTCTCGGCCGTAAACATGTTTTCATCCTCTTCTTGCCTTGCACGCCGGCCGCCAGAGAGGGTCAACAGCCTCGTGCTAATAGTGCCATTAAAACTGTACACACACAAGGATTGCTGATGCTATGAAAACTAAGTTTCTTAGTCGTGTGGCCCGTCACCCGGGCACATTTTGTCGTGACATCCTATTAAAGCGTCTGGAGTCACCGACCTTGGCACACTGGGATACTCTCAAAACCCCCCATGCTAATTAATCCCACCAAAAGTAACAGGGCCGAAAGATGAAGAGGAGAGAAGCCTGGTCTGGCCTGCCAGGCACGGCTTCCACCAGATTAACTGGTGTCTTCCAAGGAAGGTGACTTTCCCCCCTATTTTAGGCGAGAAAAGAGGGATAAAAATTGTCCTTGTGGTGGCAGCAAGGACGGGAAGAAGAAAACTTTCACTAAATTTTTGACGGACAGGTCGCTGTCGTCTCCAGTCTTGTGTCGAAGGGAGAGAAAAGTTTGGTGCCACTCTTCGGGAAGAAATTCTCGCTTCTGGCGGTGGCATGCGAACAACCATTTGGCACCCCAAACCGAGTGTCTGTCCTTCACATCACGGGGTTTCTCGCAGACAGATGTCAAGCAGACTCTTCAAGAACTTTCCGAAAGCTTGAGAAGGCAGTCTTGAAAGTGAGATTGAATTACCTATGCGATGAGGCAGAGGGCTCCTGGGAGAAAAGCGTGTTATATTGGCGCACTTGTAGGGGTTCGACTTTCTTTAGCTCCTATTTCCTCTTTTATGTACGGTAGTAAGTGAAACTTTACTCCGCCCTCAATCCTGTACCAGACATTTGGATGAGCCACGTCCTCTTCCAGCCTTCTTTCTTTTCCTCTCCACCCTCTCTCTCTCTTTCTCTCCCTCTTTTTCTCTCTCCCGCTCCTTCCTTTCCTCTTTTCCTTCTCGCGACCTCCTCGGGGACAGAGGCGGGAGTCAATTTGGAAAGGACTTCGGAAGGGGGAGGAAGTGAAGCGAAGGGGAAGCTAAGAAAGGAGAGAGAGAGATCGAAGAAACAAAGAAAGGAGGAGAGAGGGGAAGAAAGGACAAAAGCAAGCTCGATCCTCCGCCATATTCTTCATCCAACAGTTTCACGAGAGGCCCGGAAGAAGAAAGACTGAGAGGAGGAGGAGGAGAAAGGGGGAGGGAGGAATTCTCCAGATTGTCTCAACTGACGGCACGAATCCCTAATCAATTTTGATTGAAAAAGAAGAGGGAGGAGACAGATTTTGTTTGAAAACCCGGGAAATCGAAGGTCGCAATCGAAATGGCTGCTCTTTCTACCATCTCGTGTTTGCACCGCGATTAAAGGACGCTTCAGCAGGCTGGTGCAATTCAATCTGCAACCTCCTCCGCTTCAAATTAGGATGGAGGTAAGGAAGACACGGAGGAAGATGACAAACAGTTCAGCAGATCAGAAAAAAAAACCGACATTGCAAGAACCGCGCTTTTCTGATCTTGAAAAAAAAAGAAAGAAACCCTCTGATCGGATTTCCTATCTCTAATTCCCCCAATTCTACAAATCTTTCTCATCTTACTGTACCTAATCCTACAACCTCCCTCCCTCCCCCTCTAAAAAAAATCGAAAGCTGAGTCTATCGGCTTGGGTGGGAAAGTTCTCACTTGGGTAAACCTTGAGCTCTTGTGAGCCTTCTCTCTCCCCTCTGACAGAAAACTGATTTTTCTTTCATTTTGGTTTCTTTTCTTTTTTCTCTTGTGGCAGTCTCAGACGGTGCGCAGGAAGGTGTCTTCCTCCCTGTCGCTGCCGCCCATCCCCATCAGGCTCCCGTCCTCCGTGGGGAGGAGCTGCAAGTTCTGGAAGAAGCGGAGGTCGGCGTCGTCGCCCGGGCCGTCGCCGTCGACGTCGCGAGCGTCCGCCGTGGCCGTCGGGGACCTGGAGCCGCAGTACAGGGTCAACTACCTGGGCAACGTCCTCACGGGGTGGGCCAAAGGTGAGTGAGTGGAGTACATACATTAACTAGGAACCTAGTATGTACCTAAGTAGGAGTGTGAGCCACCGATTCTTGTGCTCTCTCTCTCTCTCTCCAAATAGCCTGTTGACCTAACCTAACCTAACTTAGGTAGAAATTGGCATCCCCAGTCAATGAATACGTGCCTTCCTCCCTCCCTCCTCCTCCTCTGTCTCCTCCCACCTCCTCCTCCTCTGCCTCCTCCCTCCCACACGTGCTTCACACGTGATCGATCATCCAATCTTGTGAGCTTCCCTCCTCTCTCTCCGTCCCCCCTCCCCCCCCCCCCACCGCCTCCAATTCTCCCCTCCCAATTATCCGGCGCAGCCCCCCTACTCTTCCTCTTCCATCTATCCGACGGACGCCCCAGAATAGCACTGTTATCTTTGACGCGGACCTCCTTTAGATCGAAAAAATGATTGAGCGAGGGAGGGAAGGCCGCGTAGAGAGGGGGGAGGGAAAGAAGATCCTGTGGAGGTTCCTATCCCTTGTTACGTCGGGTTCCAGGCCGGGGAGAGAGGGGAAAAGTAACGCGTACACGTCGTTAACAAAAGTTTTATTTTTGTCTGTTGGTTAACGTCGGGCTTAACTTTTTTTTAAGAAACCAGACAACATGAAGCAGAAATGAGATTTTGAGGTCGCGTTGCGTAGGTGGAAGTCCTCCTTGTACCTAGTTTGACGTTAACGTTACAAACCATCCTAGTTTTAAGTATGTACATAGTATGCGTGCATACCGTGCAGTGCGTACTATATCTAATTTTTGCACATGTCAAATTTTACCATTGACGTATCTTTTTTTCTCTGAACCAAGGTCCTGGGTGCGTTGACCGCTCGCTGAACACCCTGTGGAGCAACCACGTCTGCTCGGACAAGTCCCGCATCCCCATGAAGCTGTCCGTGGACTCTCGCGGACTGAGCGCCGTCACCAGGGAGCACGGGCTGACCGAGTACTGCGCCAGGAGGATCACCTTCTGCGTCGCCGACCCGGCCTACCCCAAGGTCTTCTGCTGGGTTTACAGGTGAGCAGGTGGCTGCATACAAACTTTTTTTTCTGCGAATGGCGTTGCTCCTGAAAGTGACATGAAAGGTGCGTGCTGCGACTGCTGGGAGGATAGGGAGGAGGGGAGAGAGTTCTATTTCTGCAGTTGCCAAGTGTGTTCGTGAGGGGCTGCGACAGACTTGCGAGTTCGCTAGTTTATAGTGCACGTTGGAGACACGTACTAGTAGAGTCTCTCTTTTTTATAACTTAGCACCGTTAAAGTGCACTAGCACACAGGAGGCATAGAACAAATTGTGTCAGTCATTGATTTTAAATGCCTTTAAAGCACAGTATACTTGGACAAGGATTGTGCTGTGATCCTTGTTTCGAATTCCTTACTCCACAATATTTTCACAGGATTAATTACGAGTACAAAACATTGGTACTGTTTGGCGTTTTCCTTGTGGAAGAGAATTGCGCATGTGGCAAAGGGTTCATGTTACGTCGCCTCAGATATTTTGTGAAGAAAACTCTTTATATTCGGCAGTTTAAGAGAGAGCTTTCAACCACAAAACTTTTCTTTTTCTTTTTCCTCTTCCTCTTCTCTCCCTCCAATTAAGGGCCTTCTAAAAAAAAGAGCCTCCCTTCTCCTCCTTCCTACGGGCTTTTGGGGGGGCAAGATACAAAGAGGGAGACACACGGAGACAAAGCCCCCATTTTTATTTTTAGGGGGAGGGAGGGAGAAACGAAAATCCCGACATTTGTTTCAGCTGTCTGGGAGTGGGGTAAGGAATGGCGGATTGAGATACGACGACGACTCTTCTCTCTGTCTCTCTCTTTCCTGTCCCAGCTATAGCATCCTTCCGAGACGCAGTACGTAGTTCGCAGCACTGTATTTTTGGTGGGATGAGGCACCCTGGGAGTTGTCTCCGAAAGGAAATGAGGTTCACTGGGAGGAAGGGAGAGGCGACCTCTTTGAAGAGACGTGCTGTCATTGCAGGGAAGAGTCCTCTTGAAAAATACAGCCTATAGCGCACAAGAGAGAGGGAGAGAATGAGACAGGAGGCAGAAAAAGATGATTGCATCCTAGCACGCACGAACCGAGGCTTTGAGGCGCAAGAACGGGGGCTTCGGAGGGCGAGAGAAGGGAAAAGAAAGTCCTCCTTCCTTCGCTTGGAAATTGGAGTCCTGAAATCTGTGGTGCTCCCTAGCACTTTTTAGGAGGGTGAGCTTATAGGTAGAGAGGGGTGCAGCGCACTAACAAGTTCTGTTTTCCAATCAAGAAAGTGCCAGATCAAAGCACTTGACATCTCCCATTCTGCACGTTGTACTACTACACACTCTTGTACATACTGCCGTACCACTAGTACACTGTATTTGGGTCTTTCCGCATTTTCCCCACCATTATGGGTCCAAGTTTTCTGCGGAGAGGTCGGCACACAATGGGGGGGAGGGAGGGGGACCAGAAGCAAAAGTAGGGAGAAACTTTGTGCTACATTACGAGAGAACGCTTTCGAGGAGGAACTATAACGAGAAAGAAAGAGGAGAGAGAGTACAGACGCCTCTTTACTGGTGATGCGCACATCAGGAATAACCGCAGGCGACTCATGCGGTTGCTTCTAGAACTTCCTCCGTCCCCCAAGGGCAAGGACAAGAACAACTTTCCCATCCAGACGACCACTACATACGTACGTAGTAACAAAAATCTGGAGGAGAGAGGGAGGGAGGGAAGGAGAGAAAGAGACAGAGAGACAGGGGAGGAAGAGGATGGTGTAAGAGGAGAGAGACTCTTTCTCCCTAAAATCCACACACGAGAGAACCTGTTTATTGGGGCAGAGGGGCCTTCCTTCCTTTCCCTTCCTTCTCCCCATCCCTTTCCCTCCCCCTCCTCCCTCTCCAGTAGTAGTAAATTGCGCAGTAGTTCCCAGTGTTCATCTCTCTGGAGAGAAGAAACTATTTTTGGTGGTGAAAAGGAGGGGGTCTCTCATTGCCCTCTCTCTTCTCCCCCTCCCCTTCTGGCTCCTATCTCTAGTATGTAGGATGCGGGTTTTTCGTAGCCAAGCCCAAGGCTCGCCGCCTCCCTTAGGTCTGCTGCAGCGTGCAAAACTTCGATAATTTTGCGGATGTGGCAGACTGTTTCGGCTCATTGATCTTCAAACTTTTTTCATTTTAAAATGCAAAACTTCCAACGCTTTAACAGTTTTTCTCATGTGTTTTGACTGAACCAGTTTGAGAGTGAGGGTTTTTTTTTTGCCTCTTGCAACATTTGGGCTCTCTCTTTGACCATCCCATTCTCGAAAGACGCGAGAAAAGGTACTAAAAAAAGAAATAGGATCGCTTTCGGGTTTGTGGATGGACTTTTCCCTTCCCTCTCCCCCTCCTCCTCGCTATATCCATTTATTCTCCATGAGTCAGCACTGGTTGGCGTGGCGGGTGGTGGCGTCTGGCCTGTCTGCGTCGGTTGGTGGTAGACAGAAATGGGGAGAGAGAGAGGGGATGAGGGAAGGGTAGGGGATGGAGGAGGGCCAAACCGACCACCATAAAAGCATTGAAAGCCTTCGTTAGTATGCATTGGATTTTTTTTCCTCTCCTTCTCTTCTCCGCCCCATTGGATCTCTACGTCACATAGAGAAACAAAACCGCACTTAATTGTCGTTATTACTAAAAGTACAACCACCTAGTAATAAGCACTAAATGAACTGTACGTAACTACTGTACATATTTGCCAATTTTTCCCTTTCATTTTCCTCTCTGTTGAGAAGAACTCTGTGGCAAGTGTGTGTCAAACATAAATCCTGGCGGCTTAAAGACAGCCGAAAAGAAGCCGCCTCTGACACTGACAGAAGGCCATCCCTAACACCAAACAGTAGTCAAGAAAGTGTCAGAAACATGCAGTAGTGAGTACAACAACCATTTCAGTCTCTTTCTCTCTCCCTCTTCGGGTTAGTGACATCTATACGTAGCTATCTCCACCAATGTCTCCGCCAGTGCCAAGATCAGTCCCGTTTGTGTCGTCCAGTCTCCCTCCCTTTTGTGGTGAAAGCCTGACCACGACCTGACACCCCTTTGTGGCGGTGGTGGCAGCGGCGACGATGTTCTTGGAGGTCGATGGAAAGAGGGAACTACGTACTGAAGGGAAGGAAGAAAGGATTTGTGTTCCTGTCAGCTTGGGCGATGAGAAATGGCGCTGTTGTCGGATGGCAACAGTTTTTCCTCCTCCTCTCTCTCTGCTTTTCTCCCTTCAATAATCTTTCTTCCGACTACGTACTAGTACGTACGAAGGAACCAAGATGATGGCGACATTGCTCCTCCTTTTACTACAGAAAGTTCAGAATTCCTTACCTTTTCTGTCGACGATCACAAGGGTGGGTGGAAGGATGCTTTTAAAACTTCGTGACAATGAGGACTAAAAAAAAAGAAGGAATCGAGGGGGAGAAAGAAGCTTTCACTGGCAAGCGAGAGGAGGAAGAGGAGGAGAGGGACAGGGAAATTTGCATATTCGTCGGCAGTAGTAGCAGGCAATTTGTTCTACGATGACTAGAGATACTTCCACTCTACCACTACCCTACCCTATACTGTACTACTATGGATCTGCTGTCGTCTTTGCGCATAATGCTTAAAGAGTGTGGTACCCTTCCATGTCTACCTCACACGACGATGGCTCCTGCCTCCATCTTCTCTTTCCCCATCTTCTTCGTGGGTGTCTTTCTTTTTTTTTTTTTTTACCCATGTACCCGCCAAAAGTTTGTTGGCATCTTCTTCTTCTTCCTCCTCGTCCCAGTCGCCCATGAGGGAGGGGGGGCGTCTGGGTTGGACAACATCA
>JAAUYM010135644.1_pt1 | contig 19935 bp, 18 predicted proteins | sample 7278001 | NCBI WGS metagenome assembly JAAUYM01 (sample SAMN14350224, study PRJNA611818) | marine sediment metagenome | isolation source: surface marine sediment (1.8m) | place: French Polynesia: Moorea | collected 2018-08
GTCTCTGCCTGCCAAAGGACGTGAGTGGAAAGAAAAACAGATCGAAATCGGAGGGGGGAAACCAGAAATGTCGCCCCTTCGCAAGATTTTGAAAGCGAATTTGGGAAATCGTCTCTTGTCCGTACTTTTTTTTTTCTTCGCGGTCATTTGTTTACCACGGGTTTATAAACTCAGGATATGAGTCGATCCTAGGAGGTTTTTTTTTTTATTCCCGCCTCTCTCTTTGCGTGCCTGGCCTGCGTAAAACTGATTTTCGTTCGTGAAATATTATCCTGGCCTGTCGGCCTTTCTTTGAAAAACCATTGTAAAATCAAGTCAGTAGAAAAAAACTCAAAACATTAATTTGCTCACATTTTAGTAGTAAGAGGCTGATCGCAGAGCGAGAAAGTCTGGCGAGAAGGAGGGAGAGGGTCTTACGAGTACATTCCACTCCCATCGCTGTTGCTGCGTGCCCTTTCCTTCCCACCAAAACATACACCTTTCCTCGTCGGGATGGGCTGGAACATGGAAATCTCGGACCTGGAAAGGAAACTTCTCAATGAACTTATTTATAACTTCAATCTTAGAAACATTTCACAGTAATATAAACTCTTTTATGTAATGCACTTATCAACATAATTAAAGATTTTAAAATTAAATTAATAGTATTAAAACTACAGAACATTGAAATTCACTACAGTCATTGAAGCAAATCTGAGAATTGGCCTCATTTTATATAGTAATATCTTTGAAGCCTGACCACTTTAAAGTTATGTTAAAGTTTAAAGTTTTGTAGCAAGTTACAAATAACACTTGCTACAAAATCCATAGCTTACTCAATGTGTTATTTCAGAAATTTTCTTGTTTAATGCCCTCTTTCAGCTAGTAGATACATAAAGGCCATACAAAACAGGGGAAAAAGAGTTTCCTTTCCAGATACGAGACTTCCGTGGCTGGAGAAAGACTACGACGACGGCGGACACCGACAGACACTGATAGTCAACATCTGATATGTGAGACGGCGGACGCGGCAAAACTGCCGAGTGCGCCGCAGTTCTCGCCATGGAGGAGGATGACATGTCGCCGCCGCCGCTGGCGCTGCCGCCGATACTCTGCTGGACGCTCCTGGCGGCGCTGACCCTGGCGGCCGCCGCCTACGCCGCCGCGCACCTCTTCTTCCTGCCGATGGACAGGGTCAGGACGGTGGAGCAGGTCGGTTTTGCCCACGTGGAGGGAGGGTCGGCGCGGCGCAAGCGGATGTGGGTGAACCGTCTGCGGCGCTGGCGCAAGGCTGGCCGCGCGCCGCCGCCGTATCCCAACGGGTGGTACGCCATCTTTGAGAGCAGACAGGTGTGGCGAACGTCATGGCGCCGTTGAAGGTTCCTGTACATGATTTTTTTAAAAAATTAGCTGAGGCCGGGCACTCTGAAGCACTTGTCTGCGCTGGGGCTCAACTTGGCCGTCTTCAGAGGCAGAGACTCCGGGAGGGTTAGGATGGAATCATGCTATTAGTTACGCGCGCCATTCAGGACTACAGTCAGGTAAAAAAAAAAGAGTTTCTGCTTCTCGTCCATAGGTGTTCGTGACTGGTGCCTACTGCCCTCACCTCGGCGCCAACGTGGCCGTGGGCGGCCGCGTCTTGGGCGACTGCGTGGAGTGCCCCTTCCATGAGTGGGTCTTCAGCGGGGAGGACGGGCGGTGCCAAGGGGTGCCCTACCTCGCAGAGGGGTCCAAGGTGCCGGACTTCGCCAGGCTGGACGTCTACCCGACGGCGGAGATGAACGGGCTGGTCTACCTGTGGTACCACGCCGAGGGCGACCCTCCCGGGTGGCACCCGGAGGAGGAGCCGGAGCTGAACGGGTGCTCCTCCTGGGTCTACCAGGGCAGGAACGAGTTCGAGGTTGCCTGCCACATACAGGACATCCCGGAGAACGGAGCCGACGTGGCGCATCTGCCCGCCGTGCACAAGACAAACATTTTCGTAAGGAGGGTTTCAAGTACTAGTACTCGTAGTAATGCACATTAATTTTGTCTATTAATTTATTTTATTAAATAATTTATTTTATTATTATTTTATTAATTAATTAATTTATTTTATTTTGTTTTATTTATTTTATTATTTAATTAACTTGCATTAGTTTCCATTGTTTCCAGGCCGGAGGGGAACCCGGTGAGAGACTGCAGAGCTACGCCTCCCGCTTCTGCTGGCACGAGTGGTCCGTCAGATGGCGTCCAGGACACAACGACTGCGACGTGGACGGCGGCTCCTCCTCCTCCTCCTCTCACCTGGCCACCGTGGACCTCAGCCACGGCCTCCGCCTCCGCGTCCCCTTCTTGGAGAGCAACCTGGAGCTGCTCTCCATGCGCGTGCGAGGTCTCCAGGTCGGCCCCGCCCTGGTGCACCTCAGGTTCGACTGTCCGGGCGTCGGGATGGGGCGAGGGGTGATGCTGCAGTGCGTGCTGCCGATGGAGCCCATGCTGCAGAGGGTCGTGCACGTCTTTTACACGGAGAGGAAGTTCACGGCGCCGATGGCCAAGCTGGTGCTGTACGGTAATATGGTCTTGTAGGTAGGTATACTACGTACTATTTAATATCATAAAAAACATTTTTCCTGCTAAGGAGAGTCGATTCTTTTCGAACGGGACGTTCGCGTGTGGAACAGTAAAACTTACCAGGACCACCCTCAGCTGGTCAAGGAGGACCAGCTGGTCCGCAAGCATCGGCGCTGGTACGACCAGTTCTACTCTAGTAGAAAGAAGAGGAAGGGGAGGAGCAACAGCGCAGACAGTGACACCATTGAGTGGTAGTGAAACGCTGCATCTGTACTTTTACATCGTAGTGCTGTAGTACGTGTACGTGTATATATATTTAACTTCTCATATTGGAATGACATTGTTTTCGTAAACTTTGACTTTCCATGACGGCAATTTAAACGTGCACATATCCATTATTGAGCTTTACAAAATAGCTGGCACAGCCATGCCGCGTTTTCTTCTTCAAGTGAACTTGACCTTTGCCAACGCCTCCTCCCAGAATGCCAACCTCTCCATGGTCGAGTCCTCTTCCTCTTGGTCGTCGATCCTCTCCAGGTCATCCGAGTCACTCAACACCGCGAAGGAGGGGAACCTGCCCCACTTGGTCTCCCTCAGCGAAGACGGGCTCCACCTGTTCTTCAAGTGTTGGAGGTGGTCCCCGATTATGTCGCCGTCTGGAATACAATTTTAGCATATGATGCTTGAAGCAACCAGGAATATGATCTTTTTTTCTGTGTTCTCGCCACCTTCGTTCTTGGGAGTCGGGTCGCCGTTGGTGGCGAAGTTGGCCCAGAGGTCGACCATCTTCCTGCTCACGTCGAGGTCGCGCTTGTCCGTGTGGAATCTCAGAGGGAGACGAGAACTGAAACAAACAAACAAGAAAAAGGGTGTTGATATGCTAATGGAGGGGGGGAGATACCGTAGATGCTGGTGCAGTACCTGAACAAGTAGGGCAAGTCATCGGCGTGAGCCACCCCCAACTTCTTGCTGCCGTGAAAGCCGAGGAACTTCTTGACGAGCGTCCACGCGATCCCGGCGGGGGACTCGGTGAACAAGTCGGACATGGAGAACGAGCCCACGTGGTCGAAGCGGTAGAAGTAGACGTCCCCGCCGTAACCGGTGGACAGCAGCGACCTTTTGGATTTCAATCATGCGTGAAAATTTGCGATCCCGAGAGTGGGCGAAATTCGGTTCCTGGACCAGTTCCTTTCAGTTCGACTCCTACCTGACCGCGTCGTGAGCCGGGTAGACAAATCCGGTGTCTGAGAACAACCGGTTGAAGCCACCAAGGTCCCCTGGCATCCTCACCTGAAAGAGTTTTTACAAGTTTGTTATTACCTTTCCAAATGTCCATGCATCCAGGCTAGCTGCTGCACGTGCAGTACTGCACTACTGCTACACCTCTTTTCCCCTTCTCCCGTCAAAGTAGGTCTGTTCGATCCACTTGATCAGTTCTGCATCGACGGAGTCAATCTCGGATTGGTCCTCATGGAAGGATTTTCCGAAAGCGCTCTCCATTATGCATTTGTCCCAATTCTGTCTGAAAAAAAAACCCCGCATCATTTAATCTTTAAGAAAAAGGTCCATTTTATGTGTCTCTCATTCTCTCTCACTGAAAAGATATAATTTTTTCTGGATCCCCGACTAACGGTCCCGCCTTCAACAGCCCCTCGTCCTTGGTGAAGCCGATCATAAGAGTCACTCCCTCTACGATCTGAAAAAAAAACCAGGACACAATTGTCGCTTTTTTTGTTGTTAAAACATTAGTCCCAACAACTACTATGTCGGATGTCGGATGTCGTCGACATGTATGTCGGAACTCACTTCTCCCGCCTTCAGCGTCTCCCTGGGAGTCGACTCTGTGGCGAAGAAGGGCTTCCAGTCCCGCCCGGAGTCGTGGACGGGCTTCCACGGGGAGGGAAACGGGATGTGCACTAGCAGCAAGCAGACAAGGCGACAATGCTCATATGGGGGTGCACATGCAGCCTTACAAGTACCAGACGACACTCACGTGCGGTTATAGTGTTGCACTCGTCAAACATGTGCTGCCGCTCCAGCAGCCTCTCCACGGGCAGCCCCCTCAGGCACTCGGCCACGCGCCCAAAGTCGCTGCCGGAGACGCCGCATCCCACGGCGGCGGCGAACTCCTCGTGCAGCTGCGACATGGGCCTGCCCCGGTCCAGGTTGTGGAAGGTTCCGTCCAGGCTGCCGCTCTGCGCGACGGCCCGGCTGAAGAGCCCGGCGCTGTCCGGCGCCGACAGGTGGTACATGACGGAGAAGGCGCCGGCGCTCTCCCCGAACAGGGTCACCCTGCGCCGGTCGCCACCGAACGACGCCACGTTCTCCTGCACCCACTGGAGAGCCGCCCTCTGGTCCCACAGGCCCTGGTTGCCGCCGATCTCCTCTTGGCCCAGGTCCAGGAAGCCCAGCGGCCCGAGGCGGTACTGGACCGTGACCAGGATCACGTCTCTGTCGAGCAGGTAACTGGCATGGAAGTAAAAAAGAAAAGAATTACAGTAATTAAGGTACAGTAATTATATAATTATGCTTGGCTAAAATGACGTCAAATATGTCTTACCTCGGACCATACATGACGTCGCTGGCCTCCCCAGTGGTGAAGCCGCCGCCGTGAATCCAGACCATGACAGGGAGCTTCTTCTGCCAGATTTCAAACGTATCTAAGTGCATGTTGACTCTTATTGAAATCTTCATCCCCTCACCGTCTTCCCACGGTAGTTAGGGACGTAGACGTTGAGGATGAGGCAGTCCTCCTGCCCTCTGTGCGCGCTGTACCACCTCGTGTCGATGCCCTTGGCGACGCAGGACGACGCCTGGCGGGTCCCGTCTAGGACGCCCTCCCAGGGCAGCTCCAGGGGTTCTGGGCGAGAGAAGCGCAGGGTGCCCAGGGGAGGCTTGGCGTAGGGGATGCCTGAACGACGGGAAGAGCGCAATCAAGAAACAGCTGACAGTTACATAGTCACCAATTTTTTTTTCTTTCTTTGTACCATAATATGCAAAGATCTCCCTGTCGAGGTCTCTGCTTCTCAGCTTGACGCCTTTAACGTGTCCCATCTTGGTCTCAATGACGGGGACTCCTCTGCGTCATGTCATATTTAACAAAGAATATACGTACTGTATATTATACCTGAGTATTTGTATATAGTGTACTCCTTGTTATAGTATACCTATGTACTGTATATTACCTGGTGGGATCGAGAGATGGCATGAACCACTCCGGCCCCAGCGTGAGCACGACGGTGCAGACGGCGAAGAAGGTGGCGACGTTCGCCTCCCTGCTCTCAAAGAAGAAGAACAGCCCCATGGCCAAGGAGACCTTACTGCATGAGCGAGAGGAAGTACTGAAAAATGCAGCCAACTTCTTCTCCCTAGTAGTTGTATGTAGTAGCAGTAGCACCAGTAGTAGTGGCAAGGTTCAATTAATTAGTCTCCCGTCTGTCTTCCTTATCTGTGTGGAGGGCCAGTGTTGCCACAGAGTTAAGTTTTAAATTTCGCAAAGGAGCTCTTAAAAAGTCGCATTTGAAAAAAAAAGATACCTAGAATATTCCTGGATGAGTTAACTAAAGTGCTACAATTTGCCATGAACCGTTCCCAAAATTCACCAGAAAAATTCGCAAGTTGCAAAGAGCTCAAAAATTCGCAGAGGCTCTGATTTTTCGCATAATTTCCACAATTTCGCAGGGTGTGTCAACACTGATAAGTGCCGCACTTGCGGCACTCAGAGTCCCTCCTTCTTTTGGAGCAAAGACCGACAATTGTCAGCTGAACAACTGGGTACACATGCAGCTACGACGGTTCACAACTTCAACGTGTCGGTCCTTCTTGCAGCTCTCCAGTTTGTTACCTTTGCCGCAAAATGGTTTCTATAGCACAGGTTTTTTTTCTTACTTTTGCGACCACCAGTTGAGTGTGCGCTTACTCAACAGGTTTAGTGAACAGCAGTATACTCTCACTTCCTCCTGGCAGGTACTACTACCCACTAGCACGGTACCCTACTGTTAGTAGTACAATGAAAGATTTTTAGTTGGTGTGGTAATCAGTGTTGCCAACTGGCATGTATCAGGACAAACCATTTTAGGAGAGCTAAATCTTAGTACTATTGTGAAAAAGAGTGAAAGCTAAGAATAATTTATTTTAAAAATACTATGCCAAATTTGCCCCTTTTTTGGCTACAAGGTATGCCAGTTGGAAACACTGGTGGTGATGGTGCGGAGTTTTGATTGCGGGGAAGTTGGAAAAGGGGACGGGGCGCGGTACAATTTAATATTGAAGAAAGTTAAAACCCTTGCACTCGTTTCAACGTGGTTTCAACTAACGACGAAAATCACAACATTCTCAGGCACCGAGTAAAAAAGTCTCAGAGTAATGATGACAATAAATAAGGTATTAAGGTTTATGTTGGATTGAGATAAATAAAATCAAAAGAATTCATGCTGGTTACGGGGGAGCACCTGCTTATGCAGTTGCTACTCCTGATGCTGCTGTTGTTGCTTCGTCGTCTTGGCGACCTTTAGTAGATAAAGAGATAAGTTTTTAAGGTCTATTCGTAGTAAAGTGCTATGCAAACAAGAACCAACAATGATGAGAATAGCGCAACTGGGCACATTTGGATTTGAAAACTTAGAAATACATACCGGTAAGCAAGAGAGGCAGCAGGCCAATGGATGTTGCCTTGACAACAGAGAGAGAGAGTATATGGTACATGATTTATTGCCCGAGAAACAGGCCGTTTTGAATCTTGGACGGAGCACCGATCGATTAAATGAAGTCAACGAAGAGAGATACTAACTTCTTAATAAGGGGATGCGTAAGTAGAAAGTATAGATAGAGACACTGTGTGGTGTCTCAAAGAGCAGTTCTCGCACCATTAATTGTACCACCTCCCCTTGCCGCAGTTTCTGGTCCTGCTCTGTCAAAGCACCTGCCGCACGTCGTCGGGAAGCGACGCCCCTCTCCCTCAGCGCGATCGGACCGCGAAGGAGAGACACAGGGTCGACATATACGTAAACCCTCAGAAGGACAGAGAACTGGTGGTCGTCGATCAGAACCTCAGCAAAAACGTCGTCAACGTTACCAAGAAGAAGGTGAGTGAGTAGTGGATGTGATGATGGTGGTGACAACTCACACGTACCTATACGGACAACAAAACCCAACTCTAACCCACGAAATGCAGTTGCCCCAGCATCGAGACCATTTGTGGAAGAGGAGGAGGAGGAGGTTGGAGAAGAAGGAGCCAGGATTCATAAGGTTCATAAAGAAGATAGGGAGAGGGATTAAAAAGGGATTCCAGAAACTCGGCGAATTCGTGCTGAACTTGTTTAGTTGAAAGGAAGGAAATAAAGATCCCTTTGTCCAATAATCATATCATGATAATTAGTGGATTCAATACACGTAGGCGACCATGGCGGTGCCCAAGAGCACGAGCACCATGACGAAGTTGAAGAGGGAGACCTCGTCCGAGTCTGCGGCCCGGTGGTCGTGCACCGGGATCTTGACCACCATGTTGCTCCTTCCCCTCTGCACAAGGAGCGTTCCGTACTTCTCCATCTTTTTCTTCTTCCAGGTGATGAGGGGCGGCTCCTCCGGCATCTTCTTGTAGTCGATGGGGTAGTACTCCTCCCCTCCGACGAGGTCCTCCTCCCCGCACAGGCACCCCTTGACCATCCCCCTGCTTGTCACCAGCCGGCAGTTGGGGCCCAGCGAGTCGCCATAGAAGTAGGACCCGTACGACCTCGGGGCCGCCCGGTCCCGGGACAGCCTGGTGGGCAGCCCGGGCGTCGGGCGCCGGGCAGGAGGGGAGGGGCCACCAGAGGTCACGGAGGTCTTCGCGTTGCCCCCCGTCTTGGCCAGGAAGAGGCTCTCGCGCCCCGGGGAGCCGACGATGTGGCCCGGCCTGCCGGGCTCGGACGGGGAGGCGATGGCCAAGTTGACAGGCCTCCTGTCCCTGTTCAGGACGTAGTATGGGGGCACCTTGGATTTCCTCTCGGAAGATTCTACGTAGACCCTGAGCGGAGGTCCCTCCTGCGTCCTACTGGTGGTCTCGTAGCTGATGCCGCCGGTCGGAGTCGCTCTCACGTTCTGGACGGTGGGAGCGTCGTCGGCCGGCGTCGAGTATGCTCCGGCGGCAGCGACGTCCGCGGCGGTGGGGGCTGTGGCGTACATGGCCATCGGACGGACACCTTGGCCCTGGTTCAGGTCGGGGGCGCAGAGGGCAAGGGGGTTCTCCGCAATGCCCTCCTGCCGCCGCTGCTGCTGTGATGGATCAAAGTTGACATGTATGACACGCTTAATTTGCTTCTTCATTTTTTTCCCCTGCTTATAGCGCTAACAGCAACACCATCTTATTAGTAGGCTTAAAAAAATATATACACGACTAGTTTTTTCCCAAATATGGTCGTTTAATTTTTTTATTGGTTTGGGCATGGATACATAAAAAAAGGTTGCGAGATCATAAGGGGAAAAAATTTCCCCAGGCATGCAGCAGAAGTTCTTCTTCCCCTGCCGAGGTGGGGGGGAAGGGGGAATGTGAAAAGAAAGTCCTGTTAAATGAGTTTCTAGGCTAAGGCGAATTGTAGCGTTGGCAGGGCAGCTCCATTCTGCTGCTCCCCGCACTGCACACATACACACACACATACAGAAGGTAGCCGTCCACCACCGGGGAGGGTTCTCCGGGTCTATCACGTCTCTTTGACCCCGGAAGGGGTGCAGAAGCGTCCCTGTCGCCTGTATCCTTGCCGACACCAATGCATAAATAATTCCATCCGGGTAAGTTCGATGTTATTACATAGCTAGTAATGGTACAATATGTGAGAAAAAAATGGTTCATCCTCGTTAAACAGGTCTCCCTTTCTTTATGCAGGTGAGAAGGAAGCAAGGGAAATCTGACTCCGCCTGTTTTAGGGGGAAAGAAAGCAGTTTTTCTCTCTACTTGCTCAGACCGTCCTTTTGGGAAGATGAGCCATGGCTTCGCAGGAAGACATACCAATGTCCGACATAATTACTCGCCAGCCCAAGGCGGACGCCAACGGGAACCAAGACCGACAGCTGCAGGAACAACAGCAGCAGCAGCCTTCCCTGACCGGACTTGGACCGCTGAGATCCGCCAACCAGATCAAGGTCAAGCAGAAGATCAGGCTGAAGGACGTCTGCGGGGACATTTGTGGGTGTGAGGTTAGTGACGGGAGAAAAGACTTAAAAACGCCGATAGAAACAGCATTTTTTCTCCTTTCCAGGCTGAGAAGAAGTACGCCCTGCAGGGCCCCTCGGGAGAGACCCTGTACTGGGCCAAGGAGTCGTCGTCCTGCTGCGACCGGTGCTGCCTGGCCGAGATGCGTCCCCTCCGCATCGCGGTGGAGGACCAGACCGGCGCCGAGGTCTTCTCCTTCCGCCGCCCGCTCAACTGCGCCGGGTGCTGCTGCGCCTGCTGCTACCCGCACTGCACGCAGAAGATCGCCGTCCACCGGGGCGGACACGGACAGGGAGGCTTCGCCGGGGAGGAGATTGGCTGGATCAGGGAGCGCGCCACCTGGTGCTTCCCCGTCTACCACGTCTTTGACACCGGAGGGGTGCAAAAGTTCAAGGTCCTTAGGTTGTTGTTTGTTGCTATTTCTGTCACTACTCTTTCTCTGCCTCCTCCTCTTGCGCAAACAGGTTCGCGGCCCCCTGTGCCACTTCTGCAACTGCTCCGACGTGCACTTCTCCGTGACCTCTTCCCCGTCCGGCGTCTCCGTCGCCTCCATCACCAAGAAGTGGCTGGGGGTGTGCAGGGAGTCTGCGCTCGACGCCGACCACTTCGTCGTCGACTTCGCCGAGGGGGCGGCGCTGGAGGCGGAGGACAAGGCCCTCGTGCTCTCGGCCGTGTTCCTCATCGACCTCATGTACTACGAGGGCGACAATCTGTGATCCTGAGTTTGTTTTTCCGTCGGCCGCCATCCTTAGTAGTTATGTTGCAAGTGGACATCATCCTTTTACCGTTCAGCTTTACTCACTTGAAAGCACTGCTTATGCTACATAAGTAGTAGTATACACACACACAGTGATGCCGCTTTGGCCATGTACAGTAGAAAACAATCTGAGATATTATTGTTTGTCCTTTATCTTAATGTGATGAGAATAATAATGAGAACAACAAGCACAAAAAGTAGTCCAAAATTCTGCCCCCGTAATTTGACTGCCTCTTTCCAAACTAGTTGCATTCCACACATTTTATTAATTAGAACCACATTTCTGATTAATTGCGACTCGCCTACTGCATTTAATTCTCATACTGGAAAGGAAACTCTTTTTCCCCCGGATTTTGTTTGAGGAGTGCATTCAATAAGGAAATGTATTAAATAATAAATTAAGAGCTATAGATTTGTAGCAAATGTTATTTATATATTATAAACACAACTCATACTTTTAAAGTGCATGACTTTCAAGATATTTTGAACAATTTTATGTACTACTATACAACAAAACTAGGGCAACTTTTCTCAGATTTACTTCAATGACTGTAGTAAATTTTTAAATGCTATAATTTTGTTATTGTTTATTTGATTTTAAAAATTTTCATATACAGTGTATGTTGCTAAGTGCAGTACACAGACAAATTTATATTACTGTCAAAAGTTTCAAAGATGCCCATATTTTAAATAATACAGTCAACTCTCGATATACGTAGTGAGTACTCGATATAGTGAACCTCTGGATATAGTGAACATTTTGTCCAAAACAGAAGTCGTTTCTCTCGATGTAGTGCCTCTTGATATAGTCAATCTCTCGATATAGTGAATCTCTCGGTATAGTGAACAAAAGGCTGCTGCAAATAATGTTCATTATATCGAGTGTTGACTGTATTACTTTTTAAGAAGCTTCCTTGCCAGGTCTACGACTTCCATGCATACTGTGAGTGACAGCGTGGCTTGTCATGTGTACTGTATATCTTATAACATTTTTTATATGTACTTTACACAGAAGAATTTATATTAATGTCAACGTTTCTAAAATTTCCATATTTAAAATAAAAACATTTTTTGACAAGTCTTCTTTCCAGGTCAGAGACTTCCATGTTTTTAGCCCTCTTTGTTTTTACTTTTCGGATCGCCGACCACCAAAGTTTAAAAAAAGAAGAAAAAAAAAAGCGAATTTGACAAAACAAAGCAAACCGGCAAGAAACGGACAGAAAAACCCGTCAAGTTCTCCTTCATCCAAGGCCGCTGCTCCCTCCGCCATGTTCTACAGCCACGATCTCCTCCGCCTAAACGGGGGCAAGTTCGGCGTCATCTGGATGCTGGGGAACTCGCCCGGGGCCAGGGGCAGCAACAGGAGGAGCAGGGCGGACGGCAGCAAGGTGAGCAAGGCCGACATCATGAGGACGGACGTCAGGAAGATCTGCCTCGAGGTGGCCGCGCTCCTGCCCACCTCCCACCGCCAACACATCTCCCTCAGGATGGCCGCCACCCTCTACATGGGCACGGTGGACTGTCACGCCAGACAGGTGGGGGAGAGACAGAGAGAGATGGATCGGTTTTGAAGTGCAGTTGTGATAAAATGACTCATTCTGTCTGCTACGTCTGCTTCCTGCCATCCAGGTGACCTTCCTCCTGCGAGACATTCGCCTCTTCCGTCCCATGAGGCGCGAGAAGCCGCCCAGGTCCGTGGGAGCCATCAGCTACAACGGGGCCGGCAGTGCCGAAGAGGAGGAGGAGGAGGAAGAAGGGGAGACGGGAGAGGGCGGCTCGCAGGATCCCGTGGCCGTCAGGGGCAGGAGGAGGAGGAAGAGGAAGTGTTCTGCCGCGGCGAACTTGCTGGACGCCCCCGAGGTCGAGGCGGGGGCCGACGTGCCAGGGCTGGGGCGCTTCTGCGTGCCGGAGGAGCAGATCACCCTCCACGACCCCCCGGCGGAGATGCCGCGCGAGCTGAGGGAGCACGACGGGGACTTTGGCTTCGGGGAGGACGAGGACGCCATTGGCACGCTCTTCGGGGGAGTGCTGGACGACCAGCCGCCTCGGGCAGAATTGGAGGAGCAACCACCTCCGCAGAGTAAATCATGCCTTATCTTACAAAAAAAATGCATTTGCCTCTTTTCCAAATTTGTCTTTCCAGCGACCGGTGGCCACCAGCTGGAGCAGGTGGAGGAGGAATTCAATGGGACAAAGCAGCCGCCGCAGGACGCGTCGTCCGACGGGGGCGCCAACGCAGGGCCGGGAGCCCCGAGGAGACCGAGGTCGCCGGCGGAGAGGGCAGAGGATGCCGAGACACCAATGCCGGGAGAGGAGCAAGACTCTGGAGGGAAGAGGGCAAAGAGGAGGAGAGAGATGAAGCCGCCGCCACTCCCGGACATGCAGGATGAAGAAGAGGAAGTGGAACCACCGCCGCCGCCGCCACCGTCGCCGCCGCCGGCAGCAGCGAGAAGGGAAGAGGAGGAGGACTTGGATCCCCTGCCTGTGATGGAGGCCCCTCCCACAGGAGGCAGAGCCAGGCGGATGGGCGGCAAAAAGAAGAAGCCTGGACCGACCGTGGACAGGGAGAAGGAACTCTCTAGGAAGCAGATGCAGGAGAACCTGCAGTCGGCACAGGACACGGCATTTGAGGATATTCCTCTGCCCCCCTCATGTTTCATCAGGGCTGTTGCCACGAGGCCCAAGGTTGCCGCCCCGTGGCTCGGAGAGCCGCTGAGGCCGCTTGGTGGCAACGTCCTCAGAAAGCACTTTGTCAGTAGGATGATGGCCAAAATGGCAGTGGAGGAGGAGGAGGAGGTAGAAGATCCAGGGGTGAGGGATGTGCTTCGTGAAGGATCCCTGGCGACGTCCTCCCTGATGGATGAGACCTCCCTTCTCCGCATCAGTACCCCCGCCAGGAAGGGCCGCCGGCCCTCGCCAGAAGAGGCCGCCGCCGCCGGCATGGAACAGACCGTCGACGTTGACGATCTCGGGCTCAACACCATCCAGGAGGAACCGATGCCACCTCCACCGCCCACACTGGATGTATCGCACACCGTGGTGGGAGAGGATGGGATCCCGGAGCAGAGGAGATCCTCGCTTCCCTCCTCCTCCACCGAGATGACTCCCAGCAGCTCTGGCATACTCTCGCTAGCTTCAGGTGACGCCATGGAGCCTGACCGCCTGGATGACCTCATCGGAGATCTGACGAGCTTTGGGCGCAGGGATACGACCTTCAGCAAGGTGGCAGAGAGCCTCGGTGGTCGAAGGGCTGTGGCTGTTGCCTTCTACTCGTTGCTGCAGTTGGAAGCCGACGGGAAGGTGCAGACAAGGCAGGAAAAGCCATTCAAGGAGATAAAAATCTTTCACATGCTTAATAGGTAGATAAGGAGTCGGCTTTTTTTCTTTTTCAAAGAATTTCGGTTATATGTTTTTTCCCCCCTCAGTTTAATTGGTTTCGAGGATACTTACTAAGAAAATTTGCAGTGCAGGAAATACGGGTAATGGGTATGTTTCGCAGTTTCCATTGCTAGCTCTAACTCTCAAAATTTCGTGTGTTGTAAGCTGAGGTAATTCCAGTATTTTTTGGCTAATAAACAATAACCTACAGGTCCGAGGCCTGGTTAGCAGTACCAGGGTTCATTCGTCATCTAGCATACCAACTTCTCGTACAGTGGTCTCCGCTTATGAGAACGCCCTCCTTGGGACCAGAGCAAACTGTTCAACTATTTTCGCAATAATGGGAGCGTTCTTGTACTATTCGGTGCATTTACTGAGCAACCCCAACCACCAAGTGAGTGTTAATAAAGCTTCCATTTTTGCTCCGAAAAAGCTCCGATTCCATATGCTCCGTGAATGCTACCTTTTTCCACCGATTTGGATTTTTTTTCTACTTACTAACAAAATTTCAGAACTTTTTAGGATAGCTACATTAGATTTTTTAGGAACCCACTTGGGGTTCCTAAAAAGTTCCGAAATTTTGTTAGTAAGTAGAAAAAAATCCAAATCGGTGGGAAAAGATAGCATTCACGGTGCGCTCCTCAATGGCTCCGTAAGTGCGCCGAACCCTTGGTGGTTGGGACAGTACTGCTTTGGTTCTAGCATAAGAAAAACTATACTGAAAACTGAAAAGTAGTGTTCTTCTAACTGATGTTCTAAGAAGTTTAGGATTCTGCGCTGTTCTTTATCACACGTGCACCACTACTGAAGAGAATCGTTTTAATTTCATGCCTCAGGAGGTTTGGAGCTTGGGACCCCAAGAGGCTTATCTCAAATTCGCCGCCGTACTCTTTACAGGACAGAAAATTTAGCATCTCGGTAAAGTAGGTGCGCTTTAATCTACATTCTTATTCCGTAGTTATATTGATGGAGATGGAGAACCAATGAAGCTATTGCTAAAAACGGTGTGCAGACCTTCTCGAGGCCTTTCTCGCAGGAACGGTCCTCTTCTTCTCCATAGTCTTGCCCCTCTTCTTCCTTCCCTTGTCCTGTTCTCCCTCAGCGTTGTCTTCCTCCTCAGTGGTGGTAGTGCTGGGAGAGCCCTTCTTTCTCAACTTCCTCGGTTGCTTTCCCGGGGCCTTGCCAAAGAAGGACTCCATCACCCGCGTGCCTTCCTCGCTGGACTCGGACGCCTGGTCCTTCTGCGTGGAGACGACGATCTCGGACGACTCCTGGCTGGAACTACTGCCTGCCGAGGAGAACTTCAGTTCGCCCCTCTTACTCTCCCCTTCGGACTCGTTCGACGAGGCGGACATCACGCGGATGAGTGGGTTTTTCCTCCTGGCGAGATTCCCGCTAACGAGTTCCTCCTCCTCCTCAGTGTTGTCTTCGTCGTCGTCGGTGTCGTTGATCCTGGTAACCTCTCCGACGTCGTTCGTCACCTTCCTGACCTTGACGGTCTTCTTCCTTCCATCTTTGGCCTGCGACGGCAGTCTCGGAGGCAAGAACGGGTCGTCGCTCCCTGTGGCGGGAGAGGACGCTGAATCGATCACGTCAGACGATCCTCTCTTCGGGTTGGGTCCGGTTGGGCTCAGCACAACCGTCTGGTTGGTCTGGCTGAAGAGTTGCCTCTTCTTGCTGGCCCTGGTGGCGTTAATGCTGTTTCCTTCGTCTTGGCTGTCCTCTTGCTGCTCCTTGTTTTCATCAGCTCTTTCTTCCTCTTCTTCGGCACCTGTGTGCTTGCTCAGGTAGGCAGCGATGGTGAGTCCGAACTTCTGAAGGGATTTGATGAAGTTCCTATCCGTCACAGCCTCCAGCATTTGGTCATTGAGCATCCGGAGCTCTCTCAGTTTCACAAAATCGTTGGCAGAGAGTTGGAGGCTCAGCAGCAGCTTCACGAACAGCTTGTTCTTGCGATTCTCAGGCGTGGAGAGGATTTCATTGGCGAGGGAGAACGCCAGGGAGTCGTGGACGTTGGGACCCTGGGAATCTGGCGACTGGAGGAAGTCTTCCCTTGTCAGCTGGATAAGGAAGAGGGCCACGTCCTCAGCGTCGATTTCAGAGAGGGGGCTGGTGATGGGGGCATCAAAGATGGTCTTCAAAGTGGGAAGGAAGGCCTCCTCCAGACAATCCTAAAAGTAAGAGCGTTCATCGTATATGTCTCGGAATACCATTTATTTTTTTTTCGTCAGTGCGGCATTCACCTGGTTGGCCCTGCAAACCGACGCGTACAGGGGGAAAAAGGTGCCCAGGATGTGGCGCATTTTGCAGTCGCTGTCCGCCAGTGGATTGTACCACATGAGAATCAGCCTCTGCAGCAAGCGCGGAGAAGAAATCGCCCCAACCATGAGGAGCTTGCACATTCCCTCGGCCACCTAAAAAAATTGACGCTAGCATATTGAGACTTCCTTTTTGCTCAGCTTCAGCTGATCCTACGTTACGTACCTTTGTCCTGATGTCCTCATCGGGATCATCAAGCAACCTTGTCAACACGGCGACCACCGAATTGCCGCCCTGAGTGTTCAGGTCGTTTTGGGTCAAATTCGGGTTCTGAAAACGACGCTTCACCTTTTAGTACGGTCTTGACAAAGTGAAAATTTGCTCCCCCTCACCACCGACATCCTGTCGACCGACAACTCGTTCTCAAGGAGGCTCTCTATGTTGGATATTTCTTCGTCGTTTCCACCGACGGTGTTCTCGTTCTTCTCTCCGCTCCCGCTCTCCGCGCTGGCCGGGGTGATGAACGCTCCCAGTCCGAACCAGAGGAGCAGGTCGTTCACCATGGCAAGTGCCACCAGGCGAACATTCCTTTGATCCAGGTGACCTATCTGTAAAGATAAGATGCCAATTTGCTGCAAAGATGTCTGACTTGATGAATAAATTACTCTCTTCGGCTACCTGGAAGAGCAAGAGAAGGTTCTGCTTGGCAACGTCAATGCTCCTGAGGGAAAAGACTCCCATGGTCCTGACGGCTTCCATCCTGATTTCGGCGTCCAGGTCTCGTATAGACGGCATAACCAGTTCGTCCAAGACCGTCTGCAGAGTCGCGTTCAGGGTCTTGATGGCCGGGTCTTGCAAGAGCTGGTAGAGCATCGCCAGACACTTGTGGACGACAACGGGATCGTCCTTGACAGCCGAGTCTTCCCTGACTCCTCCACCGTCTTCACTGGCGTCTTCTCCTGCAGACTGGGGTGCCTCTGAAACGTCGCTCATCCTTGGAGGTTTGGCCGCCATGGCTGCTGCTTCAGTCAGCTCCTCCTGAAGAGTATTGTACTCGTCATCCAGCTCTTCCATCTGGACCTTGATTTCCTGAGCACGAACAAAGTCCTTGTTCTGCACAGCCTCGTCCAGATCGTTCTTCAGGATGTTCAGCTGTACACGGACCTTTGCAATCTTAATCTGAAAGCGAATTTATCTACTGGATTACAAGGATGTTCTACTGGAAGACATTAAAGCAAGCACGGCCGGTACCTGCTTCTTTCTACTTTCTTCCTCCACGGCCTTAATCCTCTCCGTGGAAGTGACGATGTCGGGACTTCCATTCGCAGTTTGTCCGGTCGCTCTCGTCATGCTCTCGTTCCGTTCCCCTCCGTTCTCCTCCCCCGGGGACCTCATCGGGTCCCGCAGTTCGGCGATTACCTCGGCAACATCCCGGACCCTCGTCTCGGTGTCCGTCCGCACGGTGGAAAACACGGACATAAGGGGCTCCACAAAGGAGACGGGCACCTTGCCGCTCGACATAAAGTCCTTGCACAACTGGGCGAGGTTCGCACGGCCGACCTCGTCGGCAAGGTCGAAAAGCGAGGTCATCTCGATGAGCTGTCTGGCTACGAACGTCCAGCCCATGTCCTCGGCCGCTGAGCCTTCGGCCATTGTCACGGACTGTCCTTGCTCCTGCTCCTTCTCCTGCTGAGGCCTCTCCACCTCCAGGACGTAATGGCGCAGGTAGCGGCAGAAGTCCGACAGCTCCGGCAACAGCTTCTGCTCAGCCAGCTCCGCGGCTCCGGCCCCCTCGCCGTGAAGGAAGGCCACCAAGTGGCGCCAGTAGCAGGAGGTCTCAGCGGTCAGCTTCATGTACGGGACAAGCCGGTTGGCGTCCACGTAGCTAAATCCCTCCACTAGTTCGTGGAAGGGAAGGGCCCGGAACAGGACGCGGAGGGTGTCGGCCGCCACTTTGCCGTTGTCGGCAGAATTGCCCACGTCCAGTGCGTACAGGAGCTCGACTATGTTGGAGTTGCACAAGCGGAGCCAGGCCGGAACTAAAAAAAAAGCAAAACAATGATTAAGATATTATACTGTACGTATTACGGTTAAGAAAGTCTGGTCCTAACTTCCCTTACCCAGATCCCTCTCCAAGATGTTTCGAACTCCCTCCGTGCGATCCCCCAGGCCTCTCCTCAAGACGTCCTCCCTCTGGGCAATCGTCAGGGACTTGATGTGAATCTGTACAACAAGTATGTGTTGAACATTTGCTCAGAAAGGTTATATAAAGATAAATCGCTTGTATTACTAGGTACCTTCTCGGCGATGAACTTGAAAGCAGCCTTCCTGACGCTCTCGTCGACGTCCTTGGTGCGCTTGATGACGTGAGGTAGGGTGAGCCTGGTGGCCCCGATGACCCTGACGACCGTGCGGCGGACGACCGGGCTCGGGTCACAGGCCATGTGAAACACGAAGGCCTTGATAATGGGGCAGCCCGCGTCGCGGGGATCCTGGAGCCTCTGCAGGGCTGTAACGGCCTGGCTCCTGATGTCGGCCACCTTGTCCTTCAGCCTCAGCAGCATGTTGTCGAAGATTTTCTGGTAGAGATCATCATCGATCGAAGCATCTTCTCCCATCAGTTTCAGGAGGTGGTTGAGCATCAGGCAGATGCGCAGACGGGCTTGGGATGCTTCCACCTTAAGAAAAAAAAAAAAAGACGAGATCAAACAGACCGGGAAAAGCGCATTACGGTGGTGGTAAACTTCTAAAACAGGGGTCGCTCGCGCGCGCGCACCGCCCGCTACAGCTTTTCCGTGCGAGGGCGCATGGGCAGTGGGACCTCTGTTCTAGAAGTATACCCGCGTCTCTATTAGCCGCCCTTTTTTTACCTCATGGTGATCAAGTAGCCACTCGAAAATCCAATGCATGAAGGGTGGCAAATCCGGCGGGTCCTCGTCCTCGTCGCGTTGCTCCTGGTCCTCCTCTTGCTGCTGCTGCTGCTCCTTGAGGAATGACGCCGCGAACCTGCATGCCGCCTCCAGGCACCTGTCCACGTAGGGCGTCCTCTCCTTCAAGGCAAGGGGGAGGCGCACGTAGTAGATGAAGCGATCGAAAAAGTGCTTCTTGGATGGCTCCTCGTCCTCGCTGTGCGCGTCCCAGATCTTCCTGAACCTGGCCACCGACTTTCCGATGGAGACCGAGTCCTCCTGGCAGGCCGTAAAGACGCGACGGAGGGACACGGAGGTGTCGTCCTGGGAAGCCATCCTGGCCGGGAGGAAGAAGGCGCGACAGAAACCACAGGAGTCCAAAACCCAACACCTGGAGTCCTGAGTAAGCCTGAGTCCTGTCCTGACCCCTGGCCTGGCTCTGCGAATGGGCTGGACCCCGGCTGGTTCTGCCCAGGTTTTCTTCTTTGTTTTTATTTTTAAATTGAAGTTGTAGGCAGGGTTGCCGTTCAGCAAAGTGAAAAAGGCCAGACAGTGTTTCGAGCTGAGTCAAAGAGTGAATACGGTATGGTACAGCCAAAAAGACCAGATGCTCAGATTTCTGCTTTTTTCAGTTTTATTTCATTTTAATAAAGAAATTTTCAGCCATTTTATTTTTAGAAAATACCATTTAAAAACGCAGTTAGCAAAAAAATTCAAAACCTGGCTTCCTAAAAGCCGAACTGGCATCCCTGGTTGTATGGTACTTTTTAGTGAGCTCGGTTTTCTTTCTACCGCTCTTTTTCGTTTTATTTTTCTGCCCTTTTCTGCCCGCGGTTGCAAAGGTGGTCGAAGCAAAGGGCGGATCGGGCCGGGTAAGCGAGCGGCCGGAAAAGAGCAGGAAGGACGGGGCAGCA
>JAAUYM010017092.1_pt1 | contig 19913 bp, 22 predicted proteins | sample 7278001 | NCBI WGS metagenome assembly JAAUYM01 (sample SAMN14350224, study PRJNA611818) | marine sediment metagenome | isolation source: surface marine sediment (1.8m) | place: French Polynesia: Moorea | collected 2018-08
CTCCCTCCCTCCCTCTTCCTTCCCGTGGGTGGCGTGGCGGTAAAAGGGGGTTGTGTGAGAGGGGGGAGGAGAAAAACTCTCTAGCAGAGAAGAGGTGAAAATCGCACAGTACGTAACTAGTAGAAGTTGCAAGGAGCGAAAGGCAGGAGAGAAGCATCCGAGTGTCGAGTGTCGAGGACGCGCGGGCGACGGCTCTTTTTTTGTGCGCATGCACAAAATTGTTTGCGCACCCGTCTTTCCCAAGTTCTCCAGTTTGCCAAGCAGAGGAGAAAAGATATTTGGGACTCGCTCTCTGCGTCGGCAGTGTTGCCAGACTTGGTGCAATCGTGCCAAGTTGGCGAGTTTTAAAGGTGCACCTGGCACACAGAATTTTGGCTTGGCACAGTTTAAACTTTGGCCCACTATGGATTTGGTCCAAAATTACTAAACAAATATATAACATTTCTGCATTTTTTTTCCAATTTAGTCTCTCTGAAATAGGGGCAAATGTAAAAAAAAATTATTTTAGGCTGGCACATCATTTGCCGCAATCTTGCTCCAAGCTGGTGCATTATCATTAGGAAAGTGTGGCAACACTGGTGTCTCTGGTGTCCACATGGCAGAGAAAGCCGGATGTAGAGGAAGCTACAGCTCAGTCATCCACACACCTTGAAGCTTGAAGCCTGCGCAGCGCACCCAGGGAGGGAGACGGACAGACATAAGGTAAGAATTTCTCCTGTTGCATCAGCGAGGAGGCTCTTTTTTTAATAATCTTTTTCGAGTGGCTGTGTTTTCATTTTCCCACAACGAGTTGACCCCATTTCTGTCGCCTCTGTTCCCTTTCCTTCCCTTCCCCTCCCCCCCAGTCGCATTTTGATGATCGATGCTTGTAAGAAAATATGGGAAGAGAGAGAGAGAGAGCGTGGCGTATGGTGGTGTGAGAAAAATCTGCTGCAGTGGACAAGACAAAAACCCGAGAGAGAGAGAGGAGACGGGAGCAGTACGATAGCTGCACTTTAGTTACACAAGACTGCCTAACCCCATTTTTTTGGTTGTTTCCGAACAATTATTTTGTCTTAGAATAAAACACCTGCCCTCCCTTTCCAGAGCTGAAACTTCCATCTCTCGGCCAGCTTCGACCTGGCCTTGGATGAGCCAGAAGACTACCTGGTTGAGCAGGTTGCTACCTGCTACCTAGTACCTGCTACCTGCTGCTACCTGGTTGAGCAGCTCTAGGCGGAAACGTGATGAACGCTGCGCAAGAAGGCGAGCAGTCCAAGATGCTGGAGGAAAAGGGGGAGGCGGAGAAGGGGAAGGAGGGAAACGGGGTCAAGCTGAAGAAGGAGCTGGGGCTCTTGGAAGGGGTGGCGATCATCCTGGGAATCATCATCGGATCAGGTAATAAACCAAGCAGACACATGCTACATGATCCCTACGTTGGAAGCACAAATGTGCTCTCACTTTCCTTTCAGGCATCTTTATCTCCCCGAAGGGCGTGCTGGAGGAGACCGGTTCCGTTGGCCTCTCCTTGGTCGTCTGGTGCATGTGCGGCCTGCTGGCCATGATCGGGGCGCTCTGCTACGCAGAGCTCGGCACCTCCATCCTCAGGTCTGGCAGCGACTACGCCTACATTGGCGAGGCGTATGGACCACTCCCAGCCTTCCTCTACCTGTGGGCGGCCAATGTCATCTTTGTGTAAGTCGTGCTTTAAAAAATTCTCCTTTTGCAGTAGCATCTCTGGTGGTGATACTGCAAGGAGAAGCATCATCATAATGGACAGGCATTTCGTCAGTTTAATGATGTCTGTCCCTTTTTGCAGACCCACTACGAATGCCATTATGGCACTGACGGTGGCCAATTACCTGTTGAAGCCAATCTTCCCACAGTGCGAGATCCCTGATGCTGCGCTCAAGCTGATCGCTGCCCTGTGCATTGCCTTCCTCACCTGGCTCAACTGCAGGAGCATGAAAGTCACCACCAGCCTGCAGAACACTTTCATGTTCACCAAGCTGACAGCACTCGCCATTGTCATTATCCTCGGGGTGGTGGCCCTCTTCAGAGGTGGCTACCGCAAGTTCGACAATGTCTGGGAGGGCACAGAGACAGAGCCGGGCAAGATCGCGGTCTCCTTCTATGCCGGCATCTACTCGTACGCAGGGTGGAACTATCTCAACTTTATGACTGAGGAACTCAAGGACCCATACAGGTTTGTTATCACCGCGAAAGATGAGAGCTGAAAGACAGCTTGCAATTTTTGTTTAAGCACTTTGAGGCTGCAAATAGCATCCTTCATCACCTCCATAGTATTGACATTGAAACGAAAGTGCATTTTATACGAATTGCTAAGCTTGCAAAAAAAAAAGAAGTACAACTGTACATAATTTGCACTTAAGTTTTTCCTCTTTTCTTCAGGAACCTTCCCCGTGCCATCTACATCTCCCTTCCGCTGGTGACCCTCCTCTACGTGCTGGCCAACATCGCTTACCTCTCTGTGCTTGACCCTGTCTCCATAATGTCATCCAATGCGGTCGCTGTCACCTTTGCCGATGAGATGATGTCCTTTGGATCTCTCATAGTGAGTTAATTTGGGAAACCTTTGCTGTGTCGTCTTTTCTTGAATAACTTTTTTTTTTTAAATAAAACAGGTTCCTGCTTTGGTGGCCATCTCAGCTCTGGGTGGGTTGAGCTGCCACATAATGACATCAAGCCGCCTGTGCTTTGTTGGTGCTCGGCAAGGCCACTTCCCTGACGCCCTCTCTCTAATCACCCTGGACACGTACACCCCGAAGCCAGCCCTCATCTTCCTCGGAGCTCTCTCCCTCCTCTATCTGGGGTTCGGAGACATCTACACCCTCATTGACTACACTGCATTTGTGGAGTCCTCTTTCATCCTTGTCTCCGTCTCGGGACTCCTCTACCTTCGCTACAAGAGACCTGACATGGAGCGACCAATCAAAGTGATTCCTTATATTGATAATACAACTCTTTCCCCAAATGATTTTTGTTGTTGTTGTTTTGCCAACAGGTCCACCTGGCCATTCCTATTACCTTCTTGCTAATATGCACCTTTCTGGTGTTCCTGCCCTTGTACGTGCGGCCCATTGAAGTGGGCATGGGGATCCTCATCACTGCCTCGGGAATCCCAGTCTACCTGGTGGGCGTCTACTGGAAAAAGAAGCCAGAGTGGTTCAAGCAAATAGTTGGTAAGGGAAAGTTAGTATTCGGCAGTCATGATAGGGCATATTAAGTAACAATAATTTTTTTTAAATAATTCTTTTCAGCAAAAGTGACAGACAAATCGCAGAAGCTGTTCTTGGGCGTCAAGGAGGAGTAGGATGAACCATGGAGCTGCAGCAGTGAAGTGACTCAAGTCATTGGTATCAGAATATCCCTTCTTTTTGTATCCTTTAGCATAGATGTTGAAAAAAATATGCTTTAAATAAGAGAGGTTAAAAACCCAAAGTTTCACTTACACGAGCGCTAACAATAATCATTTTGCCACAATTTCTAACGCCATTTCAAGTACACCTTTTTGTACGAAATGATGTTACTGAACTGTTAATAATAAAAGAGCACACCTGGCTGCAAATATGTTTGGCATTGTTTTTTCAGCCTGTAGAGGTAGAAGCGCATGGCCAGAAAGGTTGCAGTACCGGTATTAGTATATATTTCATGTACTAAAAGGAAGTTTATTCATGATATTGTAGAGATTTTTTGTCGATTCCAGATCTCTTTATGTACTGTCGAATGCATTCACACAAAGGATGGATATTATCATGGATACGTCTCGCTGCCGCCGTCGTCTATCTTCTGATCCGCCCCGAGAGCTCACTGATGAGACTGTTGAGCCGCTGCTTGGTCTTCTTGTTGCTGTACGCCACACAGTTCACCAGTGAAACCAGCTGCTTGGCAGAATATTCCTAAAAATAAGTAAGTGGTAAGCAAGTGTAAGTGGATTATCTGCCGATAAATGTGGCATTAAAAAAAATAACCATGGAACTTTTCTCACCTTATTATGCTGGCTGACCCAGGCCTCCAGATCCATCTCGGGAATGTAATAAGCTTTCACGTAGGAATCCACGTAATCCTGTAAGAAAGTAGATGGTTTTAATGTGCACGCGCGCAGTGCTATCGTGAGACAATCATCCTCGACAAGAACCTGATAGGGCACAGGTTTCTGCTCAGTCATCTTCTCCAACTTGACCAGGAACTGTCTGTAGTCCAGCTGCATGAGGGCCCTCCCTTCGTTGCTGCACTTCTTGGCATTGGAGAAACCCTCGACGAAGATGTTGGCCGCGCAGAGCGTGCAGAGGTCCCAGAGCACCTTCCTGACTTCGGCTGGGATGCGGAGGGAGCGCCGGAGTTCCTGGAGACGCATGCTGAACAGCTGGAAGTCCTGAAGGCGAAAATAATGGGACTTGCTGTAGCACACAAGTTGTACGTACTAATTCTACATAGGAGAATTTTGCCGTCTTTGTTCCTCACCCTGAGCATGACCTCCACGTACTGGCTATGCTGGCTGCGGACCTCCTTGATGTCCCAGGCCACCTTGGTCATCATCTGTAAGATGACGTCTGGACGGATGGATGCTGCAGCCACTGTCATGTACACCGGCCGACGCAGGTGGGGGATGAAGTCCATGATCTGGACGTTTTAGAAGGAAGAAGATGGCTCCTGAGCCGCTGTCAATCTGCAATTCTGCTTGGAGGCTTCTTACCTTCTCCTTGTATTCTTGCACCAGTGCCTGCTCTTCCTCTGGAAGAAACCCGAGGAGGACCGGCAAGAGGGCAGATAACTGCTTGGCCAGGAAGACGGTCGACTCCGCCGCCACGAACTTCTCTGCCAACCCGAAGAGGGTCTCCGGGTGCTCGGCGGAAGCGACCGGGTGGTCAGGAAGGCGGGGCAGGGCGACTAGCCCTGTGGTGGCGGAGGTAGGAGAGGCTGTGGCCATCAGAGGGCCCTCATGGACTGGGGAGTCCACAGAGTGGCTAAGAAAGTGAAAAAATTGTATAACTGTCTGAAATACTAAAACGTGGACAAAAGAAAGGGAAAAAACCCACGTCTTTTACCTGGAAGCACTTTGTGAGATGGCTGGGCTGCTGGTGACGGCAACTGTGATGTTTGGAGCGGTTCCTGATCTCGCCACAGCAACCCGTCTCAGAACGAGATCATCTTCTATTTGGCGCAGTGCAGAAGAAAGTTCCTCCCGCGTCACTTGGCCACGTTGCTCGGCAGACTTGATAAGAGAAATACAATTTATTGGTTCTTGCTGTTGTTCTCTATTTAAAGAAAAAAATTACCAGGTTTTGCGTAAAGAAAGTATGCACAACCAGCAGGTAGTAGTCGAGCAACTGCGTCATGGAGGTGAAGACTGACGACGCTATGGGCTGCAGTGCCCTCATCAGGTGGAGGTACTTTCCTGGAATTTGACATGTTCGCAACTACTACCTCTTATATTTCTGTCTGGCGGTAAAGCCTCAAATCTCTCCCGCACTCACCACAGAGTCGGAGAATCATGAGGGAAGTGTTGGTGAGGACAGGCGCCATCTCTCCCGGCAGACAGCGGGCTGACCCACGTGGATTATACTTCCTGGTCCTAGGTGTGTGCTGCGACTGTCCTCCAGCTCCCTCGTCCGGCTCCGGCTCCCGCTCCGTAGCCACCACCTGATCCTCGTCCACAAAGTCCCTCCTCAGCTCCTCCGAGATCCCCTCATCCGAGTCCTCGTCGTCATCGCTGTAGAAGCCCTCCTCTCTGCCGATGTTGCCATTGGTCGCATCGCAGCCAGTGCTGAGCACCCCTTCCTCTTCGTCATCGAAGGAGTCGTCATAGTTGGGGTCGAAGGGGGAGAGCTCCAAGGGGCTGGGGGTGCTGTCGTAGTTACTGCCGCCTCCTCCTCCCTGCGATGTCCCCAATGGACGCTTCGTCGGAGACATTGTGGGAGGCGGCTGCTTCAGATGACGGTATTCCTAGAATATTAGAAGACATCAAGGAGGGGCAATTTTAAAGGGGAGTTGATAATCAACCAAAAGGCAACTCAACAGTGACTATGCTTCACTCACCACCAATTGCTGTGCCCTGAAGGTGTCCCTGACTGGACAGAGCGCCCAGCCTTCGTTCTCCAGGTGCATCTGCAACTCCTCCAGGCGTGCCAGGTGGTACGAGTGGAAGTAGCTCCAGCACTTCTTCTTCAGGGACTCCTGTAGAGTGTCGGACGCAGAACCGCAGAAGCAGTGGCCAAACTTGATCAATCTATAAACAAATTTAATAGAGATGCATTCATATGTATCTTGCTTTTTTTCCCTCTTGATTTCCTTCTCACTTGTGAATGACATCCATGAATTCGAGAAAGGCATCTATGCCGAGCCAAGAAAGGTCATTTGCCATGACGAAGACGCGCGTCTTGGTCTGCACGTCCTGCCAGATGCGGGTGCAGCCACTTTCCAGCTTGCGGGACACATACTGCCGTTCAAGGTCCTCCTCCAGCGTGACTAACAACAGTTGAAAGCTGTACGTGTGTATTTTGGGGGTGGGGGTGGGGGGGACCGGAGTCTGTCAGTCACTGCAACTCCTCACCTTCTTTCTCCTCCCTATCCTTCTCCGCGTGCCATTGTGAGATTCTCTGGTAGCTGTTCATGATTCCCCAGAGTGCGCGACAGAGGTCGACGAGGCACGGGACGACGCTGGCTGGCGCCACCGCCCCGCACAGGTCGGCGTAGGGGCGCCGGGCCAAGTCAGACTCGCTGGCACCGCCGCCTCCGCCGCCTCCGTCGTCGCTCGCTGCGCAGCTGCTTAAAACCGCGTGACCGAAGACCACGTTCCAGGCAGTGTTGTGGACGGCCGACGTCACGTGCATGTGCAGTTGGTCCATCGACATCTGGGTCTTGCCCAGGAGGCGGTAGGCTTTGTGCAACCGCCTGTACAACAGCGGGTTGAAGTCCACGCAAACCTGTAAAAATGAGAGAAAGAAATTGGTCCCAGAATCTTTCTCAAGTGAGGCAGTTACTTACCTTTGCTAACGTGACATCGAGCTGCTCCTCGGCCATTTCCAGGGTGTCTTGCAACTTTGCTGCAAGCTGTCTCACAGCAGTGAAGTGATTGTACGTTGAGATTGCCTGAAAGTGAGTCAGTTGTCTTTGCTAATTAGCACACTTGCTTCTACCAAATAAATTACCTTTTGGCACTCCAAAATTAGCTGTATGGCTCCAGGAAAGTCTTCCTCTCCGAGCAGCTCTTGGAGCCTCTCGTCCGTTTTTTGCTGGTGACGAAAATTTTGGTTTATACAGAGGTTTAAGGTACTGTAATGCTTATATGCAAATTCTCCCACCCCCTCTCTGTCTTTGGCTTACCAGTGTCCTTATAATGTTGAGGTCATGCAAAAGACTGACCGCGTGCTGCCTCCTCCTGTAAGCCGCCAGGATACCCAACGAGCTGGCGGTGAACTCCTGCCTGGCCTACAGATTCGAAAACATCTGGGCAAACCAAGCTTCGCCCAATGCGACCGGTACTTGACTTACCTGCACCAGACCTCTTCTGACCATGCGACAGCTCGTCAAGGACGAGCTGAGCTGAGATTGCAACTAGTGTGGGAAGAAAGATCTTTCCGTCACCATTGTTCTCGGACCAATTTGTCACGTCATTTATCTTTTCCTGACCTCCACCACCCTGTCCATTTCTTTCAGACACGCGGACTGCTTGTCCAGGATGCCCGAGAACGCGCGCTTGGCCACCACAGTGAGTTGGCTGAGCAGGCGCTGCCTGTCACCGTGAATGACGTGCTGATCCAGCGTCTCCGGAAGGAGCTGAACAAGGGCAGCGTTTGGTTGACAGTGATGACTACAGTACCTCTCTCGACGCGCACACACACACAAAAAATACCTTGAGCTCAAATTCTGAAGGGTTGAAGTCTTCCAGGTAGTACTGCTGCTCCATCCCCTCCAGGATCTCGTCGTCCACCAGAGGGTCAGAGGGAAAGCGGGCAGCCTCCCCATCGGGCCCTGCGCGGAGAGAAGAGGACCGTGACAAAGTTGAGGTGAGGCACAGATAGTGTGCAAAGGGGCAACTTGCCGAGAAGGGTACACTTCGAGAAGAAAGGGTGGTATTTCATTCTCACTTTGCTTTCTTTATTTATTTAAAAAAAAATAAAGACTATGAACTTGAATTCAACCCAGTGAGGTTCTACGCAAGAAGTCGGGAGATTTTGATCGACTTGGCCAAACTGAAAGGGGAGATGGGGGCGTCCCTTCCTTTCCCCTCTCCTCCTGCAACCGGAGAAGTTAATGTGGGAGCCGAGAAGAATCAGTGAAGACATCTTAAGCAATGAAAAGAGAGGACAGCATGTTCGTTTAAGTCAGAGTACCCTGCAGTACAGTAAAGTCCGCTTTTTAGATCAGAGGTCTTCCTGGTGCCCGGATATAACTTGTCTACTACTTTCCATTTACCTGTCGTCCTGTTCTCATCCTTGATGATTGCTGGCTGTGCCATCTCGGCCTCGCTAAACGTCAGCTCCTTGGCCACCCCTCTCCAGGACGCGGCCGAGGCGCCAGGGACAGGCGAGGAGGATCCCAGGGAATCCCTCCGCAGGTTCTGCAGGGGGTTCTTGAGACCCCGCAGGCGATCTTTCAGTTTCTCCGTGGGAGAGGACATGGCGCTGGCTTTCAGCACAAGAAATTCATGTTTGAGAGTGTCGTGAGACTAGGAGAGGGGCACTCCAAAAAAAAAAATCAAGAGCCCAAGACAGAGAAAAATGAGCCTCTGCCCAAGATATGCACTGCAAAAAAAAGGGCAGTCTTCCCAGCAGCTGCGCCTGCACAGCACAGCTGCACAGGACAGTCCGCAGGTGCGATCGGATCCAGCGTAGCAGCAGCTGATGATGGCAACAGTTGACAGGTTGCATAAGGCAGGTAGACTCGCGTTGCACAGAGCTACCGACCCCGTGCGCATGCGCGCAGAGCAAGAAAGGAACAATGGGATGATGCAGAGGCTTCTGTAAAGGGAAGGCTTCTGAGTTGAGTTACTTTCAATGACTTTAGTACGTACATACATGCCTGTTTGGCGTGAATATCGTGACCAGTCGTACTTAGCATGACGTCAAAACTAAAGGAAGTGCGCATGCGTGAGCTGAGATGACTATTATTACGCGGGCACGAAGACTAAAAAGTATTTATAAGCGCAATTTCAATTCAATGCAGTTGCAGTTGTGTCTGTCGCAATGATTCAGAAAGGATGCTCTCTTTTCCTTACAAGGTGCAACTCAGACAATATTTGTCACAGGCATATTATGTGAAAAAAGTTTTAGTCATGCACGTGTACATACGTGCGTACAAGATTGGACCAAATGCAATTTGGTCGAAATGCATCACAGTACTGCGTAATGTTACTCTAGCATAGCATTACACAAAATGTATGGAGCCTTATCGAAGACATTTACTTGTACGGTATATAGTTATGCGTGTGTTCAAGAAATAACACGTATATCTAATTTTCCCCATGCCATTTTTCACTATTCACTTGATTAAAATAAAAGCTCCTTTTCTTCCTCACTATGAGCCTCTCCATATGTCGTAGTGTCCCCTGTCGTTAGACCAGGTCCAGCTGCTCCAGGAGGAAAATGAGGGATTTTTTCCCCGCACGATCTATCTGACTTCCCTTCATCTCCCAAATTTATCGTTCGTCTAATCCAGTAAGTTGGGGTTGTCAATCACTATACGAACTTTTGGTTATCTATTATACACATTACAGCGCACAAACTCCCACGATTATGAGGATAAACTTGCATTCATTCCCCTTGTAGTGGTGTTCCCCGGTTTCTGGGGGGCCAATGGAGCCAGTTCGAGTGCTGTCCGAACGGCGGCCGTGCCGGCGGCGTTCGAGACCAAGGTGGAGGGCTCCCAGGGCGGTGACCACATCTTCACCTGGAACAAGGAGGGCGACGACACCGCCATGAACGGGCCCCGAGCTGTCCTGCAGCAAGGGCGGCGTCATCAAGGGCTACGTGGGGCCCTACGGCACCTGGAGCCGCTACACCCCCCTACTGCGAGGGCGACTTCTCCGGGGCCAAGGTGGCGGCGACGACACGGCCACCAACTGCATCCACCTGTGCCCAGACCCGCTCGTGGCTGTCCGGATGTACCGGTAGTTACAACGTCAATCTTGGCCACTCTAGTTACTAGAAAAGGTAACTTTCGCGTACCTTTCACCAATTTAGGGCACTCGTTACTACTAACTAGTTACATAGTTGTTGAACTGGTCTGTGATACTGAGAGCCCAGTACGTCACAGTCATTGGCACCGATTGCATAACTGACTTCAACACCTGCTGCTGCTGCCGGGGGGGGGGAGGGGGGGAAGAGTAAAACGATAGTGCTCTTATTGTTTTTTGAATATTTCACAGAATAGGAGCACCACCAGTGTAACATGCATAAACGAAGGTTTAGGGCGTATGGCCCAATCTTCTTTGCTTTTGTACCCACTGGTCCGTATCCTCGTTCTGCGTAGTAGGTACACACTTGACCTTCACAGCGGAAGACGAAGATTTTCACGCTCATTTTCCGTCGCCTGAGTCCAGACGACAAAGAAAAAAAACCAAAAAACCGAGATGTTTTTTTAGATTGAAAATTGCAGGGTTTGTTCCAATTCCAATCTCGGTGGTGCGCGATGGCGGCGGAATGGGGAGGAGGAAAAGGACAATGGAATGCTTGGCATTGTCCGACACAAAACTGAAAGAGGGGAAGGGGGGAAGACTAGTACTGTACTACAGTATTTCTTTTTTCAATTTCTCAAGTTGGACTATTTTTTGGAAGTTGGTCATGAAGGCATGACGGTATGTCTGATGGACGCTGAACGAACGCACATGCAACATGTGCCATTCCGAGTCAAAGTTGGGAAGACAAAGTGGTGGGTTTTTTTTTTTGCGTACTAGTGGTTCCACTTACGCACCCCTCCCCACACATTTCCCGTCTCCTTAAAATGCCAGACCAATTAGCGCGCGTGGCCATCAAAGAGTCCGGAGTCATGCAATTAGTATTACCAACCAACACTTTTCTACTGTACGTGTTATGTTTCTACTGTACCTATGTACACGTATAGGTAGTACTACAACGGTTGACATTTTGTGCCTTAGAGACAAGTTCGTATTCTTTTTTTTATTATTAATATATAATACGCCTTTTGAGACATGAAAAAAAACCAAAGTTCTTAATATAATAGCTTGAGTGAGGTAAATGCTTTTAAAGGGCACTTTTTTTCCTATTCTTCTTCTTCCCTCTTCTGAGCTTGCTTAGCACCTCCTGCAACGGTTCAACACTTCTTCTTTTCCAATCTGGGCTTAACTTTAAAATTTAGTTCCACATAACTGGAGTGCAAAAAATTGGGCCTAATAAAAACCCAAGCAAAGTCCAGGCAGCAACTCCCGTCGGGCGAGCCAAAAATTTACCTGATTTTGGGGTAAAAAAAAACAATTGTTGACAGATCAGATTCACACGCTGTGCTGCTGCTGCTGCTGCTGCTGCACCCTCCACCCTAGGTACGCCTTCTTGAGCTTCTCGAAGCCGGACAGCACTCCCGCGCCGGCTACCCCACGCACCACGTTCACACCGGCACCACGGTACAGTGCCGAGGCTCCCTCTGTCCGCACAACCTGCCTGAAGCAGTCCAGGCTGCCGGCGTACTTGACCTTCTCTCCAGAGGTCATCATCATCCGCCGCTTGACCGAGTCCAGAGGATAGGCGGCCAGCCCGGAGCAGATGGTGACGGCCCACCCGAGGAGGAAAAGTTCGGCCATTCCCGCGTTCTCGGACAGCAGCGTTGGCTTCAGTGAGTCGTACAGGCCGAAGTAGAGGCCTCGGTAGACGAAGATGGTGGCGCAGCTGATGACAAAGCCCCGGTAGAGGCCCCTCACGCCGTCCGCGCGGAGGGTCTGCACGTAGACGTCGACGATGCCGCTGAACCTCCGGGCGGCACCGGAGTTCTTGGCCGCGTCCATGGCCAGGCGCGTGCGGGTGTAGTCAATGCTCTGGACAAAGAGGAGCGACAGCGAGCCGGCGCAGCCGCCGCTCAGGATGTTCTTGGTAAACCTCTCGGCGTGGCCGGCGCCCCTGGAGGCGCGGAAGACGGTCTGGATCTGGTCCTTGAAGGCGAAGTTGAGGGCCTGCTGCGGAAAGTACCGGATGACGCTGGCCAGGTTGCCCCTCCAGAAGGCGAGGACGCCCTCGTTGCGGAAGGTGCGGGCCACGCAGTCTCGGATGCCGGAGTACCTCGCGTCCAGCCGCCCCTGCTTGAGCAACTCATTCTGGTTCTGCAGGAGGAGCTTGACCCTCTCGATGGGAGCGGCGCTGGTCTTCGAGATGGCGGCCGCGGTGCCGGACAGGGCGAAGCTCTCGAAGAAGCCGATCTTGCTGCTGCTGCTGCTGCTGCTTCCGCCTCCAGACTTTGTCATGTTGTCTGCTGCCTAATTGGCCCGGCGTGCGTCACAAGTGGTGGCAAGAGGGAGGAAAAAGAGACACCAGCTGACTTTTTTTTTTTTACAATCCCTTCCTCGTTGCAATAAGGATGTGCGCGAAGGATTTATCCTTCCTTCCTTCCTCTTTGTCTGCTTGAAAGGGGGAGTGGGACCGTGGAAGGGCAGATGGAGACGCTTTTTCTTTCAGAGATTTTCTTCTTCCTCGGCCACTCTGGAAAAAAAAAGAAAAGAAGGGAAAGAAACTGCAATGAAAGGCGTAGGCACAGGTTAAATAGCGAAACGCATTCTCAGCTGGAAATGCAATGCAACAACGCCTCTAAATGGCATGCAGGCGGGTAGTTAAGAGACAGAAGGGAGAGAAAAAGTCCTAAAATGTAAGGAAAAGGCACAAAGAAAGAGAATTTCTGCTTGACTGAACTAGGAGAATTGGGAAACAAAAGTCTGTTTTTTTTAAGCACTCGTATAAAGGAAAAGTAAAAAAAAACACAGGCACTGCAAATTCGTCTTCACTACCCGACGGGACTTTTAAACTTACAAGCGTAACAAATTTTAAGAAAAATCTAATGGCATGTTCCAGTACATGCTTAAAGCTGAATTTGTTACGCTACTAAGCTTAAAAGTCACGTCGGGTACCAATATTAAAAGTGGTGTTTGCAGAGAAATCTATATATTTACGTTTCACTGTGTCGAGAGTTGGTTTTACTAACTTCATGTGAACGTGAAGTCGACATGAGGGGGGACATCATGCAGATAGACGCCTTAAATAACACAGGCACCACAAAAAAAGAGGAATTAATTTTTTTTCTTCCAAGGTTATTCCTAGACGCACGCTTTTTTTTTTGCTCACAAAGTTTTTTTTTTAGTAAAAAAAATCTCCAAATCCTTCTTCTCCTCTGGTGGCGCCGGCATAATTGAACTGCGGCTGCCGTGCCTTCAAGGTCCAACGCGGCCGCCGCCGCCGCCGCCGCCGCCGCCGCCGCGGCCACCACCACCAAATGTGTGTGTGTGTGTGTTTGTGCGGATGGAATGCACATAATCACCAATGCAAAAAAAAAAGGCTTCCTCCTTCTCCTTCCCACCTCTGGAAGAGCGTGAAGGATATTTCCGTTCCATTGGGAATTTCCCGTTTTTCCACCTTTTTTTTTTTGGAGTGTGCATGCATATATCCGCAAAAAAAAGAGAGGAGAAGTTCTTGTTTTTTTTTCTACTTCCATTCCTTCCTTCCTACCTTCTTGTTCCAACGACCCTCCCCACACAAATTGGACTTGGCAGCCGAACGGCAACCAGAAGGTTGAAAAGCTCGCGCCTTATCTCTCTCTGTTGCATATCCTGACAGACATCACAGAAAAAAAAGCCCATCTATGTATCTGCAATGTGCCATGTAGGTACTTAAAGGGTCCTTTTGTTCCCGCCCCCCCCCCTCCCACATTTTTCTTTCATGTTTTTTTCGTGACCCCGCGAGGGAAAAGTTCATCTGATCGCGGAGCTCATTCTTCAGAATGTGCGCGCACTTTACCACTTTAATGGCAGTTTAATATTTGAGCATCTTTTTTTTTAAATATAACGCGTGCTCTACAGGACAGCACCATGGAACCTTTTTGCCTTGTGACTAGGACACTCTATTACTTAACGTAAAAATCCGGTTTTCCCCCTCCCCCACCACCATCCTCAAACGGACTTGCTGAGAAACTTTTTCGCTGTGCATGGATCGCGCTGCTTTTGCCGTATTTAGTCGAGACCTTAATTCGCGCGTGTCAGAGAAATCGGAGATAGATTCAGAGCAAATCGACCCTCACCTCCACGCGGACCCGAACAGCAGGACGAAACGAATCTGTGCTCTTCTTTTTCTTCTTCTTTTTCCAGATAACTTTTTCTTATTCCACCACTACCACACACCTCCCTCTTTAACAATCCCAACTGAACCGTCCCTCCCTTTCCCCCTCCTCTCTCTCTCTCTTCCTCCTCCTTCTCCTCCTCCTCCTCCTCCTCCTCCTGATCCGGCGTCGTCTCTGCCGGCCGCGCCCGCGTCTTCCTCCTCCTCTGTCGTCGTAGGCATGGCAATCCAGGAAAAGGGCAGAGTGGCGGTAGTAGTAGTAGTAGTAGCAAGAGTCTTCTGTGGAGGTGACTGACTCTCCCTCCCCTCCCCTCCTCCCTGCCTCCTTCCTCCCCTTCAGTCCACCTGTACAGTGGTGTACCTGCTGCCTGGATGGATGGATGGGTTGGTTGGTCGCTTGCGGTCTGCTGCGAGAAGACCCTTCCTCCTCCCTGTTCCTCTTTTCCATGTGCCGACACGAGGGAGGCAGGGAGGCAGGGAGGAGGAATGGACTCTCCTCCTTTTAGCGGTATGCGGCGCCATCCAAGAGGAGGAAAAAAAAAGAAAAGAAAAACTAAAAGGGAGAGATGGAAATTTTCTTTTCCCTTGTGTGAAGCAAACATGTTCACGGAACGTCGTCAAAAAAACTTCTTGCAAGTAGTACTGTACCGTGTATAGTCGACTTTTCATTTCCTAAAGGGTTTTTTTTTGCTTACTAAATCAAGAAAGGTATAAAAAGTTACATGTTAAGGAAGAGAAATCTTTACCAAATCAAAGAATGTTTGGTTTGTTTGTTTTTAATCAAATCGACATTCGCTAAATTGACGTTCGACTGTACGTACCTACACAGTGTACCTACAGTACATCCACTTTTGACACTTCCTTGCGTCTGACACTTCGACCAAAGTAATATAACTGAACGTCCCAGGTGGAAGGTGGTGACTCATGTAATATGCTACAGCATTATGATGTCGGACGACTTGAAGTGTCTCCTTGTATTACTGTAGTATGTAACCTACGGTACATGCCTGGTACATGCATGCTTGCCAGCTAGGTTGCGAGATGCCGCTCTATGATTGTTCCGTCAACAAACAAACAAACAAACGTCTGTTGCAAAAACAGGGGAAAGATAAAGCCAACAGACATCGAAAGAAAGCGTATCAGTTGGCACAAACTCGAGTGTTGTGGTCACTCGGGTGGGTGTCCGAAGTCCGACGACCATGTCAGTGCCGTCGTCGTCGTCGTCGTCTTCTTCTGCCGAGGAGATTTGGTCTCTCCTGACCAGCAGGGGGAAGTTGGAGAGAGACAAGGGGGCAGACAAGGTGGAGAAGTTGGAGGAGATGCCGGAATTCCTCAACAGAGTGTTGGCGGAGAGGGCGGCGGCCAAGGCGGCGGCGGAGGCGGAGGCGGAGGACGTCGACAAGGAGGGGGGAGGCTGGGAGAAGAGGCTGGGATTCCTGCTGCTGTGCAAGTCCGTCCTGAGCAACCGCCACCTCCGCGGGCTGGCAGTCCCGGGAGAGCTGCCGGTCTGCTGCCTCAAGCTGCTCTCCGATCGGGAGGCCAGGGTCCGCGGGGCCGCGGGGGAAGTTCTGGGATGCCTCTGCGGGAGGGAGGGGCCGAAAGTGTACGAGGCAGTCAGGGAGAACATATTCGCATCTGTAAAGGTGAGGAGAGGGGCAGGGACGAGGGACTGATGGGACGAAACATTTTACTCATCTTTGTTGTTGCTGTTGAGCATTCATGTCCAATTTTCGCAGGAGGATCTGGAGCGAGAGCGTCCTCCTCCGAACAGGAAGGAGGCCGAGGCGTTTTACCACGATACCGCAGGGTGGAGGAACCTGGAGACCTCCTTGCAGGTGACTATACTAGTACTTTACTCACCAGTAGAGTGCGGCGGCAGCTTCAGCGATCTGCTATCCATCGAACCTGTTTCAGTGCTTGCAACATATGGTGTCGGGCTGCGGCCCCCTCTTCTCCCCGCACGTGGACCGCGCCTTGCTAGACCTGCTCTCGTCGGCCGTCGCCCACCAGAACAGGTTCGTACGAGAGACCAGCTTCTCCACGCTGACGTCCCTGGTCTCCTCCGGCTGCTTGGCCGGCGTCGTCGTCGCCGGGGGCGCCGCCGCCGACGGCGGCAACAGCAAGACCTTGGACTTCATGCTGGCCGACCTGGTGGGGGCGGGAATGGCCGACAACTGGAGCCAGGTGCGACTGGCAGCGTCAGTCACGTGCAGGCACTTCTTTCAGGTAACTTTTACTTCACTCACTTGCCAACGTTCGATCCAATAATAGTCTCTTCTTATTTTTCCGTCCCTCTCGATTAGGCTGTCGGAGAGGACCCTGCCGTCCGAGAGCGCTACTTTCCCTCCTTGCTGCCCCCGCTCTGCCTGAACCGTTACTACATGGCCGAGGGGGTGCGCGTGTACTGTCAGGACACCTGGAGGACTCTGGTGGGAGACAGGGGCATCTTCTACGTGGAGAAGTACCTGGACGAGGTCTTCGGGTACTACTCATCGTGCGCGGAGGCGGACAACCACGCGGTGCGGGAGGCCGCCTGCCACTGCGTGGCCGAGCTGGCCACCAAGCTGGACCGAGGGCCCGACTCCCGACTCCGCTCCAAGTCGGACGAGCTGCTGTCGGTCCTCCTCCGCTGCTTCTCCGACGACTCCTGGCCAGTCCGCGACGCCGCCTGCCTCGCCTCGGGCAGAATCCTGGCCGCATTCCCAGACAAGTGCGCACCGACCCTCCCGAGGCTGGTCCCGCTCATGGTGGGCAACCTGAAGGACCCAATCTCCTCGGTGCGCCAGGGGGCGGCGCTGTCCCTGGCCAGCGCCGCAAAGACCTTCCCCGCCGAGCGTCTGGAGGCGTCGGTGGCGCTAGTCAGGGAGGGGCTGAGAGGGTTGAAGGAGCAACCGGAGGAGAGCCTGAGGTACGGGGACCTGTCGACCGGTCCGGCCGACTTCGGGGTGGCCAAGAGAGCGAGGGACAACGACCCCGACCTACACGAGAACCAGCAGATGTACTCGTGCGGATCGCTCGCTCCCAAGATGGGCAGAGGAGGTGCTTGCCTTGTTTTCTGTATTAGGTTACATCATACATGCAACGAAGAGACAGAATTGTAGTTAAAGCGAATTCGATTTTCTTTTTTTTTTTTAGGCGGCGGCTGCACCGATGCCAAGTTCCGGAAGCCGTCGGAGCCGTGGGAGTTCGCGGACGGGTGCGTCCACCTCCTGGCCGAACTGCTTTCCGCCCTGGGAGACCCGAAGAAGACCGCCAGGGGAGGAGGCGGCGGTCTTCTCTTCAGGCCTCAAGAGCAGCAGCAACAGCAAGCCTCTCCCTCCTCTTCTCCCGTCTCCCTGCTGCACCCTCTACTCGCCGACGTGGCCGCGGCGTGCGAGCATCGCCACTACACGGCCCACCTCTCGTTCCTGGAGAGCGTGATGGGGCGCCTCCCGGACGTGGCCAGGGCGCTAGACAAGAGGACCTTTAAGCTCTACCTGGAGGACTTCGTCGAGCCGGCCTTCTACTGCTGCGACATGGGCCTGGACGAGACCGGGGGTGTAGGTGGCGGCGGAGGCGGCGGCGGGGCCGGGAGGCTGGCGGCTGCGGCGGCCGAGCAGTGCCTGAGATTTCTCAGCTCACACCTGGGACCCAACATCCTGCGGGGCAGGGTGGAGCAGGTGCACCCGCGGTACCTGGCCACCTTGGACCAAATATTGGACGACGACGGCGGCGTTCCCATGGATTGCTCGCCGTCATTTTCATCGTCGTCCTCCTCCTCCTCCTCCTCGGCTCCTGTCGGAATCCCCATGCCGTCGCGACCAGGAAATTACGCCCCCAGCCTCGGGGGTACGCCCACCTGATGTTTCTTTTCCTTTACAACTTCTCTACCTAATAATTTAATACACTACACATATATACGTTACATTACCTAATGCATATCTATCATATTGATTTCTGGATGTAATATAGCATTTAAGAAAGGTGAAGTCTTGGCATCTCCGCTCGAATCTTGGAACATCTCTTGAGAAGGAGTCATGCGATTTAATGGCGTTTCACGCTGTCGATTCGGCTAATACTGTAAGTTAACTACATCCACTTTTGACACTTCGACTAAAGTGCGTAATATAACTGAACCTCCCGGGAGGGAGGTGGCGTCTCATGTACCTAATATGCTACAGCATTGTGATGTCTGACGACGTGAGGAAAGTTTGGAAAGTAGGTAACAGGTGCAAATGGACCCCTGAAGAATAAGTCTTTTCCAATCTGGACCTCGCCACATTTCTGTGATGATGATTGGTGGCATGTTGGCGTCGGTCCTCTCCGCCTTCTCCTCCGAGGCCGTTGCCCGCCTTCTTTGTCTTAAATAGGCTTGCCGCTGTTGGCTTCCTCCTGTGCGGCGTCGCGGGCAGCGTGACGACGCAGTTCATGTCCTCCACGATGGGGGTCTCTCGTTCGAAGCTTATGAAATGAACACTGACAATAATGCACACGGCCGTTTAAACGTGTGTGATAGGTTTCTCTTTCTTTAATAAACTCTCATAAATCAATAAATACGTATGTATGTAGTACGTCGGGTGCATGACAAGAAGAGAAAGGTAGGAGAGAAATTAAGGTATCAGCGCAAGGTAATGCAAGATTAAGTCAACAACGCTTTAGAATATGGTGGTTCCCGACTCCGGGCTGTGAATGGTGATCGTCTCCGCAGGCAGCTTCTTCTGCTGGAGGAGCGCCTCCACCTGCTTCAGGGACTCGATGGGCCCGTCCACGTTGGCAGCAGAAGCGGAGGTCTTGCTGACTAGGGCGTTGTTCACCTGCTGTTCCTGTTGCTGTTGTTGCTGCTGCTGTTGCATCCCGTTCTGCTGCTGCGAGGGCAACAGGACACTGCCGCTGTCGGTGCTGCTGCTGTCATTGTTGCTGTTGGCAGTGGGCGCGGCAGCCGCCGCCGAGAAAGAGGGGGCCTGGCTGGACGACGACGACCTGTCTGCGGACTTCTTCTTGTCGCCGCTCTTGCCGGGCCAGCCAAAGTCCAGCGCCTTGACCAGCGGTTTCATCTCTATGCTGCCCTCGTCCTTCTCCCTTTCCCAATCCTTCTTTTTCTCCGGCTTTTTCTCCACGGAGAGTGAGACCTTGAGCCCCCTGTCGCTGTCGCTCTCGGAAAGCCTCTTCTTGAATCCCGTCATGGGCAGGTTGTGCAGCTTGGCTTTCAGCTTGTCCTTGGATGTCCGAGCGCCCTCCCGACCCTGGTGACTAGTCTTGACGGGCGTGCGCTCGCCCGAAGCCCCTCCTGCGCCCCCGCCGATGATGATGTCCTCCACCACCTCCTCGCTGATGGATGCCATGTTGGCCAGCGCCTTCAGGTTGCTTGCCATCGGATCCTTGGCCGAGGAGGAGTTGTCCTCGTTCCTGACCTTGATGATGTCATCGCTGATCTTCTTGGCGCGAAAAGAGGCGTTGGTGATGAGGTTTTTGGCGATCTGGTTTGGCGTGGAGATGGAAGCCACGGGCAGGTGGCTGGGACCGGAGGTCAGCACCAGGGTCCGGACAGCGTTGACTGCCACCAGCACCTGTGGCGAGCCCAGCGCGGACCCCCTCTGCCGAATCAGCTCCACCATCTGCCCGCCGGCCAGCTGGAAACCATTGTAAATGCTGAAATAGACTCCA
>JAAUYM010087418.1_pt1 | contig 19892 bp, 20 predicted proteins | sample 7278001 | NCBI WGS metagenome assembly JAAUYM01 (sample SAMN14350224, study PRJNA611818) | marine sediment metagenome | isolation source: surface marine sediment (1.8m) | place: French Polynesia: Moorea | collected 2018-08
CCACCACCCGAGGGAACCGGCCTAACTACCAAGGAGTGGAAGTGCCTGGAATGAAAGCATCATTGTAGTGGCAGGACAATGTTGTTAGTAGTCCACCCTCAAATACACACCCACACACACACACACACACACACCAAACTGACGATTTCCCAAACAAAAACAGAAAAAATGAAAAAAAAAAAATAAAAATTATCATACAAAAAAATACATCACATGTTCATTAACAGAATTGCTAAGTGCTGTTAAATTTTACAATCTTGATTTATTTTTTTATACATATATTTTGCAGGTACAATCGAATACTGCTGTGTTTATCTTTAATTTTGATTTTTACGTTGAAACCTCCCTAGCGCATTAAAAGAAGAAGCCATACTGGGCCACCGGCACTGCCGCGATCACATGTTTGTATCTTACCCTGGATGTGATTCTGCACAAAGTCCAGGAGCTGCCAGTCGGCCACCGACAGTCCGCGCTCGTCCAGCAGGGTGACCCCCTCGTAGCCCAGCGGATTCTCCGCCTTCTCCGTGCCCACGAGGACGAGGCCGAAGCGGTCGGGCGACTCGGAGAAGAGCTTCCTCTGCAGCAGCTCGGAGGCGCAGCGGAGGCCGGACTTCAAGAACCCGGACGAGTTGGACGAGATCCCCACGTCCAGCACCAGGGCCACCGCGTCGAACTTGGAAGGGAGGGAGGGAGTTTCTCGCGTCGTGCAAGTTGGTCGGGTAGGACAGCACGTCTCCATAGTAGTACTCACCTCTTTCTCCCTTGGAGGCATTGTCAATCAAGTTATGAGCCACTTCGTCAGTTCCGTCTGTGCCCAGTTAACAATAACCAGGCTTACTCTACTTTTTTGTTTACGCATTCGCAGAGGAAACTGGCGGCGGTCGGCGGCTGCCCAGTGCGGCAAGTTAAAACGTGCGGTTGCCTTGGAGATAATGACGCGCATGCGCAGTGCTTGATAGACGCACGCACCTGGGGGGCACCAGAACATTTAAGACGTTATCGTTGAATGTTGATTGTCTATGGTTAATCAAACTTCAAAGTGACATTTATGCACCTACGTTATAGGGTACGCGCGAAATCTTATGTACTGTACAGTACAGTAGATCCGATTAAGTTTAGGTATGATCAGAAGATTTCGCGAAATATTCCTAGCTTATTCATACGAGCAACAAAATATAGCATACTACCACTAGGAATTTAGAATGACGCGAGTTTTGGGATGCGAGATTAATTTTTATTTGCATTTTTTGCGCATTTCCGTGACAAATGCCTTGCTGTTGCGAATTAACTGGCAGGATTATTGACTGGGCCCAACAGAAAGTTCATCTTCGTAGTCCGTCGTAGTTCATCGTCCTCGCCATCACAGAATCGAGTCAGGTCAGTAGCGCCTGCCAAAGAAGCCGTGGCCGTGGCCGTGACCGAACCCATCATGGCTGTGCCCGTAACCACCGAAGTGGCGTCCATAGCTTCCGAAGTGGCGATGCCCATAGCCTCCAAAGCGGCGGCCGTGGAGGAGCCCAGCATCAGCTTCGGCGTCAGCAACAGCATCAGGCTCAGCCTCTGCCTCTCTCTTGCCATAGAAGCGCCCGAGATGACCATAACCGCCAAAATGCCTCAGTCCAAAGCCATAGCCTCCGAAGTGGCGATGTCCGTAGCCTCCAAAGCGGCGGCCGTGGAGGAGCCCGGCATCAGCTTCGGCGTCAGCAACAGCATCAGCATCAGGCTCAGCCTCTGCCTCTCTTGCCAAAGAAGCGGCCATGATGACCATGACCATAACCACCAAAATACCTCAGTCCAAAGCCATAACCTCCAAAGTGGCGATGTCCATAGCCTCCAAAGCTGCGGCCGTGGAGGAGCCCAGCATCAGCTTCGGCATCAGCGTCAGCATCAGCATGAGCAGCCGCGATGATGGCAACAAGGAGAATCTGAAAATGACACATCAAGACGAAGTAGTGCAATTACGTAAATGGCAAAGACCTAAGCAGAGATTCACTAAATTCAGGGAAAATTTCATTTATGGAAAAAAAGAGGGAAGTGTACAAAAAATTAAGTTGAAACATGGAAGGGTGAAGAAAGATGTGAAATGCAGAACATGGGTTAAAAAAAAAAACAAGTAAAAAAACTGACCAGAAACTTGTGGCTTCTCTGGAGTCCGTGGACGAGAACTGTCCTCTCCCACAATGGGAGGAGGCTCATTTTATACGCAATACTACATGGCGTCTCTCCAGCTCCTGCGCGTCTCACCACCACGCAACAATGCATTTCGTAAAAAAAAGGAAAAATCAAGTCTAGACTTTCATTGAGAAGGAACCAAGCCCCTTTCTCTCCTCAGGAGGTGTGGAGTGAGAGAGAGAGAGAGGTGGGGAGATGGGGAAGGAGCGCCTTTTCCATCTTGACATTTCTACTGTTGTACGTAGTAGTAACTTGTACGTCCTAGGCGCGCCCTCGTGCATGGTACGAAGTGCTGTACGTACCTGCTAGCTTGCACCCATTTCCCACCCAGGCAGCCCGTCTTGTAATTAAGACTGAGTTGGTCCCCTAATTAGGTATACATGTCGGTCTTCGCATGCAGCAAAGGCCAAATTGTGCTATCGGAACAGCTCAGCTTGGACAACTGTCTCTTTCACTTGCTCCTCAATTTCCTTTTTGTCACAACTGCTGTTGGGTCTGATCTTTCCCTTTGCCCTTTCCTTCCTTACCTAATCTATCTCTGGGAGGAGATCTAAGAAGAAAAAAATCCTAGTGCGCCAACTCCACCCTGCCTTCCTCCTCCGTCTCTCTGGCCCACTGATCTCTGTGCTCTGTCCAGAGAAGTTTATGGCTTTTCTACTAGAGGAGGGAAAAAACCAGGCGGAGAAACACCGAGTGCATGGCACCACCCACATTAAAAGGGAGAAAAAAAAATAGTAATCGCCATCGGACTATTACATCTGGCTGATATTTGCAGGATGCCCATCCGCCTAGGGACGCGATGAGCAACAGCAGTCAGCTCCCCAGAGGCCGGTTCCTTTAAAAAATAAAGTTCCTGCATTCAAGTTAAACACACAACTTTTGTACGTACTTTAATTCTGGCTTCTATGAATAGTTTGTGTAAGTATTAAATGTAAAAATGTAGTAGTCACTGTGACTACTACTGTAAAGATTTCCTAACTGCAATGAATATCTTATACAAACATACACTTAAGTTCTGGTTAACATTAAAACTGTGTGGTAGGTAGTTAAATTGTTGTAAAGGTGCCAATGGGAAGTTACGGTAGCATAAGAAAGGAGAAATGCGTTTTATTTTATCAATATCATGGAAACATCTTTCTCACATTTTTGCAGACTGACCCCCACCCCACCCCCACTTTTTTTTAAGCTTTTCTCTCTCCTGCAGTTGTTCGCTCCTGTACAGTACATACCTCACATCAGAAACGTATAGTACTAACTATAACTGCACTGAATCATCTTTAGTATCTACGTCTTCTCTTCTTCGCCTTTGCTGGGGCTGGTTTAACTTCATGAATGGTTTGTATGGATTGGACTGCCTGTTGAACCTGCTGCTGGTATATGATCTCCTCGTGGGCCAGAGTGGACCACTGGGCCTGTTGCTGCTGCTCCTCTTCCTCTGGGTCATCGTTGGCCACGGTCACAATTGTGGTGCCCACCGGCTTATTGGGGCAGTTGTGCTTGGACTTGGTGGAGAGGTGGCGGAAGGCCCGCCCACAGTACATGCACTTATGGGGCCTGGCCCCAGTGTGGATGTGTGAGTGGGTGACCAGCTGGTGCTTGGCGGAGAAAAGCTTCCCGCACACAGTGCAGCCAAAGGGCTTCTCTCCAGTGTGAATGCGCTCGTGGACCTTGCGCTGGCCATTGGTGAAGAAGCGCTTTTCACAGTAAGAGCAAGGATATCGACGGTCATCATTGTGCGAGCGCTCATGGACCTCGCGTGCTCGAGGATTGCGAAAAGTCTTGCCACAGGTGGGACAAAGGTACGGGCGTGCAGTGTCATGGTTGTGACGCTGCCAGCCTTCCTTGCGGGCAAAAGTCTTGCCGCACTCGTTGCACTCATAGGGTTTGCGCTCCGAGTGGACAGCTTCATAGTGTGCCAACATTCCCTTGCGACGTGTGTAGACCTTGCCACAACCCTCAACTGGGCAAGTTCGGGTGGCAGGGTCGCTCTCGTCGATCTTGTCCTTCCTCTCCTTGCGCTCAGCCTTGTACTTCTTTTTGGGCACAAATGATCCTGTGGCCCAGTCATAAGTCAGTTTTTCGACCATCTGTTTCTTTCTCACCTCAATGTCTTTGGCAATGTCATCAAAGGCGTCCCCATGAACACGTCCGAGATGGCGAATAAGTCCTGTGGTGGTCCCGGAGGAAATGGAAAAAACCTTGCCGCACTGGTTGCAACAAGCAGACTCGTCCTTGACCCTCTGGAAGTACTTCCACACTGAGCTTCGTTGTCTCTTCTCGCCTTTGGTCTTTTCCTTGGGCCGGTTCTCTTTGCCATCCTCGCCTTCTCTGGCTTCTGTCTCTCCCTGAACTTCAATGCTTTCTTCAGCTGTGTCTTTCTCCTTCGCTTTTTCCTCTTCACGCTTCGATCTCTCTAACTTGTCCTCTTCATTGAGCTGCTCCAATTCGTCGTAGAGGTGCTTGTGCTTGGTTTTTAGGTGCCTACTCATCGTGGAGGTACCAGAACTTGTGGTAAACTGCTTCTTGCATTCGTTGCATGTCGAAAGAGAGGTCTCCTTGTCATGCTCGAAAAATTTCCAGATGTTACTCCTCTGCACAGGAATCTTCTTTGATGGAGTTGCTGGAGCGACCAACTCTGGAGGGAGAGAGACGTCGCCTGAAACTTCGAGTGGTTCTGGTTTCGTAGTGGTCAGGAGGATATTGGGTTGCCTCGGTGTCTTGTTTGGCGTAACCGCCCACTGGCAGACGCCTTCAATCTCGATTGTGTTCTGGGTCTCTTGCATGTAATCGTGAGCCTTCCTCAAGTGCCGGAACATGGTGGACGTGCTTCCAGAGTTGAACCTGAACTCCTTAAGGCACTGGAGGCACTGCACCGTTTCTCCGTTGCCCTGCTTTCGGAAGTACTGCCACACCTCGCTGGGCTTCTTGGGCTCCTTCCTCCCCGCGACAGATCTCTTCTTTTCATGTTCGATCGGGTCTTCATGCCCAATGAAGTTTGCGGTCTCATTCACATCGGGCTCGTAGGTCATGATGTCCGGGTCGTCGCGGTAATAGTCATAGTTGAAGTTGTACTCGTCTTCCTGCTTGATTTTGTTCAGGTTGCAGGCAGGCTGGTAGGAGATGCCCATGCAGAGCAGCGAGTCCGGGATTGGGGCGAGGTCCGCCCCTCCCCGTAGAGCTCCACGGAGGAACTCGGCCATTTCGACGGGCTCAACTCCGGGCATCAAGAGCACAGAGTCCTCCTCCTTGAGCCCATCCGTCTCCAGAGCCAGCCTCAGCATGGGGGACAGCGCCGCGAGGACCACCCGGTGGGAGCGGATCTGAACTCCCCCCCTGCAGGAGATGACGGCGTCCGAGAAGTGCTCGTAGTTGGTCGGGTCCTGGAGGCCCAGTCTGAGGCCCTGCTGTCCTCGGGCCTGGGGGACAGGGCCGCCGTACGCCATGGCGGACTGAAACGAGAAAAAAAAAACCAGGTAAAGTTGCAGAACTCACTTGGCTCACTCAATCCAAACTCTCACAGGTGAAGCGCCCAAGTCCGGAATCCGACCCCGAGTAACCCGAGGGAACCAAGCGACGGTTCGGTTTCTGGGAGAGAATTTATGCCCGCTAGTCCACTGCCCTGTGCAGTACTAGGTGACGTTGATACCTTTTTTGTTCCCGGTGCTGTATTTACTATCGTCTATCACGAATTTCAGTCTGCCTGCCGACAGCGTTGCCACACAGGCTCAGCCCCAAATTTCGACAAGCTTACCAAGCATAAGGTTTGCTAAAAAAAAAAAAAGTTGTTCTAAAGTGAAGGGAAAAAAAGCAATTTTTGAATGCTACTTATTAGTTTACCCTTAAAACTCGCCAGTTGGCGTCAGTAGCCAGAGCAAGAAGGATTTAAATTTGCTATCTCAGCAACATTTCGACAAGTGTGGTAGCACTGCCAAGCCGACGTTCTTTTTCCCCCCATCGTGCAAACTGTGACCAGGAGCATAATAGATAAAAAGTACAAACATAGGGTGAAAAAGAGACTGTTTTACATCTCCCGTCTTTGCAAAACGTCAGAACAAATTTTACTTCTGGAGCCATAGCTCACATCATTAAGAAAACATGAAAAAACTACAAGCAATCGACTTTCTTTAACTTTGACACATTAGAGCAACAAATTCAAGACTGAAAAGGAAAAAAACCTGACAAGCTGGAGAATGGTCCCTCCTCTTGGCGACAGCGTTCTCTCTTCCAAAATAGAAATGGCGTCGCCTCTAGCTCGAGCCCGCCAGGAGACGCGGGCGCCATTGTGCTCTTCTCCTTTCGGAACCGACGCCACCATCTGACTCTACTTGCACGATGGGAGGGAGGGAGAGAGAGGTTGCGTGGGACGTGACGTGGGAAGATAAGACAGGAAAGAAAAGAATCACAAACACAAAGCAGCAGCAGCAGGCTGCAGCTTTCAGTGCTGCCAAATGATTACAAAAGAAACCAAATTGGTATATTTTTAAGTCATGACACCAAAAAAGAACTTTATTAACAAAAATAAAAATAAGACGTGATTTGGTTTTCTATTTACGGAAAAAATCTAAACTGTTGGTTTATTTTTGAAGGGACCTTGGTTTCTTTGGTTTCTTTTCACTCAGAGAATCTGGCAGCATTTGCGGCTTCTTCGGGATTTGGCCTGGTCTGGCCGGCGTCGTCTTCATCGATCCGGACCGGATTCCGGAATTCTTCCAGATTCACCGCGCGTGGGCTGACGGCAACGGCTTCACCAACATGTCCGGAGGCGTCTATGGCGGCGACGAGGTCGGCGCCCTCGTCTTCGATCCCGGCCACTACTCGCTCAGGGTGGGCTACGCAGGGGAGGACTGCCCCAAGAGCGAGATCCCTTCCGTCGTGGGCATCTCGGATGAGGTCGAGGCGAAGAAGGACGCCATGGAGGTGGACGGGACGTCCGGGGGAAAGAAGAAGTACCACGTGGACACCACCGCACTCCACTTCGCCAAGAAGGGCATGGAGGTGGCCTCCTACCTCAAGGACGGGATGATCGACGACTGGAACATCTTCGAAGAGCTGCTGGACTACTCCTACGCCAAGGTCGTCAAGTCTGATAGCGAGCTCCATCCCGTGCTCTTTTCAGAAGCGTCCTGGAACCAGAAGCATCGCCGGGAAAAGCTGACTGAGCTCATGTTCGAGAAGTACAACGTCCCTGCGTTCTTCTTGGTGAAGAACGCCGTCCTGGCCGCCTTTGCCAACGGCAGGAGCACGGGCCTGATCGTGGACAGCGGGGCCACCCACACCTCGGCGGTGCCCGTGCATGACGGCTACGTCCTGCAGCAAGCCATCGTCAAGACCCCCCTGGCTGGAGACTTCATAACCATGCAGTGCAAGACGTTTCTCGAGGAGGAGGAGAAGTTGGAACTGGTGGCGCCGTATCAGATAGCGTCCAAGGAGGAGTTGCAGCACCCTGGTGACCCGGCAATCTGGACCAAGAAGCCCAACTTGCCCGAGGTGACGAGGTCTTGGCACAACTACATGATCAAGAAGGTGGTGCAGGACTTCCAGGCCTCGACTTTGCAAGTGAGCGACGTGCCCTACGACGAGGAGGCCATCGCCAACATCCCTGGAATCCCCTTTGAGTTCCCCAACGGGTACGGCGACGACTACGGGGCTGCCAGGTTCAAGATCCCAGAGGCACTATTCGACCCCTCGCGCATCAAGTCTCCGCACGCTGGGAGCATGCTCAGCATGTCACACGTTGTCACCACGTCTGTCGGTCAGTGCGCTCAGTCGCAGACTCCCTCGGGAGTCTGTGGTCTAATTTAGTTAGACAGTTGACCAGGTAATAATTACTTCCTAAAACTTTCAGGAATGTGCGACGTGGACTTGCGTCCGGCCCTCTACGGGTCAGTGATTGTCACCGGAGGAAATTCGTTGCTGCAAGGCTTCACTGAGCGGCTCAACCGGGATCTTCTGGGCCGCACTCCCACCAACATGAGATTCAAGCTCATCACTGCAAACGGGACACAGGAAAGGAGGTCAGTTTGCACAGTCTGGCTTAAACTGCTAGTAGGCAATACAATTTTCCTTTTCTCTTTGATAGGTTTGGCTCGTGGATTGGTGGATCCATCCTAGGCTCCCTCGGCTCATTTCAGCAGATGTGGATCTCGAAGCAAGAGTACGAGGAAGGGGGCAAATCTCAGGTGGACAGAAAGTGTCCTTAGGAGGTCTTGCCAAGGAGGCAGCAAATTTTTGTACCCCAGTTTTGTGTGGCTACGAGCATTAACGTATCTTTACAGTAGCTTTTTTTTCTCATCCCAGTATTGGTAGGCAAAGTGCATGTATCTTGAGAGGAAGTTTGCTAATGCCCCTGTTGACGCACTGACATCTTTCAACACCAGAAAAACATGTTCGTTATAGTGCCCATGTCGTATGTTTGGTAACTTGCGCAGGAAAGCATTGCAATTCACGTGGATTTGTAGAAAAAAAAATACACCTTAAGAGTCTAGGACGGAGGCAAAAACAAGTGTACTAGGTACAAGGTATTATACAGACCGATAAATGTAAAAGAGGTGAGTTCCTCTCTGACTGCAAGCTCGATCTGCGGCTAATGCGTAAGTGGGTTCAGGACGCAAATATTTCTTTGCAAACAACACGTTTGTACTCGTATAACAGAAATCCTAGGTATATTTTATATTATTGACAGTATTTCTTTGACATTGAGAGAAACAAGATACTACTCTACTAGGATGTCGCCCCCGTCCTTCTGCTTAGATCTCTCCTCGCAGCCTCCACCTCTTGCCTCGGATAGGTGCTGAGGTGGCCGGCCAAGTTCCGGATCATCACCGCGGGGTGCTTCCGGGCACAGTCCTCCACACCTGTGGAACATTGTTTTGGAGTCGGGGCAATGTGCTATACACGTGCTCAGAAACGGTGGTATTATCTTAATGTAATTTTTTAGGTCATGGCAACGAGGTTCTTTAGTCCTGTTGCTACTGTCCTTATTGTTTTTAATGTTGTTGCTTCTGCTGTTGCTGTTTCCTCTTAATATTGATCATAACTGTTGTAGCTACATCAACTGTTTCTGTTGTAAAATTTTCAAGGAAGCACAATTCCTAAGATTCCTAATTTTTCTCGATCTCCATGCCTTGGAGCACGTATCCGGAATCTTTGATTGTCTTGTGGCCGGTGACCCAGACGTTGTGATAGTGAGAGACGACGGCGGCGAAGAATACGTTGAACACCCTGAACGCGTCCTCCTCCTCCCCGATGCTGCAAGACGCGATGCCCATCACCGGCGAATGAGGATTGAATAGGCTGGAAAGTCGAAGCAATGTAAAAGCAACTACATACATTGCAAAACATGCAATGCCGATAAAGAACTGTACTACCCGTCCAACTTTCCCTCCATGAAGGAATCAAATGCAATCCTCGTTAGATTTATGAGGAGCACCATGAGAGGAAATTCCTGCGTCTCTCCCCTAGAGATCCGGTGAAGCCTCCGTGCCAGGGGAAGCAGCTCCGGGGTGGTCACCAGGAACAGGGGCTGCAGCAGGCCCAGCAGGCCCATCCCGCGAAGGTCGGTGGCGGGATCGTTGCCCTAATGCCAGAAGGGAGGGAGGATGTGAACAGGCACCTGTGATTGTGGCTTGGCATGTGCTTACCTGGAACCCGATCAGCTCCCAGTGCGAACCGTACCTCGGGCAGTCCAGCCTGTCGCCCGTCAGGAGCTTGTACAAGGTAAGCAGCGTCTGGAAGTGCGCGGGATCGCTGTCGTCGAAAGAAACTGAAAGGGAGAGGTCACTTACCAACTATTATTTGCCTACATCAACGACACAATTGGCCTGGCTAAGATCGTCACCTCTGGTGAAAGCGGCCGCCCACCTCATGGCCTCCAGCACCCTGGGCTCCGGCTGCTGTGAGCGCAGAAGACAGGGAGAACAAGCCAGCAACAGCTTAGACTGGCGCCTCCGGGATACTGCCTCCTCTGCCTGCGGAGAAGGCGGAATTGGGGGAGGGTATGGAGATGATGCTCCTCTATTGTCCCCTCCTTTACCGACGGCTTGAAGGCGATGGCGGCGGGTTTGACATGCTCCGCCGCCGTCCTGAAGGTCAGCAGCGGCTTCTCCCTCAGCACGGCCGCAGCAGCCGCGTCGCCGCCGCCGACACCAGCAGAGGGGGCGACTTCCCCTCCTCTTCCTCCTCCTGTCCTGTTGGAAAATCCCGGTACGATCTCTCGCACCCTGTCCCACTCCTCCTGAGCCGCGTCAAAGGCGTCCCCCATTCTTCACGCAGCCTGTATTCTGCAACCTCCTTCACTACATAGTAGGTGCAAATGCTCTGTACGCGTACATAGTAGCACCATTATATTCTGCATGTGCGTGTGTAGGTAGACTGGGTGAGGTAATTCCGAGGTGCCTAGTGTAGCACATACCTGGCTGGATGCTTTCTCTCTTTCATCAAAGCTCTCTGATCAAAGCACAAAGGTTTCGTGAACTGTCACATTGCATGGTGGGGGGGAACAAGAGAAACAACAATAGTGTCAGTCACCAGAAGCAGCAGCGACGACGGCGACAAAGTTGATGGTCAGTTCAGTAAAGGTGTTCTCTGCAGACTCTTCTATGCTTCCACGTTCATCATCATCATTACCAAAGACGCCATCTTATAGCCACTCCACCCCATTCCAAAGCAGGTACTGTAGCCTGCATCTCTTGTATCATTATCAGGTTGTTTTTTCACGCTGGTTTGCAGATGTCTACCCTGCTGAGGCTCGTCTCCGCGTCCAGAAAGGCCTCCTCCTTCAGTCCGTGGAGGAGGAGGACACCGTGGGCCCCGGGCCCCGAGCCCAGGAGGGGCCTCGGGTGGCTGCTGGGCCCGCCGCCCGAGATCGGTTCTAAGGAGTGGTACTACAAGTGGAACCGCATTGGCGGCGCCGTCGCCCTCGTCTTGACGCTCTACGGCATCCACAACGGCAACTGGCAGGGCAGGCTGTTCGACGAGGAGGGCAACTTCTCCCCCAGGATCAGGGCCGTCCCGCAGGCGCAGCTGGAGGTGGAGAGGGAGCAGGCCCGGCTGGCGGAGGAAATGAAGGCCTTGAAGCAGGAGCTGGGCATCGACGACGACGAAAAGAAGTGAAACTTTTTTGTGTCGTGTTTTAGTCGTGTTTTTAGGAACTGACAAAAAGGGGGGAAGGGGAAGATGACGTTGCGGAGCGTGAGAGGGGCTGCGAAAGTCTTGTGGCCGCTGGTGCTGGCGCTGCTCTTCTGCGAGTACCTCGTCTACTACCCCGTCCTCTGGCGGTGCCAGTACCCGCAGCTCCGCGGACAGGGTGTGGGGGAAAGGGAGGAGGGGGAAGAGAAGGAGGAGGCGCTGAAGGTGATGTTCCTGGCGGACACCCACCTGCTGGGATCGCGGACGGGACACTGGTGGGACAAGCTCCGGCGGGAGTGGCAGATGCGCCGGGCCTTCCAGACGGCCCGCCGGCTCTTCTCCCCGGAGCTGGTGGTCTTCCTCGGGGACCTGTTCGACGAGGGCAAGTGGTGCGGCCCGCAGGAGTTCTCTGGCTACCTGTCCAGGTTCGAGGAGCTGTTCGCCGTCGACCCGGGGCGCACCGACGTCCGCGTGGTGGCCGGCAACCACGACGTCGGCTTCCACTACGCTGTCACCCCGTACCTCAGCTCGCGGTTCGAGCGCGCCTTCGGGGCGCCGCCCGTCGACCTCTTCTCCTACAAGGGCGTCACGTTCGTGGCCGTCAACAGCGTGGCCATGGAGGGGGACAAGTGCTTCCTGTGCGAGGACGCCAAGAAGAGGCTTAAGGAGGTCTCGGAGCGACTGGACTGCCTCAGAAAAGATGGGGGCGACTGCGAAGTCGACTACGACTTCATGGGCAACGAGGATGAGGGACTCGGAGCGGGAGCAGGTGCAGGGGCGGACGACGCCGGAGGGAGTGGCTTCGCCGACAGGCCGATACTCCTGCAGCACTACCCGCTCTACCGAGACTCCGACGCCGAGTGCATCGGAGAGGAGGAGGCCGACTGGGCGCCCGCGGAGGAGAGGAGGTCCAAGTTCCGGCCCGGGTGGGAGTGCGTCTCCAAGGACTCATCGCGGCTGCTGCTGGAGACGCTGAAGCCGAGGGCGGTGCTCTCCGGGCACACCCACCACGGGTGCAAGATGGAGCACGACCCGGGGGCAGTCCCGGAGTGGTCCGTCTCCTCCTTCTCCTGGAGGAACAGAAACAACCCCACCTTCCTCCTGGCCTCCATCACCACCCGGGACTTCGCCGTGGAGAAGTGCTACCTCCCTCAAGAGAGCACAGTGATAAACTTGTACTGGCTCGTCGCAGTCGTCTATCTTGTCATGATTTTCAGAAGAAAGTGTTTGCACAGAAGGAGGTGATGGACCGAGGTACCGTTAGTGATCCGTTGTTAATGCTCCTGTCTTCCCATTTCTTTCGATGCAGAGTTTACTGCCACAATGTCCAAGGGTCAAGAGGGCAGCGAGGAGGATGGCGAGGAGGAGCTCACCCTCTCTGCCGCCACCTTCGCTGCCCTGAACGAGTTCTACCAGGAGCAGGACGCCAGGGATCGGGAGAGGAAGGAGGTGCTTCACGCGGCGACAACTGCGCCGACGGCGGCCGAGGAGGAGGGGTTCACGGCTGGCCTGTCCATCGACTTCTTCTCGGAGGACTGGCAGCTGAGCCAGTTCTGGTACGACAAGGCAACGGCGGAGGCGTTGGCCGAGGAGTGCCTGAGGGCCGCCGGGGAGGGCGGCAGGGTGGCCTGCGTCTCCTGTCCGACCCTTTTCCTGGCCCTGAGGAGGCTCAGCCCCAAGATGGGGGAGCGCCTCAGGCTGTTCGAGTTCGACAGACGTTTCGCCTCCAGTCTCGGAGGACAGTTCGTCTTCTACGATTACAAGTCCCCTCTGGACATTCCAAGGTGCTCACCAACTTAGAGCAATAGAATATGCAGTGTATCAGTAAAAAAAATACGTATCATTTGCAGGGACTTGAGAGAGAATTTCGACGTGGTGTTCGCGGACCCTCCCTTCTTGTCCGAGGAGTGCCTCACCAAGACCGCCGTCACCGTCAAGTTTCTGGCCAAGGACAAAATCGTCCTATGTTCAGGTACTCTTTATATTACTACAACATCGTCAGGTTAATCTCCAACTTCTCCTTTTTTTTTCTTTACCTTGATTAAGGCGCTGTGATGGAGGAGCTTGCTGGTCGCCTCCTGTCTCTCAAGGTGTGCGAATTCGTCCCGAGGCACAGGAACAACCTCGCCAACGAGTTTCGGTGCTTCGCCAACTACGACCTGGACTCATTCGTGACGACGACGACGACGCCCCCGCCGCCGTCGTCGTGACGAATCCTGCCCGCGGTGCTACCGGTCTTTTATCTCGCATTTTGTATGTATTTCATGTTTCAAGTACCTACTAGTTATTACATTAAACATGTGAAAAATATAGCTATGTTTGATGGTGTTTGCCCAGGGTTCAGCAATCAGACTTCACTTAAAAAAAAGTCAGCCTTCACACCGCCCTGCCCACCATCGCAGCCGCCCTCTCGTCTCTGAGCACCCTGGGTCCCCTGTTGCTCTCCTCCCCGTCCTCCTGCTCTCCATCCCCTGCCACGACGACGATCCCCTCCCCCGCTCGACAGTTCTCCTCCCACTGCATGAGCTGCACCACGAAGCCCCTGTTAGGCCTGACGCAGGGCCTGGCGCGCCGCACCTGCTCGAAGGCCTGCAGGAGGTCCATCCCGCCGTGGCGGACCAGGTAGGCCAGGCAGAGGGCGGCGGACCGACTGACCCCGGCCACGCAGTGCACCAGCGCCCCACCGCCGGCGTCCAGGGCCTCCTTGATGAGCCCGGACACCTCCTCGAAATGCCTGTAGAGGTTGGCCCCCGGCGAGTCCTGGACGGCGACCTTGAAGACCCTGACCCCGTCCCCGAGAGGACAGGCCGGCAGCTCCTTGGCCGCGTTGACCACCAGGGTCACCCGGCGCTGCAGGACCGCGCTCTCCGTCACCGCCATACCGGAGGAGAGGAACAGGCCGGGGGAGACCTCGCTTATGCTGTTCAGCATCTTGATTTTGTCTTTGTGGTGGTGGCGATTTTTTTTTTGTACTAGACCTTGAGTGAGATCTGACAACTACGTATGTACTCAAGTGACGTTTAAGGCCAAGCAGGTCAGTCAGGCCTTCTTTCCTCTTTGCAAGAGGGAAAAGGGAAGGAATGAGAGAAAGAAAGGAATGTAAGGCGTTCCGTAGCAGGCAGGAAAGAAGGAAGTGTCGCCAGCCCCGCTTTAAGTCGAATTTAGTGATAGGACTTGTCATTTAAACCCTACCAATTTGCATTGCATTGCTACTTTGCATCTAGTGTCCTCTATTCGAGGGCAGAAAAAAAAGGAGGATAACCCTTGTCCTTCTCTCCCTTTTTGATGCGAGATGAGGAATTCGCTCTTCTCCCGCCTCGAACTGGCAAGATGCCACGGGGGAAATTCTGACGTTTTTCCCTCCACTTCAAAACAAGCAAAGGGGCGGCAGAGATCGAAGGAGAAGAGTGAAAGCAAGCGTGGGAATGTTGTTTCCGCTCCCCCTCCCCCTCCCCCTCCCCCCACCACGTTCCAATTAAGAGGGGTCCCGCAAGATACGGAGAGAATTGTTTTAATTCTGGTAATACCGCTTTATTTCAGTCCTTTTTCAGTGTAGAGAACCTTCAAAAATACTATATTTTTTTTACGCTTTGCGTCTCCCACAACTTTATTTTTTCACTAGTGATCCCCCCCCCCCCACGAGACCGGGTCCAAGCTCGCAGAAAAAAAACCAACCATCCACGTTTCATAGTCTCGTCTCTGCCTTGAACCCGTTCATGTAGGTGTGGTGCTGCTCCTGCCGCCTCTGCGGCGGCAGCGGCGGAGGGCGAGGGAGACTGTGGGTGTCCCCGGCCACCGTGGAGTAGTGGTAGGGGTCGGCGGCCTCCGGGTTCGGGTTCGGGCCAGGCCAGCCCTCCTCCGCGGAGTCAATGTCCCCCTGGTCTCCGCTCGAGTCGTGGCTGGGGAAGGGCACTTGCATGATCCGCCGGCCGCCGGTGACCGGCTCTCCTCCCCCGCCCAGCCGCCTCAGCCTCTCCTCCTCCTTCCTCCTCTTCTCCTCCAGCTTCTGCCTGATGGCGGCGGCCTGGCCAAGCTGGTCCTGGCCGACCTCCTCTTCCTCTCCTTCGTCGTCTTCGTCGTCCTCCTCCTCGTCATCGCGGCCGTCGTCGTGGGGCAGAGGACGCTTCCAGAAGGGCGTCAGATCACCCTTGAATAAAAAAAAATTGTGAGGGGAAATTTAATGAAAATGTTTTTAACATGAAAATGAAAATGCTAGTACTACCTGGCTTTGTCTCGTAGTCGGTGGCGGCGGGATGACCCTGGGAATCTTCTTGCGCTTCTTCATGGCCGGGTTCAGGGCGCAGTTGAACACCGTCTACAATAAAACAATATGTAGGTTCATAATATTGCAAAATTTAATATATGTATTGGGTACAATAAAGAAAGTGCGCTAGCTTCTGCCAATAACATATATTTTTTAAAGTTTTTATCCGAGGTGTATTTCTGCAAAAGCAAGGATTTTTGATAGTATGCCAAAGGCTAGAATTTTCGTACATTTGATGACAAAATCATCTAAGTATTCTGTTTTGTTCTAAGCTTTTATAGAGGTGAGGAGACCATGGGTTTGGACGAGACTTTCAAGAAAAATTCAGATCAGAGTTGTTCGCTTACCTGCTGGTGCTCTCCAGACAACTGGTGATCCAGACCCTGTCGCTGTTGCTGCTGCTGCTGCTGTTGCTGCTGTTGGTACTGCAGCTGTCTCTCCTGGAACTCTGAGGCGCCCGAGTAGAGGTGCCCGGTCCTTCAAAACCAAATGAGACAGAAACCGCTAACGCTTCCCTGCCGCGAAACTTTTTTCCTCAAGCACGGGTACTGTACCTGGCAACGTGAAACACCCTGTAGTAGACGGCCGCGAAGGCCAGCCCGCCGAGGAAGGGGAGGACGACCGCCAAGACGGCGTCGCGGCGCTCAGACCAGCTGAACAGCAGGGAGGTCTGCAGAGGCGAAAATCATGTCCCCATATAAATCTTTAAATTTGGGTTCCTTGCACTACTACTGTGTCTGAGCTGAGCACCTGCACGCTGGACGACCACAGCGCCGCCAGGAGGACGTTCTCAATGAGGACGATGGCGTAGTACAGGCCCATGCGGAACCTGGTGGACGACGCCGCCGCGGCCGTTGCTGCCGCTGTCGCCGCCGTCGACTCCTCCAGGTTGAGGAAGTCCAGCATGTAGACGTAGGAGAGGATGAGCACGCGACGGAAGTACTTGTACGTTGAGGTCGAAGGGGACGATGAGGAAGAAGCAGGAGGGGGAAGAGGCTTCTTCTTGTCCTCGTCGCAGCAGATGGCGGCGGTAGCCCTGAGTCAACACACAAATAGTAACTATAAATATGCTTTAAAAACATATTTAAAAAAAACTACCCTACCTCGACTCCTTCTGGAACAGGAGCCATACGAGCATGCAGATCCAGTGTAGGACGGCGAATAGTGCGACCCAGGCGCCGTAGACGGAGGCGTAGAGGACGAGGGAAAGGCAGCGGGAGGAGACGGTGCCCAGGCGCCAGAGGAACTGCACGATGACCCCGATCCAGGTCAGGGTCAGCCTGTGCAGGCTGGCCCGACGGATGTGCTTGTTGAAGGAGGCCAGGGCCCAGCACAGGCTGACGAGGGACAGCGCGGCGGAGGCGGCGAACACCGCGCGGCCGGACGAGGGCGGAGGAGGAGACAGAAGGGAAGGCGACGAAGAAGAGGCAGAGTCCGGCGGGGACGACGGCGGGGACGAGGAAGAGGAGGAAGAAGAAGACGTCCTCTCCGACCCTCTGTCCGCGGCGTCCGCGGCGGCGAGCAGGTAGGCCTGGGCCAGCAGGCAGGCCAGGCTCTGGATGAAGGCGTGGGCCATCCTGCGGTGGTGATGGAGCAGGACTACGTACTGTAGGTGTGGATCGCAAAACACAATTTCAGGACACAAGCTAAACCTGAGTATGCTGAGGTGCCTCATCTCCCTCTTGACCCTGCCGGCGTCCACCGGCAGGCAGAGCAGCCTGGCGTAGCGCCACAGGACGCCGCACAGGCTGAGGTGCGCCGCAGCCGCCACCAGCCGCGAGAGGCGGCGGCGGCGGCGGCGGCCGCCCCGTCCTCCTCCTCCTCCGCCGCCGCCGCCTCCGCCTCCTGCATTTGCCTGTTTGGCGACGTCCTCGTCGTCCTCCTCCTCCTCTTCGGCGACGTACCACCTTTTTTTTCAAAGAGGATAATTGCATATTCTTCACCCACATACCATTATTTCTCACCTGAGTGATAGCACTTGGCAGATGAGGAGTGAGGCGGCGGCTGGGACGAAGACGGCGCAGAAGAACCACCCGGAGTTTCCGCCGCCCTCGCCCTCCCTCAGCAGCCCGTAGGCGGCGATGGCGGCGAAGGAGACGTCGCAGAAGTAGGCGGTGACGGAGACCAGGTTGAACAGGAGGTCGCACACGGGCAAGAAGTTGTCCTCCTCCTCCATCGCGTTCTTCCTGTCGATCAACCTTCTTCAGGACATTCTTTATCTTTCTTTCTTTCTTTTGCTAGGGTGATTCCAACGCAATTATTTTCAGGTCTTTCATTCTTTTTTTTTCGTCTTTCTTCAGTCCGCTGATATTCCACCATTGCTCATTGTTATTCTGGAATGCGGTGCCAACCTCACTTCTCCTCCACCGGCTGCTGCTGCTGCTGCTGCTGCTGTTGCTGCTGCTTGTGCCTCTTGGTGATTGCCTCCATCCCTCCACTGTGGAATGATTGGGCGTCGTTGCTTCTTCTTGTGATCCCTTTTGGTTCTCTTGCTGCCTCTCACCGCAGGAGATCCCCCTCTCCTACTACCTGCCTCCATTTCTCCTCCTCCTCCTCCTGCCCCTCCTCCTCCTCCCCTTCCTGGCACCTCACGCGATTTCCGAAATCAAAAGCCCAAAAATAGCGTGGCGCAAATGCAAGGAAGTGCCTGATTTTTGAAGGTTGTAAACATGGTGACTATAGTAGAGTGACAATTTTTGGTGCCGTTTCAACAAACAAACAAACGTCATGGGTGAATTGACGTCCTGCGGACAGTACCATACCAACAATAATTCTTGCAGTAAATGGATAATGATTGTGATGGATGGATGGTCTTCCCTGAAGAAACAAATTGCTCAATTTTAATAAGTAAGCTATTCGTTCTTCATCATGTCTCCAAATCAAGGGAGGTAAACACTTGCTGGGAAAAAGTCCTCGAGTACACTAGACAGGGTTGAAAAAAATTGCTAAAAAAGATTATTTAATTTTGCAAATTCATTCCCTGAGAAAACATATTTTAAAGTAAAATGGCAAATTCTTTTACTGAAAAAACTTTGAGAAAAACAACGATGATAAACTGAGAAGCTGTCAGAAACTAAAACATGCACATTTTTAATATATACTGTATACTATATATATAAACATTTCTCATTAAGTAGAGTTGGGTTTTATTTAACACTTTGCTTGCATTTCTTTACACCACGTAGCATTTTTTCTCTAAGGAATAATTGATGAGAAATTGAATTGGAAAGCAGAATGTAAGACTTAGCAGAACTTAGTTTTCTTGGTTACTGAATCAGTTTCAAACTCGCATGCCATTCCCTAAATTTGAGGCTGTACAGGGACTTTCTGAAGATGTAGACTGGAGGGCTTTTACCCAAATTTTAGATTTTTAACAAGAGAATGACATAGAATATGACACTGAATAAAGATTGTTCTAAACACCTAATGGCAAAAATAAACACACAAAGATTTAAAAAGCTGTCATGCACCTTACCAAGGTTATGTCAAATTAATATTTTTAAGTGTCCTGTAATTATAAAGAGGCAATCTACTACGTACAGAGAAAGTCTCTCTTGGGCATTAAAGTATACAGTTTCACACCCAGTACATATAATTATAGCCCTAACTGTAGTACGCCCAGCCTTCTTCACTAGTACTGATGATTAAAAATGACAAAGTGACAAAGTTTAAAACCTTCACCTCCAAAAAGTAAATTTATCTTTTGAAATGGACCATATAACATCTTGCAATCATATTTCTTATGTTTTAGAGAATAAATGAAGACATTGAAAGAAGGTTGATAGCAGATTACGTTGGCATAAAAGCAAGGTTAAACATTTAAATAGAACATTCTTTATTTATAGTTTCTACCACAGCAATACGTATGTACAAACCAAGAGAAATTACTGTTTACATTAGAACTCAGCCTAGGTAGCCCCATACAATTTTCCATACAACGTATTGACACTATTTGTATCAATCTTTATTAAGTAACAGTCTATCTCTTTTACTTTAGAAAAAAAATTAGCAGGGGTATCTCCAGTCCTTACATACTACAAAATGTCCCTTGCATAGATTTTTAGGCTGAATTAGCCACCGACCCAACGAAACATTGGCAGTCTCCAAGTACCCTACCAATAATCGGAGGCAGAAGTAAGACATAGTGAGTCTGCCCCATGCTTGGGTGAGGCTAGTGTGCGATAATGTTATCTGGGGGGAAGACTGAGCGATTATCTAGGCTGGCTGGGGTTTCGGCGGTTCTGCATTTTTTTTGGTGCCGAAACTCCAACCAGCCTAGTTAATCGCTCAGTCTTCCCCCCAGATAACATTATCGCACACTAGCCTCACC
>JAAUYM010089752.1_pt1 | contig 19858 bp, 21 predicted proteins | sample 7278001 | NCBI WGS metagenome assembly JAAUYM01 (sample SAMN14350224, study PRJNA611818) | marine sediment metagenome | isolation source: surface marine sediment (1.8m) | place: French Polynesia: Moorea | collected 2018-08
CGACAAGGAGAACAAGCCGAAAGACCAGAGTGGGGACTTCAGGGAGGAGGAAGATCTTTCCCAAAGGTGCGAGCAATCTTTCAAAACCAGCAGTAGGTGATTTGAATTCCTTGCTCTGCCGTCGTCTCTCCAAAGGGTGCCTCCCTTGCGGAGCCGGGAACTGGAGAGAACCCCGGTGAAACCGCCTCCGCCGATGGTGGCGCCGGAGAGGGTCTCGGTCACGCCCGCGCCCGCCCCCGCTCCCGCCCCCGCGCCCTCTCTCTCGTCTGACGGTGGCAGCTGCGACGACATTAAGCAAAGTTCTTACTCTCCTCCGCAGTTGGTGGTGAGACCCAGAAACCTGGAGAGGTATCCCACCTTTACCCCCAGCCCACGGACTGCTAAAGCGGCAAGGTACTGCTGCTGCACAGCAGAGAAGAGTTGTGTACTGTAACTTACATACGCATTAGATAGTTGAGTTTGCCATGGTGATGGTCGTGTCCTGTCATCTTTTGTGACATATTTGAAACCGTTGTGTACTGTACATAGTAGATAGTAGAGTTGCCTTGGTGTGATGGTCGTGTCCTATCATCTTTTAAGTGACATATTTGAAACCATTTTAATTTCTTGTGCAGGAACGTTATTCCAAGTGGGAAGGACCTGCCCAGAACGCCTTTTGTTCCCGTTGCTGCGCCGAAGGATGGCAACCAGGAGACCCAGGCGAGAGACGAGGATGATGAAAAGAGACTTCAAGCCAGAGTTACCAGCAAATTTGAAAAGCTGGCGGAAAGGCCCTCCGAGGACGCTCCCAACGTCATCCCCACTGGAGGCCAGCTTCCGAGAACTCCCGCCGTTCCCGAAGAGGCGTTGCCCACGACGGCGACCGCGGCGGCGGCGGCGACGGTGGCCGCGAAAGCGCAGGAACTGGCGCCGTTCAAGATGCCGAAGGGAAAGTACGTTATCTCCGGGGAAAAGGTCCCTTCCAAACCGGAAGAGGAGCAAGAGGAGGAACCCGAAAGGAAGAGGAAGAGAAGCGACTCAGATGAGCGGAAGCCGAAGCTGGTTCTCGACGTGCCGCATGTTCCAGTCAACTCCTCCAAACATCCGGATCAACCGGAGAAACCACCAACAAAGCAACAGGAGGAGAAGGGTAAGGCGAACTCGGCAGGCAACAGGCAGCCCTTCGTGGTTGAAGTTGGCAAAGAGGCCGCAGTTGGAGACGAGGTCTCGCTTCTCAGCGATCCGCCGGCAAGCGTCCTGCCAAGTCTGACAAAGCACAGAGCCCGCACGCCCCAGCGGAGGCCGCCGACAAGGAGAAGGGACCCGAACAAGGAGGCCCAGGAGGAAGAAGGTGGCAGCATGCCCGCGGGTCACGATCTCCCGGAGAGGGCTTCCTCCAGAGACGCCCTCCTGTCCAGCCTGACCAAGAACCGCGCGCCAACCCCGAAGAGGAGGCCGCCCTCCAGGCAGTCCCGCAAAGACGCCGCCGCAGCGGAGAACAGAAGCGACTACAAGTCTGGAAGCAGCGCCAAGGCAGAGGAGGGGAAGGAGGAGGGCCAGCCCAAGCCGCTACGGTGCCTGACGAAGAACAGGGCCCAGACCCCAAGCAGGAGACCCCCGACCAGGAACAGGCGCGCCAAGGTGGCTTTGGAAGAAGAGAAAGGAGAGGACTCTGCCAAGGAAAGAGTTTGGGAGGAGGAGGAGGGGGGGCAACTTCGTCTGTCCACCTCCGAAGCCGAAGAAGAATCTGAAACGAACGAAAATCTGAAGAAAGACGACACCTTCGACGAAGTGGCACAAAGAAGTGAGGCCACTCTTAAGTCACTGACGAAGGAGAGACCAAGGTCGCCAAAAAAGAGACTTCCGCAAAAGGCCAAGAGGAAAGGAAAGGATGACAAGGTTCTCTTGGAGCAAAGCAACTCCGGTCCTGTTAACGTAGTGGGTCCGGAGAAGGCGGATTCTGTTCAAGAAACGGACAAAAGCGGGATCCTGGATGCCCTCTTTGAGAAGAAAGACGAGGCGGAGGAACCTCCTGAGGGCAAGAAGAAGAAGTTCAGGCTGGCCAAGAAGAAGAAGAAGGAAGAGAACGGAAAAGGAAATTTGTCCCCTGGAATGTCTCCGAGGAAGCAGGAGATAGCCGAGCTGCTGGAGAGGTCGAGGGAGGCTACTAAGGATCTTGAAGAAGAGGAGGCGAAGGAGGCCACGAGGAAGAGGAGAGGGCGTGGGAAGAGGAAGTCTTCGTCTCCCGAAAAAAAGCCCAGGCCTGAGGGGGAGGGAAAATCGGGTGGTGCCATTGGTGGCGGGGGATTTGTTGGCTCATTGAGCGATCCAGCTCCCTCGGTCAGAGGGTCTGGACGCGGAGCCAAGAACACGACCACGGCAGGCACAGAGAAGAAGACGACAACGAGGAAGAGGAAGGTGCTGAAGCCAGAGCTGGAGGACAGAGGAGTGAAGTTGGAGGAGGCCCATGTCTCCCCGTCAAAAAGAGGAAAAAGGTCAGCAAAGGAAAAGGAGGAACCCGAACAAGGGAGAAGTGACAAGGCTGAACCTCTCCTGCCAGATATCCAAGCTGCAACTGGCAAGAGAGGAAAGAGATCGGCAAAGAAGAAGCAGGATGCTGGGGTGAAGGAAAGTGAGAAGGCTGAGCCAGTAGTGGAGATCCAGGGTTCCCCAGGAAAGAGAGGAAAGGGATCAGCAAAGAAGCAGCAGGATGCTGAAGTAAAAGAAAGCGAGAAGGCTGAGCCAGTAGTGGAGATCCAGGGTTCCACAGGGAAGAGAGGAATGAGATCAGCAAAGAAGCAGGATGCAGAGGTGGAGGAAAGCGAAAAGGCTGAGCCAGTAGTGGAGGGCCAGGGTTCCACAGGGAAGAGAGGAAAGAGATCAGCAAAGAAGCAGCAGGATGCTGAGGTGGAGGAAAGCGAGAAGAAGGCTGAGCCAGTAGGGGAGGTCCAGGGTTCCACAGGGAAGAGAGGAAAGAGATCAGCAAAGAAGAAACAGGATGCTGAGCCAGAGGAGAGTAGGAAGGCCCATCTGTTGGTGGATACAAAAGGTTCGACAGACAAGAAAATAAAAAGATCCTCAAAGCAACTAGATGCTGAGATGGAACAAGGTGAGAAAGCTGAGCCAGTGCGAGAGCTCCAAGGTTCAGCAGTCAAGAGAACAAAGAGGTTGGCAAAGAAGCAGCAGGATGTCAATATAGAAGGTAATGAGAAAACTCAGCCAGAGTCAAAGATCCAAAGTTCAACAGGGAAGAGAGCAAGGAGATCAGCAAAGAAGTATGTGAGGGTGGAGGAAAGTGAGGCCAGGCCAGAGACTCGAGCTTCAACAGGCTATAGATCAAGAAAACAGCAGCACGCTTTCGAGGTGGAAGGTGAGAAGACTGACCCAGTGGCAGAGCTCCAAGGATCAACAGGCAAGAGAGGAAAAAGGTTGGCAAAGAAGCGCGAAACCGAGCCACAGGGGAGTGACAAAGTCGAGCCAGAGCTAGAAGTTCAAGTGCCTCCAATAACTAGAGGAAAGAGATCAGCGAAGAAGCGGGATGTCAAGTCCGACAAGAGAGAAAAGCCCGGTGATAAGGCAAAGAGCGCTCCTGACGAGGTGGCCAGTGCAGAACAGCCTTTTGCTACAAAGTTCAGAGGAAAGCGGGGAAGGGCCAGGAAGCTTTCCACTGAGGCTGCAGAGCCTGCTGCTCTAGAGGGCGGGGGAAGAAAGAAGCACGAGCTGTCCAAGGGTAAGAGCGAAGAAGCGGCCGAGTCTTCAGCAGTACCTCCCAAACAAGGGAAGGATCAGAATGAGTCTTTCAGTGAGGAGATACTTGATGTGGAGAAGGATGGCGGATCCTCGTCGGCGCCCCCAAAGGCCAGAACGAAGCACCAAACCAGGAGCAACAAGAAAGCGGCCGCGGCGGACGACACCCTCGTCGAGAAGGACATGGAAGAGATGGTGGGAAAGACGCATTTTAAGTTTTCCTTTTGCGAGAGGAGGTGGGGAAGTTTTGAATTTTTTTGCTTGTTTTTTTTTTTTTTTTTCCCAGTCCATCCCGGAGACTGCGAGCATGAAGTTGCAGGACGACGTGTACCGCACTCCGAGGGTGCGGATGGCGGCCGCGGCGGCTGCGACGGCCGCGGGCAGGGCGCGACTGAGAGAGCGCATCAGGGACGAGGTGTGCGCGTCACCGGACTCGGCCGCTTCCGACGGCAGGAAGGAGGAGGTGTTTTGGTGGCTGCTTTTGTTTTAAGAGGGGCAAGAACATTACAGGAATTTTTTTTTCCAGGTTTGCGTGCAGAGCATGGTGAAGGACGACGTGTACGCCACGCCGGCTAGGAAGAGGTCCAAGAGAATTGCGGACAAAAAGTGAGGAAAAAATGGCGTCTACACGGTACCAGAGGGTTTATTCTTGAAGTATATTTATGGACATGTGTAAAGAGAATAGTAAAAGTGAATAAAACTCGAATATAATTGCTTTTAACTGTTTTCCTCGCTCGCCTTGAGGTGGAGCAGACAACTTTACGTACCGTGTAGGGTAGGAGGGCGCGTGTGTGTGTGTGTAGCGAGTCCTCTTTCCTCTGAAAGTGTATCGCGCTTGTGCGTGCGCAGGACAACTGCAGTCTGTTGGTAGTAGAGGAAGTGCTAGTTGCTACCACCGATTGGATTTGACGCTGCTGCTGTTTGAAAACAGCGCACGCAGGGTATACGTAGAGCAGTACTGTAGTACTGCACTACAAATACGTACTACATCCGTCTGGAGGTCGGTAGCAGATATTTATCATTCAGAAACATGATAGACCGCGCGACAGATAAGTGGGGGGGGCAGTGATAAGTTCGTCCGGCGTTGTGGTCACGTGACAGTCGCAAGGAGGATCCCGGCCACGATGAGGCCGACGAGTTCTGGGAGGACATAATTGCCGTTCCGCTAGTAAGATTGTAGTTCGCGATTACCCTTGGCCATGGTGGCCTCCCGTTCTGCGCTGAAGGCCGCCCGCCGCGACGCCGACCGGCGCACGTCCGCCGGCGACCACGTCGGCGCCTTCGTCGGACTCAGCCACGCGCTCAAGCTGGCGGAGGCGCTGCTGGAGGCCAACAACGACCAGGAGGTGGCGGGTACGTGCCTCTTGTACCCATTGTACCGTACATGTAGTATACGTCGCCTCAATAAACTGATGGGTTCCCTTCTTCTGGCTCACACCTCCAGGGAACAGCATCCCGCAGATCCTCTCCCAGAGGAGCAGGAGCCTGCTGAAGATGAACAACCACTACCTGGCCCTGGAGGACGCGCGGAGGCTGACGGACCTGGAGCCGGCCTCGCCGGCCGGGCACCAGAGGTTGGCCGAGGTCTACCAGGCCACCGGGCACTTCGACCGGGCCCACGACTGCTACCTGAGGTGCTTCCAGCTCTCCTCCGCCAAGAAGGAGCAGGACGGGTTCATGGAGCTCATGAAGGCCTGCAAGAGAGAACTCGCCAGGGAAAGGGACATCGACGAGAAGGTTTGTAACAACGAGTTCGAAAAATAACATTGAAATTTTCCATTTTTCCCCCCGCTACCTGATTAATTCTACTACATAGTTTCCCTGGGTGGGCGCGGCGGTGGGCATCGTGATCTCAGTCTCGGCCGTGGTGGCCGACCAGGTCTTGCTGCGCGAGGAGGCCCACCTGGACAACCCGATCCTCAAAGTGGCCGTGGTGGTGGCGGTCTCCCTCACCTGCTTCTGCCTGGCCCGGCTGTACCGGAGGCTGGCCGCCGCCTCCAAGGACTCGCTCCTGGAGGAGCCGGTCGACCTTCTCAGGGAACTGGGACACAGCAAGGAGGATTGAACTGAGCCTTGTTAATTTCTCGCCATGGGTATCTTAATAATACGTACAGGAACTGTTATAATTGTCATTCCCACGTCCTTGATGGACAAGGATGCTTTTAATGGCAGCTGAGCGGTTGCAATGTCAAGTATGCATGTAATGCGCACATCGAATTCGAGTGATTTTTACATTAAATTTGATGTGAACCGAGTTCGTACTGTGTGCGTGCTGATCCTGGTCGTCAGCCAGGAGAGTTGCGGAAAGAAACTTGGAGGAAGAACGACAACACAAAAAACAGTAAAGAGATTGAAGCATAACTGGATGCTTTTTTTTCCAAAATAGGGATTTATGTGCCTTTGGCTGTAATCTTTTGTGGGTTTTTTTTTCCTAAACAATGTTCAGCTAGCTTCACTTTGTTCCATGTTTATGCGTTGTTTGTCTGACGAATCTGCTGAGGCTGTTGGCTCCAGTACTACAGCTTCTTGTACTGTCCCCTGAGCAAAGGGTGCCAGGGCTCCAGCCGACCGTAGTTGAGCTCGTACATCTTGACCCTGTCCATCCACTTGTCATGCATCCTCCTGTTCATCCTGATGGGTGCCCGCTGGAAGTGCGGGGCGGGGGTGTCGGAGGGAATGAACTCCTCGCAGTACACGCCGTTGTTGCTGGCCACGTTTTCCAAGTAACCTGTAAGACAGGCAACGCTAGCAGTAGCGCTATTGCTTGCACACTAAAACCAGCAGGTGGGCGTCTCACCTGGAGGCTCGTAGAGCTGCTTTTCCAACCTGTTGTACTTGGTGCCGTGCTTGGACAGGTGGGCCTTCCAGCGGTTGAACCTGTTTAAAAAAATGTGGACAGTGCCAACAGTACCCCCCCTTCCAGCAACGTGGTCGTGCTCAACTCACCTAAAGGTGTTGTTTCCATGCTTAGTGATGTTCTCGTGGTTCTTGAGCTTGGTGGAGATGTGCTTCCAGAAGGAGAGACGGTTGTACTTCAGGTAAGGATCATTGGGGATGAACCTAAATGGAGAAAGAACACTTGTTCGTTTCCCACCTATCTATCTACCTTCTTGTCTCACCTTGGCTCCTTCACCTCCGGCGCGAACATCCTGTCCAGCCTCCTGTTGTGGAAGGGAGCGCAGAAGATGTGCTGCTCGATCCTCCAGAGCGTGGCAGCCGACTTCTGCCAGTGCTTCTTGGCCCTGCCCGCCCTGGGCCGGATGTAGATGCCCCAGTCCAGGCGCTTGAACCTCTGGTGCGCCAGCGGGAAGGGGTCCCGCCTCCCCGTGTTCGGGTTGTACAGGCACAGCCAGGGGCCGCCGTGGTGGCCGTACCTGCACACAAAACGGAAAGTATGAACGGAAAGTATGAACGGAAACCATTGCTCTCTCTCTCTCTCTCTTCCTCACCCATTTCCTCTCCATGACGGCTTGTGCCACTCCTGGACCTGTGTCGTGGCTAGCGTCCTGGACGAGACCAGAAGAGTCTTCCCCGGCGCGCCGAGTACCGACAGGGATGCCCTGAAGGCTGCTTGAAGTGCTCCCAGCATGCTGATCCGACGCAAGATGGGAGGGACCCTTGGACAAATCCCTTGCAGTACTATGCAGTAGGCAGAAAGAGTGGAGAGAGGATATTTCAATATTGGGGATTGGAATGAACTGGTGTTCTCTTCCTCAGGGTAGCTTAAGAAATAAGAACGTCTTTCTGTTTTTCTGTCTCCTGCTTTTGCCTGTTGTTGACTTGTTGTGGAAGTGGAACTCATGAATAGTGTTGAATGCGAGTTGGACCCGACTCGAAAATTTGCGAGTCGTCTTAACCGAGCCAAAACATTTTGAATTAAGTACAATCGAATTAATGAAGAAGGTCATGAACAGAAAAAAACAACTTTAAAACTGTGCGTTGAACGTCGTTTATTGGCACTAATTTTCTTTAGAACCTAACCTAAATTTGTGCCAAAGGATATTAATCAGCACCCTGTAGTTTTCAAGATATTTAGCTCTAAAGTTACACAGTTTCTTCCACTGAGACACCCCGTATGAATGGACTTGTCTTTTCGTGCAGTTGCCTTGTCTGACAACATATGAACTACAGCTGAGCCAAATTCTTTTACAGTTGGGGGAACAGAAAAAGAGTCACAAGGAGCCAGATCTGGGGAGTAGGGAGGTTTCTTTCTGTCAAGAGATGTCGCCACCGTGTAGCGACCTTAACACCGATTTCGTCATAGCTTCCTCCGTTGTGACCCCTGCGAAAAAAATTGCCAGAAAACCAAACGGGGGAAAGGGAAAAATTCATATTTTTTCCGTTCACAAAAATATTGCATCGTTTAGTAATGTCCTTTATCTTACTTGCTAATTTCTTGAACTATAACAAGAGTCTGTTTTTTATCAAAAAGTGCTATTGTGAGAAAAACATCTGGCACCTGCACCAGCAGCAGCAGCAGGCAGGGGCAGGGCAGGCATGCCAATCCCTGGTTCTCTTTCTCTCTTCTATTTTTTTTCTGAACTTCGACAAGCTCCCTCAAAGGCTTTTCCCGCAGGATGAGAATTTCCCCAGGTCTGTCTTCTCCCTGAACCTGGAGGAAAGAGAGAGAGAGAGAGAGAGAGAGCGACTGTGGAGTCCGGAAGGCAGAGGGAGGGAGGGAGAGGAAGCGGAAGGTAAGGAAGGCATTACTACCGGTACATGTTGCGTCAGACGTCTCAGTTGCGCCATCCTTATTGCGCCACGTATCATAAGGTGACCTTCCAAGGCGGTTCTGGTCCTTGGAAGCTCCTTTAGCATTGCATCATCAGTCGTCCAACTATCTACCACATATACACGTACAGTACAGTGCTTGTAAACAAAGTTGCTTCTCAACATCGGTGTCGGACAAGTGTTAGGTGAACTTTGCTTGCCATCCATCCACCGTGTTTCGTGTGCTCCGAACTCTCTTTGACTGTCTGACGTCGCTTTCCCGAGCGTTTGACAGCAACTTGCGCCAGACAGACCTCACTTTCCCAAATCTAGACTCTTAAAAAAATTGAAAAGTACGAAAAAACACCCCTTTTCCTGTCCAAGATGGGTCCTCGCAAGCCTAGCGGCGAGCAGAACGGCTCGTCCAACTCCGGCGGCGGTGGCGGCGGCGGCGGCGGCGGCCGCGACGCCGACTATGTCTCGAAGCGCGCGCGCAACAACGAGGCCGTGAAGCGCTCGAGGGAGAAGGCCAGGCAGAGGGCCAGGGAGACCCACGACCGGGTGTCCAAGCTCAAGCAGGAGAACGAGAGGCTGGAGGAGAGGATAAAGCTGCTCTCCAAGGAGCTCACGTTCCTCAAGGACATCTTCTTGGCGCACGCTGGTACGTCGCACTGAAGGAACACACACATGTTGATTGCGCTCTCCACTAGGAAACTTGCCTGCTATATACTTTTTTTATACGTAGTTTTACGTGCGGTATGTTATGAACACTTTATTGGCGAGGCAACGCAACGAGATTCTCTTTTGTGTGCGGATACCCTCTTCCTCCCAACCCCACCACCCACCAACCAACCTTAAAACAGGTTCCAGCCACGGCCTCTGCCTGGATGACCTGGATATCAAGACCCTCTTGCGGGAAGATGACGACGTCGGCAGCGGGGGAGGCGGCGGTGACGGCGGAGCAACAGCAGGAGGAGGAGGAAAGGGTTGAGGAGTACAAAAGAGACAGAGAGTACGTCCGCACAGATCCCTCTCCACCCCTCTTGCAAAAATTACTTTTACTCCCGGCAATTCACTGACGTTATTTTTTCTTGCTACGTGGATAGAAATTTGTTGCAAACTTACACGTTACGGCTTACGGCACACTTCTTCACAGCACGTTTAATTATTTTTGTTAAGTGGGGATTAAATTCGTTCTGAATGGAGTTCATCAATTAATTAATATGAGAACTCAACTAAATTTGTGTGAACTTTAGCTTGTACATATGTACAGTATGATGTACCTCCTTCAAGAAATAAAATATTGCAAGGCAGTGGTTCGCACAATGTTGGTCAGAGATAGAGACTATCCTGTACTCGTTTACTAAATAATTATAAAATTTTACCGGTATATTAAAATTTACTAAAATTAAGTGTTTGCCCTTGTTCGTTGCCAGGAGTAAAACCACGTACTACATACTGTACCTACAATGAGGTATCGTTATTTAAGTGAAATCCAGCGCTAAAGTCTGCCTTTCTCTGTCCCCTTCTCTTGCAGGTCCCGAAGAGGTCAAGCTTCTGGACTCTGGGAGTTCCAAGAAGTGACGGGAGGTTGACGGGAGTGGACTTGATTCACCTTGGATGAGTGAGGGGTGAGCCACTGTTGGAGGAGTGAGTGTGGTGGCATTACTACTAGTGCTAGTAGAGGTCCCTGTGCCGGCGGGAGCCGAGTTTAGCCAGAGATGATTACGTATTATGACAGATTCCCACGTTTTAGTGCCCATTCAGGGTGGGTTTCTTTTGCCTCCTGACCAACTTTGTCATCCGCCGAATGCCTCTCGAGTAAATATACTTTCTGTCGTAAAACGTGGCGCTTTATTATTCATCTGCGTCATTCATTTGTCGTTTGCTTGTGACTTTTCACTTTTTGTGGGGATATGTCGGAGACGGAGGGTTTTTGTGGTACTAGGTCACCGCTGCAGTTGCTCCTCCGCCTCCCTCGCCGCCAACCCCACCAGGCTCCATCCCACCAGTTCAAACACCGCGCTCATCACGCCCCGGAACACTACAGGCCGCAGGAACTTCTTTTCTAAAAAAAAAAAAATTCAAAAGGGATGAGGAGTTTCTAAATTATTAGTCGGGAAAGTGCAAGCTGTCTGAAAAAAAAATTGCGGTTTTTCATAAAAAACGACGCTTTTTTGGGAAAACGTAAAACTTCAGAAAATAAGTTGAAAACTCGCTTCTCGTACGGGTAAATTTTGCGGCGACGTCGGCCCACACGTTGCCCACGACGCTGCGTACCGTTCCGCCGACGCCGACCGACAGGACGGTCTTGAGCGTCAGGCCCAGGAGGATGAAGGCAAAGCCGGTCACGCAGCGGTACACGTTGGCCGCTATCGCCTGTGTAAAGATAATCCTTGCCTTCTGAACTAAACCAAGCTTTTGTCAAACGGCCTGGAAAATGTTGCTTAAAAAAAATTATTGCTTTCAGTTTATACTCTCGCCTGTGGTCCCACCAGGGAAGACATGGAGGACGATGAGGTGGACAAAAAAGCGAATAAGTGTCCTGAAACATGCATAACACTTTCTAATAGTGCACTAAAGAAACGTTCCCGACGAGGGTCTTATTATAATTATTACATTATTATTATTAATACAGTATTATTTTTAACTTACCGACCACGATCCATCCGATGGCGACGAAGCTCTTTGCGATGAGCGCCCGCAATGTGAGCGTCACCAGCGCGTCCGGGCTATAGACGGCCAATAACTTGCTCATGTCAATCGGCGGCGGCGTCACCTCCATCGTCTTTGCCCTCGTACGAAGCGGAGCTGTCAGTGGCCTGGATATTTTTTTAAAGAATTTTTTTTAATGAAATTCAGGTGACGAGGGAGAGGGGAAAGCAGGAATGTAGCAGGGAAAAAGTCTTGGTAAACTTTGCGCCCGATTGGGCAAACGTGGATGTTACAACTATACTGAGTGCTCCGCCAAATCCTTCTCTAGTAAACAATCAGTCTCATGCCATATTTCAAAGTAAGAGGTGTGGCTTGGGGGGGGGGGAAGGGATCGTAAAGGCGAAAGTATCAAGTTTGTACCACGCAAAACCATACACTAGATTGGAGGTAAAGGAAGCGTACATTCCGAAAAAAAAGGAAACTTTATTTTAAGGAACGCCTTGCATTTGCTTTTTCTCGAGAAAAATTGCAACAAGGGTGCATACAGTACGATGCCAAACAACTCGACGGAACTTTAGGTCAAATTTTAAACCGATTTTACGTTCGTTCCCACATTGTATGCAGTGCATAAGGTAAAGCGTACATGAAGAATGACCGACAAAAAACGAGGAATTGAACATACTGTTTCTGACAGGTGGGAAAATCCCGTCGGGAAGCAAACCACTTTTACACTGCGGAATAAAACGAAAAGAAAAAAAAAGAATAAATACGGGAAACGGGTCGTTGCATGTAGTGAATACTGAACTAGTGGACGCGGAGACACATGTCAAGAAATGGGCGAAAGCAAGTACAACTACGAGTCCGTCGTTCCCAATGAAGGCGATGGGGCGGTGGCGACGTGCACCTGTCGGAAGTCGCCGCCGGCGGCGGCGGCGGCGCTTCCCAGGGAGGTCCACACCAACTTCAGCATGTCGGGAGACCAGCAGCAAGTCTGCGGCGGCTGCGGGTACCTCCGCCGCCCCGGCCCCGGCCCCGGCCCCGCCAGCCCCGTCGGCTACCCCGTGGCACCCGTGCTCTGTCCCGGCGCGTTCTACCCCGTCCCGATGGACTGTGGCGGCGGATGCCAGGCGGGCTCCCCCTCCTCCTCCTCCTGGTGTGGCTACCAGGGGTGCGTGCCGTTCCACCACCAGCCGCCACCAGCTCCTTGCCAGGTCCACCACCACCACGAAGGCACCGCCCATCCCGGCCACCAGAGGAGAGAAGAGGACGTCGGAGGGGGCGGTGGGCCGGCGAGGAGGGGCGGCCAGGACGACCTGGGCACCATGAAGATCTACCACATCCCGCTCGTGTTCCTCGCCGCCTTCTGCGCTTACCTCGTCTGGACGAGCATGTGAGAAATGCTCGCCTCTTGGTGGAGTAGCAGGGCAGCCATGCTCGAAGAGGAGGGGTACGTAGAAGCAGCTTTTTTTCATCAACGAACAACGGGAGTGAAATAAATAAATCAGTTTCAACTATACACTACATAGTAGATTGCTGACAGATAGCTGCGAGGAGGGTCATAGAAAGTATTCTTTATTGTACCGTACCTTAGTATGCATTAGACAGTGGTTTTTAATTACTGTAGTTCTTAGTGCTGCATATTGCAGAAGAAGGAAATGTTCTATAATGAAAATGTAACATTCTTGGCAAGTTATTGATTTTTCTACTACTATAAACTGTCGCCATTGTTTGGAAGTTATCTGAGCACTTTTTTTGTAAATGTTATGTACAATAAATTAAGCCGGTGACACCGCAGATTGAGAAATTATTTTTTAGTTAGCTTCAAATATAGCTCTCTGAAAAAATTGTAAAAGCAACTTAGCTGCGATTAATGCATTAAAATCTGAAGACTTCATGCAGTAAATGTTAGTTTTTTATATTATTCCTCTCTGCAGGCAATAAAAGTTCTCCCACATTAAAAATTTCCCTGCAATAAGGGTTCATATTTCCTTTCTAACTTGAGAAAATTTGCAAGTTGCGCAATTAAAGGCAAGTCGCAAGTTGTGGCTAAATGTGGCAATATTTGGACCGGCCGTGGAGGGACGTGGCGCAGGCCACGGCCCCTCCCACCTAAACAACAACGACAACAACAACAACATGTGGTAATATTTTGCAAGGTGCAAGGTGTGGCCACACTAACATCACTTAAAAATATGGGAAACATGCGACATAACAGGACCAGTGTTACCAGATGCTTTGAAATTCTGGCAATTGTTTTAAAAATGATAAAATTTTATCCAGTGAGATGAAAAAAAATCTTTGATGCATGGAAAGATAATAAATCGAAAGTCTGGAAAGCTTCAAATTCTTGAAATTGTTTACTCGGATAATTTTTTTTTAATGCCTCGTATTTCGTTAATAACTGAGTGCACAAAACCTGAAAACATGTGGCATTTTTGCCCATGCAGCAACTTCTCATTTTTTGGGAGGTGGGGAGACGCAACCAGCTTGTCGAGATAGACTCCAAGATAACCGTGATGCTCTCCGCCCTTCAGTACAAGCACAAGTACTACCTGCACTGCACGGTGCTGGTCCTACAGGCCATCGCCTTCTGCATCTCCCTCCTGGCGGGCGTGGCGTTCCTCCTGTCCGCCAACTACGTCTCCTCCGCCAGGTACGTGGTCGCCGCCGTCCAGGAGGACGACCACCTCAGCAGCGAGCTCCACGGAAACTCCAGCGACCTCCGCGTCTCCCTCCGGGTGACGGACAGCCTCCACCTGCTGCTCCTCTGCGCCGGTGTGTCCTCCGTGTCCGTGGCCGCCCTCGTCCTCGTCCACCTCTCCCAGGAGGTGTCTCTCATGCTGGGCCCGCACTCCTCCCTGGTGCGCGGCGTGCGGTGCCTGGACGCGCTGCGGGACCGCGTCGAGGACGAGCTGCTCATGCTGCGGGCCAAGAGGGAGGTCAAGAGGTCGGCGGCGGCGACGGCGGCGGCGGCGGCGGCGGCGGCGGCGGCGGCTGACACCAACGGGGGGAAGCTGCCGGTCGGGGGCAGAAGGCAGGTCGGGATCGTGGCCAAGCTCAAGCGGGCTTGCAACTGAATCGTGGCCATTGCACTGGAAACCTAGCAAAGAAGAGGAGTTGTTTCATGCTTGACAACTTGTAGCACTAGTGGTTAGGTTTGGGTCCTTAAAATAAGTAAAAAAAAATATTTCTCAACTCACTTAGTTTATATTTGCGCATTTTTAATTCGCAAAATCGCAGTTTTTGCGATTAAAAAATAAATTACGTTATACTGTACTTGTACTATTATTTCTACTACTGCATATCGAGGTTGGGAGAGAAAAAAAACAAGTGATTTTCTTCGAGCTGTAGCAAATTTTTGGCGTGGGGGGAGGCTAAATGTAAACAAGCGTCGAATTGTGTTGTGTCGTCAGTCGCCACTTGACGCTTGACGCCCCTCCCCGTCCCCGACATGTCCGTGTCCGCCGTCCCTGTCCCCGAGGCCCAGGGGCAGCGCGGCCTCCGCGCGGGACTGAGGGACCCGGACAACTACGAGCACTTCTCCGATGCGGTGGTCTGCTGCAGGGGAGGGGTGCTGATCCGCACCCACAGGATCGTCCTGGCGGCGCTCTCGCCCATGGTCAGGTCGGCCCTGGAGAGGGACGGGCTGAAGGAGGAAGACTCGGTGCTGCTGGCCCCCGGGGTGGAGCCCGTGGAGCTGGCCGAGTTCCTCCGCGGGGCCCTCAGAGGGGGCAAGGAGCTGGCGCCAATTCCGGACTCGCTGCAGTGCATGGGCGTCTCGTACCAGCCGGCCTCCGATCTCAACAAAGTCGTCGCGAGGGAAGAGGAGGACGAAGGGGAGGGATACGACTACTACTACGGGGAGGAGGAGGGGGAGGGCGACGCGAACGTGATGACCTACGAGCCCGACGTGGAGGAGACTGCGGAGTACCTGGAGCAGCAGGAGGCGGAGGAGAAGAAAGCGGTGAGGTTCAAGAGGAGGAAGAAGAAGGTGGCCAGGAAGGAGGCGAAGAAGCCGAGCGAGGCGTGGAAGTACTTCCGCAAGCAGGGCAACGGCGACTCCGTGGAATGCGTCCAGTGCAAGAAGATCTTCTCCTTTACCTCCGGGACTTCCACCATGCTCAGGCACCTGAGAAAGTTTCACGGTCTTGGGGGCGAGACCGCGAGCCAGAACACCATCGAGATCGAGGGCCTCTGCCAGTGGACGGTGAAGCCGGACCCGGTGGCCGGATCCGGAAGACAGCAGCAGTCTCAGCAGCATGTCCATCTGACGACTGGGTTGAAGCCGGAGCCGCCCGAGGCCGTTCACGCGGACAAGCTCCCGACTCCCACCCTTGAAGAAGACGTCGAGCCGCTCCAGGATTCGCCGGTCAAGAGACCGACCAAGAGGAGCAACATCTGGAAGTTCTATGACCGCAGCGAAGACAAGTCCACCTTCACCTGCCTAAAGTGCAAGAAGAAATTCGGTTCAGGTTCCACTTCCACCTTAGCCAGGCACCTCAAGAGGAAGCACGAGGAACTCTACGAGGAATTCGAGGAGCTCAACGAGCAGGACAAGCTGGAGAGATCGAGGCTGCAGGAGGAGAAGGACCTGGAGAAAGAGGGGGAGACTGAAGCAGCCGGTGAGGGGGACGAGGGCAAGGAGAATCAGCCCAAGAAGAGGACCCAGAAGCAACGGAGCTCGGTCTGGAAGTACTTTCAGAAGAATGACGAAGGCTCCGCCTGCTGCAATCAGTGCGGCAAGGTCTTCGTCATTTCTGCCGGGAGCACCTCAGGCCTCATCAGGCACCTCGGCCGTGTCCATGGCGATGCCTTTGACGACATCTTCAAGGATATGGAGACGAAGAAGAAGGAGGCCGTGGCCAAGCTGACCTATGACTGGGGAAGCGGCTCTTTTGTTCCAAAGAAGAAGGAGAAGAAGGAACGCAAGGTGAGGAAGGACAAGGTTGATCAGAGCGACCCTGCCACCCGGACTTGTCCGGTCGAGGGCTGCGGTAAGGTGTACTCTCGGCGTCGGAGGATGCTGCTGCACTATGAGGACGTCCACTCGGGTCGGAAGGCCCACCAGTGCAACGAGTGCGGCAAGACGTTCAGTTCCAAGGAGTCGTGGCAGCGCCATAGCCATGACACCTCACGGCCGTTCCTCTGTCCCACTTGCGGCAAGACCTTCCGCACCCAGCGTGACAGGCAGCGCCATGAGCGCTTCCACACTGATGACCGCCGCTATCCGTGTTCGTACTGTGAGAAGCGCTTCTTCACCAGTGACCAGCGCAAGGCGCACGAGCGTATCCATACTGGGGAGAAGCCCTTTGGGTGCAATGTCTGCGGAAAGCTTTTCACTGCTTCTCACCAGCTGGCCACACATACCCTCATCCACACGGGAGAGAGACCGCACAAGTGCAACTACTGCGCTGCCAGCTTCAGGTATCTCTCCGCCAAGCACAAGCACAACTGCCCCAACAAGCCCATCCCTCCCGCCCGGGCCACGGAGCGACAGGAGGACGAGGAGGAAGAGCACCAGCAGAGGTACCAGCAGGCCACGTGGACCACCCTGTCCCACGAGGAGATCGCCTACCAGCAGCAGGTGCAGACCGTGCAGACGGTGAAGCCAGTGTCGAAGCCGAGAAAGAGGCGCCGCAGATACTGAAGAAGGATGGGAAAGACATGGACAAATGTTTCAGTACCAATATTTGGTGTGACCGTGCGGGGGGGCAAGTATGTAAAGAAAAAAAAACCTACTTTTAAATTGAAGCCTTTTTTAAGGCTGCATAGTTAAAAAGGTGTGAAATATTGAGCAAGTATTATAGATACTACAAATTAGAAGCCGGTGTTGCTCGTGTAAAAACTGACCTAAAATGCAGGTAAAATGCCTGCATATACCATTTTGCTAAGTTTATGTAGCAAAAATCTAGTTATGTGCAGTGTAGACAACTTGGGAACAACTTTTTGGTAATCTACGTAATAGGAAAGGTGACAATCTTTCACCAACCATCCTGTAGCTACTTGTGAAGAAAAATGTTGACGGACGACGGGCCGTTTAGCAGGGCCGTTTGAAGGGAGCATAAGAGCATTTTGGAATACCTGCCACAGCGTGGGAGATACTACTGTATCTATCTGTAAAGCTATTTGCATATCAATGTACTGAAGAAAAATCCCTAGTGCTATGCGTAGGTATGTAGGTCGAAAGGTCATGCACCATAACAAAGATGGGATCCCTTTGTGTCGCTAATCAAGATGACAGTAAGAGAGAGAGAGAGAGAGTTCAATGCCACTTCTGCACTCGGAAGGGGATGATGTGTTCGTCATTGTCGCTCTTGTTCTTCGGGCTCCTCACAGCACTATTGGTGCGCTGGGCCGCATTCGTCACCGGGCGATACCTCAAGTACAGGCATCTTAAGGGTAAGCCATAACCGAGCGCATTTCCCTAATTTTTATGCAACTACATACGAGTAAACTTGCCCCTCACTCTCTACGGGTGCACGCAGGCCCCTCTTTCCTGCTCAGCCTGCCGCTGGTCGGGCATGGCCACCTTCTGGGTCGGGACCCAATCGCGGCGCTGTACAGGATGCGGGCCAGGTACGGCCCGGTGTTCCGTCTGGACATCGGTTCCCTGCCGGCCGTCTTCATCTGCCGCCTGTCCGACCTGGCCGCCCTGTACAGGGGCGAGATGGCCAACGGGAGGCCGTATGTCGAGGTCCCCACCTTCGCACACCTCAGGCCCATTGACAAAAAAGGTAAAAATATGGCGATCGCGGGGTGAGGGTGGGGGCAAATGCAGTCACGGTAACAAGCACCTGTGATGATATTCCAATTGTGTAATATCGCTAAGCGTGCATTTCGTGATGGGTTGTCCTAACGCTAGAGCAGCTGTTAAAATAGTGAAAAAAGAACCCTTACAGCAACCTAATGCAACCAAATTTCAACCCCATCTTTAATTACCGGTGGTGTAGCCGTTGGTGTGGCCCTAGTGATGCCAATATTGGTTGGGATATCTTTAGGCTGTCCCTCCGGGGTGGTCCCGGCCCTGGGGCGCACCTGGCAGGAACAGCGACGCTTCATGATCAGGCACCTGTCCGACCTGGGGATGGGCAGGACCCACAACATGGAGGAGGTCATCGGGCAGGAGTGCGACGACCTGGTCAGAAGGTGTGTCCTCCTGTGTTGGAAAAGTACGCTAACAGATTGCATGACATTATCATCATTTCCTGTGACTCAGGCTCAAGAATATGCAGGGGAGTCCTGTGCAAGTGAAGAGAATCTTCCAGGGTCCGGTCAACAACGTCATCTGGAGGATGATCACCGGCAAAAGGACCAGGTGCTGTTCAGATCCTTGCTTTCGCATATGCGGTACGTGGACCTCTCTAGCGTCTCCGAACTTTCTCCTCAGCCAGGATGATCCCGAGCTTCGCCATCTGACCCAGTGCGTGACCAATTTCCTGCGAAGCTTGGACCCGGGCAACCCGCTCAGCCTGCTCACACACAATAGCGTCGCCTTCTGCAAGTGCGTCCTCAACATTTTTAAGCATTATCGGCGTTTAACGCCATTCCTGTTTTAAAGGCTGTGTTCCTTCTTCGGAGTGGACAACCCCTTGGACGCAGTGACCGACGTCAACCAAATGATCGAGAAGGAGGTCGATTTTTTTTAAAAAACGCGTACATGTACATAGTATAGAATTGTAACAGGAACATGAATGTCTCATGTAATATTAACAACGCTGCCTAGATCTCTCTCAGCGAGGCCGACGCGGGCGGGAACTACATCGAGCGCTTCCTGGCGGAGGCTGCAAAGGCGGCGGGGGCGCAGGAGGAGGGCGGCGACTCCTCGAGCTTCTGCGGCGAGGACGGCCTCGGGCACCTCAGGGGCCAGCTGCAGGACATCTTTGTGGCCGGCACGGAAACCGCCGCCACCACCTTGGAGTGGATGCTGCTCTACCTGGTTGGGCACCCGGACGCCCAGGAGAGGATGGCCCAGGAGATCTCGGGCCTCACTGGGGGCGGAGTAGGAACCGGAGGCGGACCGCTGAAACTGTCCCACCGGACTGAGCTGCACTTCTGCGAGGCATTCATTGAGGAGGTGTCCAGGCACTGTCCTCAGGTAAGTTAGAAGTAGAAGTCGAAGGAGCTTGGAGCGGTACTGATCGCCAAACAACCGGTGTTGGTGTGTCTGTGTCGTAGGGTGCTGTTCCCATCCCCCACATGACCATGGAGGACTGCAACATCGGAGGGTATCTGGTGCCGAAAGGAACTCAGGTACTAGTATACGTGTAGAAATGGAAAAAAAATCATGATCAAAACTAGGAAGCTACATATATTGTGTATTTATACTGGCGATGAATAATTTACAAAACATTCCAGATTTTTCCCTTCGGCACCGCCATCAATCACGACCCGGACTTTTTCCCCATTCCGGAGAGATTCGACCCGACTAGGTTCCTCGACCCGGACACAGGGTACTTCAAGAAAAGCGACAACTTCCTTTTTTACGGGGTGGGAAAGAGAAGGTGTCCAGGTATGGTTCTGTTAACTACTAGTCTACAGGCAGGGCCTAGGCCAGGTGCGCGAAAGAAGAGATGTTGTTGCTGTTGTTGTCACTGTTGTACCACTGTTCGCTAACAGGAAGTGATGTATACAGTATGTACTAGAACAGTAGAATAGTCTACTATACTATGTGGACTATTGTATACTGTCCCAACCACCAAGGGTTCGGTATAGTTTCGGATCCGTAGAGGAGCCACACAAGAGCTCCTTAATTTGTACATAAATGAGA
>JAAUYM010016752.1_pt1 | contig 19839 bp, 23 predicted proteins | sample 7278001 | NCBI WGS metagenome assembly JAAUYM01 (sample SAMN14350224, study PRJNA611818) | marine sediment metagenome | isolation source: surface marine sediment (1.8m) | place: French Polynesia: Moorea | collected 2018-08
AACCAATCTTGGTAACACTAGAGCCACATCAACTTGCCACTAGTGGCAATTAGTGACCAGGGGTCGAAATTGGGGTCCATCTATCGGGTGCGTCACGAATTTCTGAGCAGTTGGTTGGGAACGCTAATTGGCGCCAAAATATTTCAAAAATCAGTTGACTTTGTAAATAAAAAAAGGCGCTTTCTCCTTCCTCTCCCACGTGGCTTCTATAGTAAAAAGTGGTTGGGTGGTGTATTGACACAAAAAGAGTGCCAAAATGAGTGTCCTCTGCCCTTCCTCCCTGGCCATCGGCGCGCAGTTCCCCTAACGTACGTTCGTGGTCAGGAGTAGTACGATGGGGGCCGACAACCCAACCAACATTTTGGACACCAACATTTGGCGCCACACGGACATGTGAACATGTGAGGTGGCGCAAATTGTGTGTGCCACCCCTGCGGCCAATCTTGCAAAAATGGGACAGGGTGACTCAAGTGTGGATGGCGCAGGAGGTGCCGGAAGTGCGCCACATCTGGAGGGGCTTTCGGCGCCTACTGGATGCGGTGGCAGTGGCACAGGGTGGCCATATTGACATATAAGGTAGGCCAGAGTCTTCTGCACATTTTTTATTTATTGCGCCGGGTCGAAAAATGCACCAAAAAAGCGCCAGGGCCCATATTGTAAACTGCTCAGAAATTGGTGACGCACCCGTTATATATAGATTATCGCTTACTTGGACGCAATCGTTTCGTCGTTGTCGTACAAGACGATGATCTTCTTGGGCTTGTTCTTGAACCTCAGCATGGACCTCGTCTCGAAGCTCATGCAGCGCAGGAGGCGAGACTGCGGGTAGCTCTGGGCGGTCCTGAGGTGGCCCCGGTCGAACTCCTCCTCCGACCTCACGTCCAGCAGCAGGTAGGGGCGTCCATCCGCGCCCTCGTCGTCCTCTGCGTCCTCCCAGTTCTCGGCCGCCACCACGCTGGCGCTGTCCATCGCGTCCAGCTCTCCGTAGCCCTGGACGAGGTCTGCCACCGAGCTGGACCTGTTGGAGTAAGCCATCATCCCGGACCCGAACAGCCGCCTCCCGAAGGTGCTCCTCCCAGTCTCCAACACGAGCGCCGTCGCGCTCACCGCCGCCGATTCCGCCCCCACGTACGAGTTCGACCTGGAGAGCGGTCGACGCGGCACCGGAGCCAAGACCAAATCCGCCACCTCCGCCACCTTCTCGTCGTGGTCATCTTCTTCCTCCTCGTCCCCGCCGTTGGCGTCGATAGCGGAGTCCGCGCTGGAAGAGTGGTTCTCCTCCTCCACGACGGCCATAGTGGCCAAGTCCTCCTCCTTTGCAAAAAATATATCTTAATTAAAAGAAGTGTGAATGCTACAGGAGAGGCAGCAACAACAACGGAAAGGACAGACAACATTTTTTTTTAGTTTTAGCAGCGATGATTCTATTTGATGACGTGTTATTTGTAGATCGCCCCGACCTGCATCTCCAGCTTGGCCTGCTCCAACATGAGCGTGAGCAGTGCGGTGACGTTGACCCTCCTGAAAATCTCGTCCGTCCTGAACCGGTAGTAACGGCGCACCTCCTCCAACCTCTCCAGCCGCCGCCTCAGGTTGTCCCCGGTGTCGACGGCCGGGCGCACGTCAGCGTACCTCGGGTTGGGCGGCGCCACCCTCCACTCCAGGGAGGGGATCTTGGGCCTCTCGCGCCCGCCCACGCCGTTGTCCGGCCTCCTCTTCCAGTCCATACTCTACTGCTTGGCCCTCTGTCTCTCTCTCTCTTTGCTTCGCGCAGTCAATCTTGAATGAGGAAAGGGGTGTGGGCTTGCATGAGTGCGGGTGTTAACGTTTGCTTTTTCTTTGGTTGGCTGATGGTCGGAAAGAGGGAAGGGAGTTTGAGGTGGAGGGAGGGAGAAGCCTTCTTGCGTGACGAAGCCATGGACGAAGAAAGTTCCAGTGGAGGATGACGCATTGTGGGGACGTATTACGTAGTGTAAGCTTACGGAATTTATTGGAGCTACTAGTATGACAAAGATCATTCATCTTGTTATTGACTTATTGTTGTACTCGTACATTAACAAATTTTAGGTTTGTCGTACACTGCCATTATCCATGTGATGTACCATGGAGTTCTAGCTTTAGTAGGTACGCGCATAGCACCTTTGCCAAACCATTGCATTTTTTTTGGCAGTGTGTACCTATATTTTAAGTTCCAAGAAACGCAAAAGATAAACAAGCCATAATGTCCCTATGTTTACTTTTTCATCGCCTGGCTGCATGTCAAGGGAAGATGTGAAGGTCTCTCCGCCTTTTCATTATTATGAAAGCCTGCTCGAAAAAGCCTTGCCTGCTCACTTGCTTGGTCGATCGGAGAAGAAGACGATTTTTTTGCTGCTTCTCATGGCGAGAAAGAAAGAGAAGAAGGAAGGAGCTCACAGCCAAGGAGAAGGCTAGGAAAAATATGACTTTTTAAAGGCAATAAAGTGTATAGCTGAAGCACAGTAGCTAGGGTACCGATACATACGAGTCATGTTTTTCCCGAGTTTGCAAAATGATTTCTTCCCCCAAAAGATTGGCCTGTCTACGTTTCCTGAGGTCAAGGGGAGAGGGGAGGAGAATGGTTACACAAAAGAAGAGGTAAACATATCCAGGGAAAGTGCCTCCCTCCCTCCTCTTTCCTACCAACCAACACCGTCGGCAGAAATTATAGCTGAGGAGAAGTGGGAATCAGCCCCTTTGCTTGCTAGTACTACTACTGTAGTGAATGGGTTGGTACAGTACTACTGTACGTACAGCGCTCCCTCCCCTCCCTACTGGGATGGGTCAGGCAACGTTGGAGAGTTTCTTGAACTCTTGCCAAATCCGCGTGTGGTGTGCACTACTGCATGTTGAACGCGGCTTTGCCTGCACCGACAACAAACAACTGCGAAGGTACGAGATAGTATTGAAAAAAAGTGCAGCAGGAGGTGGAGGCAAAAAGGGAGGGAGGGAGGGACTGATGGATCAGTGGAGTGGAGACAAACAACATTTTCCTCTCTTCTCCTCCAACCCCTGGGGCTGCATGCTTATGCACAGGAAGAAGGAAGGGGGTAATCGAACTGCAACTTAAAGCAGAGAGCTAGAGGGAATGCACTAAAACAAAGAAAAAAAATACTTTGCAGACAGGCAAAATTGATATACATGTAAGAAATATCGTACAAAAGTTCTGTTAAAAAGAGATTGTGCCATGCCCGTCCGCCCGAGTGCCAAGTCCCTCCGCCTTCTCTGCCTGGAGAACCTGGCAGCCAACCTGGAGCTGCTCTGCTACGGGGTGCCCAGGGGCAGCAGGAGGCTGCAGGACATCATAGAGTCAGATCTCTTCAAGGTGAGCTAAGGGCCTTGAACTCTTGTCTCGTAGGTACATGTGCATATGTTCATTTATTGTCGATAAGTGAGGAAGAGGAGTTTTTTTTAATGGACATATACGAATATTGTGCAATGACTGTAACACTTATAATTTGCCAGGAGTATCTGTCTCCCTTCGCGGAGCTGCCGGGATCGCTCCTGGAGGACTTCAGCCAGGTCATCTACGAGAAGAGGGCGGGACTGAAGCACTTACTCCATCCAGTACGGAAAGAGGAGTGAAGAGCGACTTCTGCAAACTCTTCATTTTTTATTCTTTCATTCCTAGGTAATCCAGCCTCAGCTGCGGAGCTTCACCATCCACCTGCACGGCAGCACCCACGTGGCCATGGACCTGGTGTCCCGCCGTTGCCGCCGCACCCTGCGCAGGCTCCGGATGACCCACAGCGTCAACCTCCTCCCGGCCTACTACGCCCACTTCTTCTCCGGCTTCAGCAGCCTCCGCCAACTCGACCTCCGCGCCTCCATGGTGGACGACACGGCCTTTGCGGCCATCGGGCGGAGCTGCCCCTGCCTGATGGAGCTCGACGCATCGCGCACTTGGATGACGGACGTCGGGCTGCGGCACCTCAGTCTCGTGAGCGACGGGGAGGAGGAGAAGGAGCGGCCGAGCTGCCCCAGGCTAGTTCGCTTGAGTGTCTCCGACACTCGGGTGACTCCGGAGGGGCTCCGCTTCTTCCTGCGACACCATCCCGGGGCGGAGGCGGTTGACCACGAAGAGTCGCTGCACATCTTTGACGATGAGAAGGGTTTGGACGACGGCGATGACGTCGGTGAAGGGGAGGACAAGGGCGACTTCATGCCTGGATGGAATCTCACCAGGCTTAGCTCCTCCGCCACGGTCAGACCGATGTCTTCCTCCTCGCACTACCAGGTGGTGACCCTCCGCCGTCCGGGCGCCGGCTGCCTGTCCCGGGCGCTGCGCCGCTGCCGGCGGCTCCGTTCGCTGGCGGTGACCCAGCCCGGGCTGAGAGACGACGGGCTTCGCGCGGTGGCCGACCTGGGCGGGGCGCTGTCGGAGCTCCACCTGGCCAACCCGGAGGGGAGCATGCGCTTCCGGGAGGGGGTCCGCCCGATCCTACAGTCCGGGTGCGGAGCCAGGCTGCGCAAGCTGGCGCTGGAGCAGTTCCGCGAAGTGGACGTCGGCGTCATCGGCGACGCCTGTCCGCAGCTCAGGCACCTGGCGCTCTCGGAAATCGGTTGAGCCGGAGATTGGCATGTACTGATTACATCAACTGGCAACCCCTTCTTTCTTCCTTCATGCCAGGCGTGTACGCATCCGTCTCGGAGCTGGTCTCCTCCCGCTTCCGCCGGCTGACCAACCTGGAGTTGTGGTGCGGCAAGCCCTCCTCCCCGCCGTCCTCGCTGCTGTGCCCGACGGCAGCCCGGCAGCTGCTGGAGCCGGCGCGCCAGCTGTCGCACCTGCTACTGCAGGGCGTCTCCTCCGCCGTGGACGACCAGCTGCTCTTCAGGCTGTGGGAGGGAGGGGCCAACGCCATGGAGGCACTCACCAACGTCTTCTTTGACCGATGCCACGAAATATCGGTACTCACTTACGCTCGATCAATTGTGCAACACAACAAGCTTGTGGAAACAAGCTTTGATTTTGTCAATTGTATTGACGATTAAACTTAAACAGCCTCTGGTGCTCTGGAAGCTTCTGAACTACAAGAACGACTTGCGCATCCTCAGGTGCTGGAACTGCAAGTGAGTTGCGCTGCAAGCACAGACGCGTGGGGACTACTACTTGAACTTCTCTCTCTCTCTTCCCAAAGGCTGATCACGGAGACTGAGAGGGAGGCTGTGAAGCAGATCATCCACGACTACAACCTGTGCGTGTACTGGGAGTGGTACCCCTACGTGGACGAAGACGACGAAGGCGGTGGCGGACACCTTCAAGGCGGGGGAAGGGGACTGGAACATCTGGTAGACGTGTTGGCTTGAGGACTAGTAGGTGAATATTTTGTAGAAAGAATAGTAGGTCAAAGAAAGAAGGCTGCTTCGCGCGACGACAAACAAAGTAGTTATTTTGTTAAAAAAAATATATCACACTCTGTCTTACCGTCTATTCGTGAAGAAGTGTGTCCGTCTCCAAGAAGCTGCCAACTGTTATTTTTTCTTTTCTACCTTAGGAATTGACGCCGCTGTAGCTGTCTACAATATTCACGTCTTGTTTGCCGCCTCTGCTTTCTCAGCTGATTTTACCTTCTTGTTTTTCCATACCTGTCTGGAGTGGCGGGAAAGCGAAATAATACTATTGGGGACGATGATGGCGAAAGGGGTAGCGAGGGAGCTCAGCACGTACCATCTAGGTCGTAGGTACTTGTTACTATATAGTAGCCTAACGGGACAGAACCATGGCATAAAGACGCTAGTTTGATTGAAGGGACGTCGTAGTCGGGCAAGAAGAGGATATCTCGGCGTTCCGTTGCCCTTGATCAGGAGTTCCAAAATTACTGACACCTTACGTCAAAAGAAAGAAAGAGAGAGACACACACACAAGAACAATCCGTTAAGTCAGTCAAGATGTGGGAAGAGGCAGGAGGAAGAATGTTCTCTTTTTTAATTCTCGCGTGATATGACGACAAACGCTCGGGCAATTACACAAACACACATGGCAAAGAGGCGTCATCAGGCACACTGCGATGCACCGCAAGATGCATCGATCAGCAACGTCCAAGTTTGCCAATTTGGCTTTGTAAAAAAGAGAATTCTCACACGTCACTTTCCCTGATTGGCAATATGTGATAGATACGGGGTTTGAGATGCATGTTTGCCCGCGGGGGGGAGCGAAGGGACTCGCGCTCTGAGCGCCAAAATGACCATTATTTTCGTTTGCTCAAAGGTGATGATGCACTTCTCTTTTTTTTTATGAATTGCCACGATTGTGATGCAGAACGCAGCATAACAATATGTAGGTACACACAAAATATCTTCATTTATGAGTCTAGCTCTGTCCTTTATAGGCGGCTCTGGCTTCGTCCACTCTGGCATTTCTCGCCCCTTTCCTCCCTGCCTTGGTGGTGCAACTTAAGCTGTTCCTTCTTCCGTACTCTTCACATTTAGGTGGGCGACTGGTGCCGGCCGGGGGGTAACAGTCGACACCGGAAGGAAGAAGAAAGAGAGAAAGAGAACAAGGAATATATTAAGAACAGGAGTTGGCTCTTGACGTCTCTCTTGCTTGCGAAACTGTGTTTAAATTATGGCTTAAAGATTAGATCGCAACTTTTGTTTTACAACTAGGGCGAAAATTTATTGTAACTACATTTCCTGCCTAATAATCTTTTTAGAAGAAGAATTAGTTTGTACACCTTTTTCCTCAGGCAACTGAAGACGTACTCCATTCTGCGTCCCTTCTCCCCGTAATGATAACCATCATAATTATCCAAGAAATGTGGGAATTCAAAATGGCGGAGTTTATTAACAAGGAGTGTGTGAGACGACTTTATACCTAGTTCTCCTCCTCGAAGTAGGAATAGACCCGTTTAAAATTACGAGCATTAGATCGGGAAGAGAAGGAGATGGGGAAGGAACTGGAACCTACACATGTATAAGTACATGTTCATGTGGAAGTCTAAAATTTACCACAGGCATAAAGTCTTTTCTTTACATGCAGGAGACTTTAAAGAATCGCTTCGACAACAGTTTCTGCTCTCTGCACGTGCAGTACCCACTTGTACAACTATCCACGCGCCCATGTATGAAGTCTGCGTTTACCCCCTCCCTCCCCCTTCAATTAAATCCTTTGCTGGATGGAAACTGCTTTGCCTTCTTCTTCTTCCTGCCCCCTTCCTCCTCCCTTCCTTCTTGCCCCGTTGGTGCATATCTTTAATTTTTTTTTCTTCCTCTCCTCCTCCTCCTCTTCTCGAGAAGATCCAGTTCTGCCTAGCAGTCGTTTTTCATCCCTCCCCCCCTCCCGATTTCGTTCGTCTCGGATCCCTGGAATGGTCCCGCGCTCGTTATTGTCTCCCGCCGATTATTTGGGAATGAACGGTGTGTGTCGTGCGCGCGCGCGCACCGAAACCCAATTTACGAGCTACTGCGACAAAACGTTCCGTTTTTCTGCTCCTGGCAGCCACACCGCAATTGGCCGGACGCGACAAAAAAGGTGCACTTCTGGTCAATTAGGCCGGAGGAGAAGGAGTTGATTCAAACAACGTCTTATCCTCCCCCTCCTCCTCCCCTTCCTCCTCCCCCCTCTCTCACTTACCATGCGAACAGAGCCTGTCTTGTCAATTGCTACTGCAGTGCTGCCGGTGGTGAGCAGAATACTTCCTGATGTAACGACGACGACGATGAGGAGAAGGAGGAGGAAGAAGAAGAAAAAGAGGAGAAGGCGTTTCGGGGGAAAAATGCATTTGTTGAGCCCCGATGATCGGTCTTACGAGGAACAAACGACCCAACTCCTGATTCCCCCCAATCAAGACAGCTGTTTTTCGATCATTCGTTCTTCGACTGATTGAGTCCACCATCTGGTTTTATTCACGTGCCTGTCAATCTTTAATCTATGACACCTCCCATTTCTTTTTGTCAACGTAGCACCGTACAGTCAGGGAGGCACCTGTTTACACCAACGTGGCCCAAAGAGTCTCTTTTTGTGGTTCTACCCACTAGAACTAATTAACGCTAGCGTTCGTTAAAATGGGAGCTACCTAGGGTGTTGAAATATGTACTGTAAGTGTACGTAGAAAGTGGCAACAGGTATTTGGTCTCGCGGTAGTAAATAATACCTTTATTTGGAACGCGCTAACACAGCTCTGGTGCAAACCACCCAATAAGTTAAGAAGTTAAGTTAAAAGGCACTTTTCAGGTCCAAACGGTATCGTAGTTGACTGGAGGGCGTTTCTAGAAGAACTTGTACGGCTTGTAATAAACGGGTCCGGGGGTGGGGGCCGGAGGGGCGCCGTTGCCGTTGCCGTTGCCGTTGGAACCGCCATAGCCACCGTTGCCGTTGCCGCCGTTGCCGTTGGAGGCGGGAGGAGCCGGAGGAGGAGGAGGGGGAGGGGGAGGGTAAGAGGGAGGAGCAGGGATGGGAGGAGGAGGAGGCGGGGGAGGAGGCGGAGGAGGATACTCGGGCTGCTCGCTAGGAGGAGGCGGAGGAGGGTAGGACGGGATGGCCGGAGGGGTGTACTCCGGGATCTCAGGAGCCGGGGGAGGCCGGGGAGGGTCAGGGTAGCGCGGGGGCTCAGGCGGAGAGGGAGGGGTTGGCGGGGAGGGGGGAGCAGGAGGAGAAGGCAGAGGAACGCTGGGAGGGGGCGGAGGAGGATAGGTTGGGGGAGGTGGAGGAGGAGGAAGGGGAGGCAGAGGTGGGAATTGAAAGGCCCCGGAGGAAGTCTCCTCCTCCTCGCCGGCTGGAGCAGAAGCGCCAGGAAGATAGATAAAGTAGATTGGTCCGGCGGCCTCTTCCTTTTCTCCTTCGTCGCCATTGGCGGCGCCGTTGGGGGCGCCATAGCCGTTGGAGGCGCCGTTGCCGCCGTTGCCTCCGTTTCCGTACTGCGGCTGCTCGTCTCCGCCCTCCTCTCCGGCGGGGGGGCCCGGCAGGTAGATGTAGTAAGTGGGCCCGGCGGGGGCCTCCTCTTCTCCTCCCTCCTCAGCCGGTGGCGGCGGCGGCGCGCCGTAACCTCCGTTCGCAGGAGGCGGCGGCGGCGGCGGCGGCCCGTGATCAGGGGTCGGGAGGGCCGCAACGGTGGCCGCTCCCAACAGGAGGAGCAGGAGGTGCTTCTGTTGAGGGAAGTACACAAACGTTATTGGTTTACAAGTCTTATGAGATACTTGATATTTGTCTTACCATCTTATTATGCGTCCGCTCCTCTCTAGTACTCACACACACTCTCTCTCTCTCGTTCTCCCAGATTGACGCATTTGCTGCGTACGGGGCGGCGCATTTATATAGCCTCTTCTCTTGTCTCACCCCTTCCTCCTCCTCCTCCCCCCGCTCCTCCAGCGCCCAACACAATCTTCCTCCTTCTCCTCCTCTTTTTGTTCGCGTCCAGTTGGGATCGGGTTAGAAGTTTCGGTTTCAACGTGTACCTGTGTGGTAGTCGAATGTGCGCCCCTCCCCGCCGCATGCACTCCCCGATGCAACAACTTCGTACTTCGAGCGATGACTTTCTCAAGATTCCGACGGTACCGGATATAAACCTATCATTTTTGAATTTTATTTTGCACATACTCTTGCGTGGTGGTTGCAAAAAGTGCTCTGTCGTAATGTCTTTCGTAATAGTATCTGCAACAGTTAGCAACTAGTAACTCTGTAAAAAGTTAGACTTGTTTCACATATATCTACGGATGTACTGTACAGGTACAATCTTCCACGAACCAGGCAGCATCTCTCGTTGCCACTGAGAGCTTTCTCCTCCTAAGACTCGTCCACCGAGTGCCAGGTGACGTACTTGGGGCGGTAGTTCCAGTTGGCGTTGGTGGCGGCGTCACCGTCGCCGGCCTCCTTCAGCCTCCTGGCTTGCGCTGTGGCCTCCTCTTCCTTCCCGCCGCCGCCGCCGCCGCCGCCGCCGCCACCACCGGCGACAGCCGCCTCCTCGTACGCTGGGGGAGCTGGAACAGTAATTCAGCAATTACTACACCATCAAGTACTACAACATATAAAAGCGAGATTCTCTTGCATGGCCTTACGCAGGTCCGAGTACTGCTCTGCGAAGGGAGCGGTCGGGGCAGCAAAACCGCCCCCGCCGGGACCTGTCTGCGCCGTCGACGTGGGCGTCGCTGCTTCCCCCGCCGCCATGGCCGTAGTCGGCGGAGCCACCAGGAACTGGAACCGGTCCCTGTGCGGGATGGTGCCGATGGTGAGGGGCGCCTTCAGCTCCAGGTCAAAGTGCACCCCGTCCACCACCACCTTCAGCTGCAAAAAAGAAGAAAGGAGAGTGGGAGGGAGTTGACAGTCCCGAATGTCTATGTCCGTGTCTGGATTACATTACACACACGCACCTCTAGCCAGTAGTCCACGTCGATGATGGTGCAATGGGCGAGTCCGGAGGGCGGCAGCGGAGGGATCTTGAGCGGGCGCCCGTTCCAGGTGGTGGAGTCGCCCGCCGCAACCTGACGTAGTAATGCGAACAATTTTGTGTTCCTGCTAGTACTACTAGTATGTACGTACAACAACCCGACGGGACTTTGAAAGTTACGAGCGTAACAAATTCCATCTGAAAACATGTCATGAAACATGTCATTAGAGTACCATAGTACATTAACGTCACATACATAAAAGATCTGGGAAATGACCAAAAGTCCCGTCGGGAACTCCAGCTAACTCACCTCTCCCGTGCTGGTGAGGCCGGTGAGCGGACGTTCCTTGGTCTTCTTCTCGTCCCGCGCGTAGAGAGTCAACTTCTGGTGGATGTGCGCCTGTTGCACGTGAGAAACTCATATCTGCAAACATGTCCCTGGCTACTCGTGTGAGTTTTCCCACCTCGACCTCTTCGACGGCGACGTTGCTCTTGTTGTCGACCTCCGCCGTGACCTTCATGTACTCCCCGGGCGCGTAGCCGGACTGGTTAAGGATCATCTTGACGGAGAGCGGCCCGTGCCGGCAGCAGAGGCAGCAGAAGTGCTTGCTCTTCTCCAGGCTCAGGTTTTCCTGCAGGGAAGAGTGAGAAAGAAACATTTCCCACGTACGGGAAAAGCAGTGCTGTCGACCTTTCCCCCGGCCACCCACCCTCGTTTGCGGCCTGTCGTTGAGGTCCTCCACGCTGACGACGGTGAAGAAGAGCTTCTCCCTGCTGCTGCTCCCCCAAGGGCAGTTCACGGTCACCTTCACGCAGTAGCGGATCTACTAGTAGTATAACACAACAGAGTTTACTAAACTTTTCGGATCCCGCTCTGTTCGATGACGGAGTCGGACTGACCCATCCGTCCTCGTCCTCGAACGAGGAGGGCAGCTCCTTGGACAGGGCGAAGGCGAACGGGTAGGCGTGCCGGCCGAACGGGATGGCGTCCGAGCCGCCGTCGTCCACGTAGACGGACTGGCTGCGCTCCACATACGTCTCCTGTGAGGATCAGGGGGTCACAAGGCCCAAATATAGCCATTTATAGCCAAGAATGGCACTTGTTAACCTTGGTTGAAATCCAAATTATGGCCGTCAACAACACGAAGATGGGATTCACCATGCGGATGTTCCCCCTCCCCCTCCTGCCCCCTTACCTCGTTCTCGTGTTCGCGCGTGCGTTCGTCGCCCTCGCTCTCCGTCCAGTGCACCCTCGCCTTGCCCTCAATCTCAACCGTGATGCCTAGTACAGTAGTATATAGAATTGAGAAAAACATGTTCGTAGAACCTCCCTCCTTAGAGGTTCCTGAGCTAACTCAGAGGTTCTCAACCTCTACATATGGGTCGCAACACAAAATTTCCTTTTTGGTAAACTTTCTAGGTGGGTCACGAGAGGGTCCTGATTAAAAAAGTAGAGAACACCCACTCAACTACTACGTATACAGTATACACACTGAAATACGAGATACCTACGTACTAAAGATCAGAGTGGGTTAAGAACCTCTGAGCTAACCGAACTCCCGAGCTCACTGTTGGCCTTGAGCCCCTCTGGCTTGACGTTGATCACGGCGGTGCCGGACACCTCCTGCCCGGCGAAGTACACGCCCTGCGGGTTGCCCAGCTGGACGGAGATGGACTCCAGACCCGTCGTCGGATACGGGAGCGACTAAAATTTTAATGAAAAGGCGAGCATTTCAGCACTACAAAAGTTTAAAAAAATATTAATCTGTCCACAGTTGTGCGTTACAACGTTTCCCTACCATATTTCCTCCTCCAACCATCTCTCAAGCGCTTTGACAAAGTCCACCGTGGTACAATGCGCGGAAAGATATGGTGCAGCTTCCAGCTTTAGTTCAGCTGTGTTTTCCTGCATCAGTCAGAAACATTCTCCACGCCCAACCCATGCCCGCTGAGCTGAGCAACACTGCCTGCAGTGGAACAGGAGCAGTGGAGCTTAGAGGGAGAAGTACGAGGAGAAGAAGAAAGGCATGACTGCATGCTCTCTTCCTCGTCCGTCCCCGGTCTTCATGCCACCTCCCACATGACACAGCATTACGCGAGTGGCAGAAAAGTCTAGGACCGCCATAAGTCAAAACGTCTTACGTATATGTACTGTACTACGTAGATCTGCAGAGTATAGTACAGTACCAGCTGAAATGAAGCGTCCAACTTAAGAACTGGGACTCAAGAAACAAATTACTTTAAACACGTATCTCACCTGAAAGCAAGATGTCAAAATGTAATAAGGACAGACTCTTCAGCAAGAGCAACAAATGGCCACAGTGCGATTATACCTTGCAAAATTTCGCAAATTGAGTGGCTTTTTAGACCCCTCTTGTGATTTTAGATTCCTGCAACTTTTAAAAACAATGAGCATTTACTACGTAAAATTCTCAGATTTTTTAAACGTTTCTTTCATTTCCATTTATTTTCATTTCATTTCATTTCATTTCATTTCATTCCATTTCATTTTCATTTTGCGTTTTTTGCCGAATTAAAATTTTTTAATTTTTCAATTGAGAAATCTGAAGCTAATCCTGCTGTCACATCATTGACATGTCTTTGCTTGTTCTAGCATTTGGGTTTGATGTGGGTGACGTTGGAAGAGTCTCAGGGGCATCTGTGTCTGTGAGTGTGTGTATTTCACGTTCTCTTGCGACATTGTCATTATGGGAATACTTCTCGCACAGTATCTAGTAGTAGCACAACAGAACCCTGTAGCGAAGTTTTCTACGTACTAACATCGGAGTTGCACTGTACTACAAGAATGGTCGACGGTCAAAAGTCCACCCTCTCCCCGGGGTGCTGTAGCCTCTCGCCCTCCCTGACCATCCTCCCGGCGGCCCCGTCGAAGTAGGAGTCCCTCTTGAAGGCGAAGTCGAACACCACCGTGTGAGTCGGCTCCTCGAACAGCGGGAACTGCCTGGACTCCAGGCCGGCCTTGGCGGCAACCACCTGATCCAATGGTGGTAAGAGAGACAGAAAGAGAGAGAGAGCGTCGACTGTACGGTACATAAGTTGACTATACAGGGTAGTACTTACATAAGTGCTGTACTCACCTTCCATCCTGTCGGGGAAGAGAAGTCGTCCAGGGCCACCGTCTCGTTCTCCCCCACCCGGTACTCCACGTTGTACCTGCTCGCGGACACAAGCCAATCGTCACGTAGAGTTAAAAATTCTACTCGTCCTGCAACTACCAGCGATTGGGCATGGCTTTCGGTGTGTTCTGTAGACCTTTCTGTATACCAGTATCGTTGACAAAGCTCCTCTCTTTCTTAAGCTACTCCGATCGTTGTTGGTTGGGTCCTTCTCTTCCTCTCCTCACCCTTCGTTGACCCAGGATCCGAAGACGAGCCTGCAGGCCTGCATTCCGAATGGGAAGCCGTCGAAGTTCGGCCTGCACAGGCTCCTGGCGTGCACGGCCACCAGGTAGGCGATCTCCCCGTGGTGCCTGGCCATGCCCACCTGCCGGTAGATGAACTTCTCCTCCGCCGAGTTGTGCAGGATGACCTCCGGCGCCCAGAGGCGGGAGAAAGGCAGGGCCACGGCCTCCACTCCGCCGTAGTCCGCTGGGTCCCACGAGTAGCGCCGGTCCTGCCACCGCAGGGACATCCACCCGTCGACTCTGCAACGCGAAAAAAAAAGGGTCACTAAATTTTCAGATGATGTGCATGTCAGACACTACTACAAGAAGATTCTGTACATACAGTATGATGTACGGGAGGACTGAGCGATTTAAACTTTTGTCCACTGACTTGAAGATGCCCTTGTCCATGTCCAAATCCAGCGATCTCACGGCCAGGCTCATGTCGATCAGCGTCCTCCTCCTCCTTCTCCCCCTCCCGCCCGCCTCCGTCTCGTCCCCTTCCGCCTCCTCCTCTGACGGCGGCCTCTGCAGCCCGGAGAGCAGCGACAGGTCCCTCAGCAGCCTGGCTCTCGCCTTCAGCTCCGGGCCCACGGCCCTCGCCACTTCCGTCGTCAGCGCCGCCGACAACAGCAGCAGCAGCAGCGGCGGCAGGATTATCGTCGTCAGCAAAGCCATGTGTCCGTCTGTAGTGGTGCCTTTTTCTTTCTTCTTTACTAAAGTGATCTCGACATGTCTGTTTCTGTTATTCCCCTCGTCCTCCTCCCCTCCCCCCCAGCCGTCCTTGGTCGTCTGCAACTATTGTAGTATGTACAACAGCACTCGATAGCAAACATCTCTCATTCTCCTTTCCTCCCCTCCTCCCCAAAAAATCTTCTTAATTGCCAACATATGTGGGAGGAGAAAATTGGGGAGGGAGTACAACAAGACTCAAAACAAAAGACGCAAGCAGTGGGGAGTGGAGGAAGATGTCTGGTCTGGTCTGTCATTGCAGTAGTACATACATCTCACATCGCCAGCCGTTCAAAGAGGGACAAAAAATGGGTACTGCTCCCCATCCAAGCTGCCTGCTTTGACGCCCTCAATTTAGTCTTAGTTTTCCAATATGCAATTGAAGAGAGAGAGGAACCAAAGGTATTTCAGGTTGTTGATGATTTTTTTGAGGCACATCCTGCACGATGAACAACGGTGGAGAAGCCACTTGCGCGGTCTCTCTCCTCCCTTTCCTTCGCCCGAAGGAGAGTGCAGCAGCGATCATTACTTTTCCGCCTCGGGGCGACGGCGACACCGCCCGGGGCGGGGAAAAGGGGCACTCATCAATCAATCCCAGTTTTTCCACCTGTCAGAAAAGCTCCGTCCGGTCCGCGACATCACGTCACTTTAAAATCGATTGATCAGTCGACGCGGTGGTCCGGGGCGGGCTCCGGCGGCGGCGAGGCCGGAAGGCGGAAACCAAGATTACGATAACATCATCATGGTGATGATGATGATGAGAGTTAGTCCCGCTCAATAGAGCGTGAAAGATGTGTGGAAAATCGCGACGCGGCGTTTTCAAAGGAAATCTTAACTTCTTACGAAACTTGGAAATTATTTTCGCAATTCTTATAATTGACGAGACAAAATGACAAAAAAAGGAGAAAGGAGTTACTTTTTTTTTTGGCGCTTGGTTCATTCATAACAGAGCGGTGCGCGTAGCACAACATAAATACCTACAAAATGTAGCAGTTGTACTACACGTATCATGTTCACGACTTGTAATACTTGGAGAGAATCGTTCTCAGTAGTCCCTGCCCCTGGCCTTGCCGTAGTCGCCCCTGCTGGGCCGGTCGCGGCTGATGGCGCACCACAGGTACAGCGCGAAGCCCAGGTTGACCAGCATGACGACGAGGATGCCGATGCTGATCCCGCCGATGATGGCCCTGTTCTCCTCCAGCCAGTCCCTGGTCTTGGTGTAGCAGCCCTCCACGTACAGGCCGCGGGAGGTGGTCGGCCTCCTCGCGCATGCGCTCTGCGTGAGAGGGGGAAATGTAGTATGCACCTAGTAAATATGTGGACCCGCTTCTCCCGTTTTCCACGTCAGAGACACGCACCTCGTCCTTGTCCGGGTCGCAGCAGGACTCCGGCACCTTGTCCTCGTACTCGTCGTCGAAATGCTCGTTCCGATCGGACCAGTCCCGCCAGGACTCGACGCCGCAGCACTCGAACTGCATTTTAAAAGAATGTTTTCAAAATAGTGAACAGTAACGATTTGAAAAAAAAGTAATTAAGCTGCAAATTTTTTTTTGCGAAAATGCAAGATTCTGAAACGATAAAGAAATTAAACAAAGAAACCCTAAGCTTTTTTTTTTCTCCTTTGGGGAGGTCTGTGTTCACTACCGCCGCCACTACACTCACGTCTCTTTGGAACTCGTCCCAGGCCTTGACGAGGGCCTCGTCGCCGCTGTTGTTGGACTCCGGGTCGTAGTTCTCCAGCGAGTCATACAGCGGGTCCTTCAGCTTCTCCTCCAGGTCGCCGGTGAAGGCCAGCACCACTCCGACCACGATCAGCACCAGCAGGATAATCACGAAGACCGTGTACTGCAAAGGAGACAAATTTTGAGGCTGCTGAACCTCCTCTCACCTGTTCCCCACCGACTCACCGATCCGATCATGCAAATGTTCTCCTTGGCCGCGCCGCAGCACCCGAGGCAGGTGAGGAGGAAGGCGAGTGCGGCCACCACAATGCAAACGGCCACGCCGGCCGTGAAGTAGACGTCGTCGCTGCCCCCGTTGGCGTCCAGCACGGACACGAAGCTCGGGTAGTCGACCAGGATCCACACTCCGAAGGCGATCACCGCCAGGGACAGCAGCTGAATGGGAGAGACAGAAGTTATACCTGTACTACTATCTACCTAGTATGAATAACTTTTTACAGAAGGTGATTACCCAACCATTATCGCTAGCGTGCACGTTTAGTGATGGGCAAGGGTTAGAATAGTGAAAATAAATACCCTTAGAGCAACTGTAGTAGAGCAACCCAAATTTCGACCCCAACACTTATTACCACTAGTGGCGTAGCCGTCGGTGTGGCTCTAGTGGTATCAATATTGGTTGGGTAGTAAGCTTAATCCCATTTTGTACCATATTGTAACTCCCTTACCGATGCGAGGAAGTTTGTGAAGAAGAGGAAGTACTTGGCGGTGCCTTCGATGCAAGACATTTTTGGAGGCTTCACCTGCTATGCGGCAATCGACAGATAATGTTGAAAAACGAATTGGAGATCGCTCTTTCTCCCCGTCTCGCCCGGCACTCATTCACAAAGGTGTGCCCGTTCTTAGCAAGAACAAGAGGAAAGAGGCGGTTGGTGCATGAAGGGGGGGGGGGAGATAGCGGGGAGAGATAACAACAACCTCACCCTGCTATCAGGATCGGTGATGACGAATGATTCGGTTCGGCCAAGGGGAAGCAGGAAGGAAGTGGAAGCAGAGAAAGAGAGAGAGAGAGCTTCATTGTTGACACAGCAACGTTCGTCATGCCCTTCCCTCCCCGTCCTTACCCACCCACTCACTCACCCAATCGCGCCTCCGTGTGACAAGAATCGGAGTTTGGAAAGAAAAATTTCACTCTACTGTATATTCAATTACGTTTAACAGTGGGTACATAGTAGACTACTGTACATGCAGAGATATATATTGTAGAGGTGGCAAGCTTTGTTGGCAACACTTAATGTTACAAGAAGTTGCTTTTTTAATTCATCACATGTTGGTGTTCCTCGCTCCTCAGGCTGCCATGGTGCACAGTGCGAAGGCGAATATCATGTTCAGGAACTAGAAAGAGGAATTAAGGAGAGTCATTATGTATGTAGCAGCAGCTTATCTCCTCCGCTGCTAAGGCCAGTGTTGCCAGACCGTGGCATCGTATGATACTTGTTTCAGTAAGTCTGGTAACACTGGCTGCGTGCTTCTCACCATGACGACGACGGCGACGACGGCGACGGCCATGATCTTCTCCGAGTTGTCCTCCACGTAGTCCTCGATCTTCTTGTAGCATCCGACCAGCAGGGACTGGTCCTCCACCGACGCTGGGTCCGCCGCGCACGCCTTCTCCGCGGCCTCGTCGTCGATCCCGTCGCGGTCCTGGCAGCAGCTCAGCGGGACGCCGGAAACCTTTTTCAAAAATAAAATTTTATATAATTAATCTTATACCTATCAGTATTATTCAGAAAGTCATCATAAGTGATGAGGGAGGAGCATACTGTGTCAAAATTTCCCTGCAAAATATGCCAGGTTAATAATTTTTATTTATACTGTTGCACAAAATATGTCAACAATTTTCCATAGAGCAAATATGTATATAAATCTATACAAAATAAAACTTAAATATCTTTTTCAAAATAGCTTTATAAAAAAATAACTGCCAAAAATAATTAAATAGCTTTTTTGGCTCCCGACGGGACTTTTAAGCTTATGAGCGTAACAAATTCTGCTTTAAACATGTAATGGAACGTGTCATTAGAATACCACATATATGTCACACGTTTTCTCAGAAATTTTCGTCACTTTTGTGACGCTTGAAGTTTAAAAGTCCCGTCGGGCTATTGTGTGTAACACAATAGCCACACAATATCTTTTAAAAAAGATATTGTGTGTAGCTATTGTGTCGCACCACTGAAAACCATCTTGTTAAAAAAAGCTAATATTATTTTTTACCTTCGGATTTTCCTCCCAGTCTTGATACTCGTTGACACCGCAGCATTCAAACTGGAATTGTAATTGTAAAAAATAACAGTAAAGCCAATGATGAAAATATTGAAAACAGACTGCATGGAGAAACTTCCTTCCAGGGAGACAACTTACGTCCTTCTGTATCTGGTCCCATGCCTTGGTGATGGCCACCTCGTCCTTGTCGGTGGAGTCCGGGTCGTACTCCGTGATGCTGTCTAGCAGCACCTGGTTGACCTCCTCCAGCGACTGCGAGTACCCGACGACCGCCCCGACGATCATGGCCACAAACATGCACAGCAGGGCGGCGAAGTAGAGCCCGAGCAGGCAACGGCTCTCCTTCAGTGCGCCGCAGCACCCGAGGAAGGTGAGGACCAGCACCAGCGCGCTCACCACGATGAGCAGGACGGCGGCGGCGCGGAAGAGGCCGATGTCCACGTCGCCGTCCGCCGCCTCCAGCAGGTCCACCAGCGGGGCCGCCTTGCCGGACACCATGGCCACAGAGATGATGAGCACCACCACGGACATGATCTGGAACAATCGACCTTCAACTGCCCGTACTATACAGTACTATGTCCACTACTTGCCACAATCATGAATAAGTTAGGTTGGGTTAAGTTTTATCTGTAGTACAGTGCAGTACAGTGCAAACTTGCCATGACTAAACAGAGAAAAACCGTTGGGCATCCCCCCTAACTCAGAGGTTCTCAACCTATTCTGTGACAGTGCCAGAGCGGTTCCCAAACGTTTGTTGACGCGATATGTGCCGACCACTAGACCCCACAAAGACCGCACGTAATATTGCGTATGCCATACACAATGTGTCCTAAGCTACGTTCAGACTATGTGGCGCATCAGAATTTCTGTGCGCCGTGTGTTGGTCGGGATGTTTGGAGCGGAACTCACGAAGACCAGGAAGTTGGTCCCGAAGAGGAAGTACTTGATGAGGTTGGCCAGGAATCCCTCCATCTTGACTGATCTCTCTCTCTCCCTCCCTTGTGAGTCAGATCTGTTTTTTTCCTCTTTCCCGAGAGACCTGAGCTGGATGATAGAGTTTTGATATACTAAACTATGGTGTCTCCGCCGCCTCCTAACAACGCAACGATGATATGACGGGAGAGAAAGCCTCTTGGCAATGCAGTGCACTGGATATACTAGGTACTAGAGAGAGAGGGGGGGAGAGGGGGGAGGGGGGGAGAAAGAGAGAGGTAGAAACTTTCCATGTTCTTTCTCGACTGCGGGACAAGCAGTCGTAAAAAAAGGGGGGCGGCGACCTGTTTTTATCTCGACGTGCTCACACACGACTGGCGGATTCCCACATCCGACACAAAAAAATGAACACAGCAACTAGGTATGCTGCCCACTTCTATTAGTATTGCTATAGGTATGCCATGCC
>JAAUYM010054045.1_pt1 | contig 19829 bp, 25 predicted proteins | sample 7278001 | NCBI WGS metagenome assembly JAAUYM01 (sample SAMN14350224, study PRJNA611818) | marine sediment metagenome | isolation source: surface marine sediment (1.8m) | place: French Polynesia: Moorea | collected 2018-08
CTTTCCTGCAAACACCAGGATATACGCGTACAAGTAGGGGTGGTTCTGCCTTTAGTCCAGTACTCTGGGGTTACATATGCAGTGGCACAAAAAAATGGTAAAGCATGTCCTAGTAGAACAAAGTGACATGTATCGGTTAAGTAGTACATACGGTACATACTGCGTACAGTGTGGTAGCTATACAACGGTATTTAAACATTCACCGTCCTTGTTTTTGAAAGTGGAGGAGGGTGTAATGCCCCCCGCCACCAGCGATGCACAAAAACACCACATGCATGGCAAACTCACAATGGCTCTCTCTCACCCTTTTCTGTGCTTCCATTGTGGCAGGTCGGCCTTGCATGCAAACATCCAGTCGGGTTCGACGACGGCGGCGGCGGCTCAAGTATCTGCGGAATTGGCTCGGCGGGTGTCGAGGACAGACAGGAAGAATCGACAGTGTTAAGAATGCAAGAGTTTCCACTCCCCATCCTCTTCTCCTCTCATTCTGTTTCCCGGCGTTGAAAGTTCGCCCGAGAGGAGAAGCGACGACCTTGGCGGAGGAGGGAAGGAGGGACCACCACCAGGCACCAGCAGAAAGTTCAGTGTACAGTGCTGTGCAAGGTAGTTGATCGCCAAAGTTTGGAAGGACGACGAGGAAGAAGCTGGTGAGTGGAGTGAAACAGAGACGAAGAAAAGGAGGAGAAGCAGCCATTAGTATGCAAACGACCTCCTTCGTCACCGACATGGCATCCTCATCCTCCTCTTCGTCGGAAGAAGCAAGGAGAGGAGGAGGAGGAGGAGGAGGAGGAGGAAGCCAACAGGTGCGGCAGCAACGGCAACGGCAACTGCGACAGCAGCAGCAGCAGCAAGAGGATTCGGACACGGAAACGTTAGAAAGGACAGCTCAGCGAACGGAGGGGCAAAAAGGTGAGAAGGGTTGCTGTAATTAGACGAATGTTAATTCACTTATCCCGGGGAGCGATCCCAGAATTAGGAATGCGTAGGTTTTTAGTGGTGGGGCAGTGCCAAGAATAGGTATGGGAAGGAGGCTGTTCTTTCGGGATGCAATTGGGTTTACTGTGAGAAAGCGACGACCTTTGGCGCCCTGCTCTCTTCAAGGGAGGTCTAAAAGGGCAACAACACGTGTGAGCAACTAGGGGGGTGGGGTGGGGAAGCCTCGCGGAGGCTGTAGGAGGTAATTGATCGTGCCGAAAGTTTGCATTCAGCCCTTCCCTCTCACTCTGGAGCAACTGAGAAGAAGAAGAGAAAGAGAAAGATAGTGAGCTTGTGTGCCCTGGAGACACAATGGGCGTCGTACAGTACTAGTAGAATAGTTGCTCTTTATTTGCAGCTTTGTCTGGGACTCTCAGTAGTGTACAGTAGAATTTCGCTATAAATAAAGACTTCTCTGATTATCCAATTTGAACTTTCTTTCTAATCCTCCGCTATCTTCAGAAAAAAACACCACCTGCGCTATCTTTCGAAAAAAAAAACCACCTCTGCTAACAGTAAACTTCTTGACAAACGACTTGACTGTATTGGAGTTCTACTGTTGGTACAACTACCGTAAAGGAGGAAGAGAGAGATAAGTGGAGGAGACAAGGCCATATGGCTTCGTCAGATACAGTAACGTACTACTACGTAAAACATAGTGGCTGGAAGTCGAGAGTGAGATTATCAGCTAATTAACACGCGTAGACAAAGGAGGTACTGTAGTAGTAGAACGGTACATTTGCATGGCGATAGCTCCACACCTCTCAACTTTCCACATCTCTTTTAGTTAGTTTGTGCTTACAGCTCCATCAATTCTGGGCTCGTCTTCTATCTTGTCTGGAATGGATCATTTGTGCTGCATAAGGGGCGAGCCTGCAAGTCAGCATCACCTGCGAGAGCATATTTTCATGAAACCTTTGCGTGCGACAAGAGATTTCATATACCTAGTACTATACTGTATGTATACCTATGATGAATTCGTAAAATTCATAGCCATCGATCAAATTTTGTTATACAGTAGTACGTGTACTTTGGTGCAAAATCAGGAAAATCTAAAATTAACTTAGCAGAATGCTTCTTTGGACAATATGCACCACAGTCTTACAGATAAGTGTAAGACTGTCCTTGTCCTTTGTCTATCCGAAAGGTCCTTCATCGGGACAGCTGAACGGCGAGGTGGTGGCGGCGGACGACGGCGACGCGGCCGACGTGGCCAACGGAAGGGGCACAGGGACAGGCGGCGGCGGCGGCGGCGGCGGCGGCGGCGGCGGAGTCGAAAACGACGCCGGCAGGGGAAGAACGTCGCTCCGCTTCCATCCGTCGACCAGGTGGGAATTATTATTGTACCTAACTTTTTAGTTAAGTTATATACGGTAGAAATAGCAGCAACAGGAGGCGGCAACTCAGTCGAACCAGCTGGGCCGAATTGGGGCCAGCACACGATCTGTAACCTACACGGTACTGTCCCTACCACCGCATGATGCGCAGGTACGCCGACGACAACGGCTGCAACGGCGCCGGCGGGGACTCCGAGGGTAGCGCGGAGCAGCGGCGCAGAGACTTCCAGGCCCAGGCCAACTTCCGGCGCAAGCGGCGCCAGTGGCGCAACAGCGGCGGCGGCGGCGCCAACTCCTCCCTGTCCACGTCGACCACCACCTCCTACCGGCGGTGGTCGTCGCGCCGGCGCATCAGCCACCACCGCCTGCGCCGCAGCATCGCCTCCTCCCGCCTCCCGAGCGACGAGTTGGAGGAGCTGGCGCTCATGCAGCAGCAGCAACAGCAGACCTCGTCATCGTCCTTCTCCCTGGAGAGCTGCGTCCACTGCCTCCCGCTGAGGCCCCACGTGCTGTGCGTGGCCGCCTTCACCTTTGTGGTCAGCCTGTCCGGACTAGTGGCCTGCGTGACGCTGCTGCTCAGGGCCGCCGTGCTACGGGAGATTGCCGCCCTCCCCCCCGGTTGCACCGGACACACGAGGGTGAGGAAGGAGAGAGAAAAAAGAAAAGACCTTTTTTTGGAAGGGTTTTTCCTTTACGCTGCTTCGCATAATTTTTTTTAGAGAATTATTCAGGACACTTTTTCTTAGCACTTCATTAAGCGTGCACTAGCACGTGACGGGACCATTAAAGCTTTTAAGATGGGCACACCACTTAATAATTCAAGGATAGGGAAGAAGCCTTAACTTTTGCATAGCTTGTTAAGGTCGTAATTTGTTCATTGCATTTTTTTTTTCTAGACGAGCGTTAACGGGTCCGTCATCTTCACGGGTCCATCTCCTCCTCCTCCTCTCCAACTGGGCTCCTTAACCAAGGTGTCCGGAGACAACGCAAGAGCTGCAGATGCGAACAGGGACAATCTCACCCTAAGGAGGAAGAAAGGACACAGAGGAGAGAGGGAGAGGAACAGCGTCAGGGAGAGATTGAAGGAGGAAGAGGGAGAGAGCGACAGTTACAACAGCAGCAGGAGTAATAGCAACTGCTCTGCCGTCGCCACCTTCTTGTACCTGCTCGCCTTCGGTTCTCAGGGCGCCGTCGATGCCGCCCAGATGGACGTGGAGGTGGGGGAGGTTGGCATCGCTCACCGGGAGGCGCTGTATGTCGGCGCCGGCACCTGCGTCGCCTACCTGTGGTGCTCAGCGTGCCTGTGGGGCGGCGTCTGGCGAGTGGAGCGCCGGCGACTGCTGCCCTGGCTGCTGCTCACCGGGGTGACGCTGCTGCTGCTGCTGACGGCGGCGGTGTGGCTTGCCATAACGGGCCGCGCCGGGGCCAGCTTCGGCGGCCGGGCGGCGGCGCTGGCGCCAGCACTGGCGGCGTTGCTCCTGCTCTACTGGTGGCTGCTGGTGAACGACTTGCTGGAGGAGTTGCACCAGGACAAGAAGACTGAGGCGGAGTTCGTGGTCAGCGAGAAGATTGCCATGACGACGGCGGCGACGGCGGCGGCCATGGCGGCGGCCGCTGCGGCCGCCACCACCGTGCACTCGGGCGGGGACTGCGCCGCCGACAGCAGCAAAACGAGCGACAACGCCGTGGTGTCCGTGTCGAGAAACAGTGTAGGCGCCATAAAGAGGGAACAGACACTGGTGTGAAAAATGTACTCGCATTTAACCTAAGACTAGACAAATAAAGGTGAGAAATGAGTGAACACATCTGCTCTATTTTGCAAGCATTTCTCATTTTAGTCGAGGGGACAGAAAAAAAATCGACCGCAAAAAACCTTTTTTTTTCTTCTTCAGAAATCCGCCCTCCTTCTTACAGTGAAAAGACCTCGTGAAAAGGCTGTCAGATTACTTTTTATCCCCCCCCCTCCTTTTCAGATTTTCCCTATATCCTCCTTCCCTTTCCACCCCATGCTGTCCTCCCTCAGGCCAGGATGATCTACTCGAGCCTGGAGGGAGAAGGAGAAAGTGCGCCCAGATTTCCCCTCCAGCCAAATTTAAAGCAGACTCCGACTTTTTTGTACGACTTTTTTGGGTGTGGTGAATATTGTTTCCCCCCCCCTTTTTTTTAATCTGCACTCTTCGAGCTTGTTCCGGTCGGCGGCGGCGTCGACGGATGCGAGGGAGGAGGAGCCGACGAGCCGGCCAGGTTGTACGAGTATCCCTTGTCCTTGTTCCTTCGGGACGAGGACGACGACGACGTGGAGGCAGGGTTGCCACCGGACCTGGGGGGAGGAGGTGGCCAATCCACCGAGCTGTAATGGCGAAGTCTCTCCACGCTCCTGCTTCTGTAGTACGTAGAAGAGAACGACTTTGAATGATGTGTTGCATCTTTTGTTGATGCTTTCTCTTCTCCCTCCTTCCCGTCCGCACCTGACGCTTCCGTCTCCTCCGCTCCTCTTCTTCTGCCTGGCTGTGGCGTCCCTGGACGAGGCCGAAGACGATGACGACGACGACTTGTTGCCGCCGGACAGCCCGATCCTCCGCCCGGTCAGGGAGGACAGGGACAGGTTCTTCAGATGGGGGTCGTCAGACAGGCGACGACGCCTCTCCTCCTCCTCCTCCTGTCCCCGGAGCTGCTGCTGTTGCTGGTGGTGCCCATCCTGCGAATGGTGGTTCAAGGAAAAAAGAATTTCTTTTGTGGCACTCTTCTGCTAGTACGTACAAACATGCGCTCTCGATGTCGTAATGTGTACTATAATAAAACACGCAGGGAGGAAAGAAAGGTATCCAGCTTGGTCTTGTTTAGGTAGGGAGAAGAGGAAAAAAACAGATTAATCTTCCGAGAAGAAGATGCATGGTTTTTTCCTTCTTCCCTCTTCCTCTTCCTTTCTTGTTGTTTAGTTATACGGTAAACTTGCCCTTGTTTTTTTTCCCATCTCTCCCAGGGAGAAGCTAATACCAACGGAAAAGATTTCCTTTCATCGATCGAATGTCTTTGATCGCACTTAAGCTTTCAAAATGGACTACCACAACTACCCCACAAGGAAGGATTATTCTCCCACTCCACCCACATTCAACTTCTAGTTTTACACTGACCTCGACCTGCAGCGACCTGGACTTCGTGATCCTGGCCCGGTTCCTCCTCCTCCTGACGTCGCGGCTGTAGTCGCCGAACAGGTCGACCTCGTCATCGACGTCGTCCGCATTATAGCTGCCCCTTATCCGCGTCTCTCCGGACTGTTGTGTTGGCCGCTGCTGCTTGAGAGAAAAGAAGAGGAGGAGGAGATGGAAATTGGGACAATCCGTCACTGTCTCTCCCTGCCCTGCCCTGCCCTGCCCTCCCTCCACCCTTTCTTTCCGTCTACCCAAACCATTTTGCTTCCATTTTTTCTTTTCTCTTCCATCCTCAAGTGGTTTTTGTTTCTGTAAAAGTTTAAGGTGGTTTTTCTGATCCCCAGTAGAGAATGTCCCGGCCCACAAAAAATCAACGAATGCACCCATTTTCCTTATACATCCCCAAGTCCCTAAGAGAGGCGAATAAAAAGAGATTGGATAAGAAGGAGGAGAAATTTGGCCGTAGATTGAGAAGTCCAATAACACTGAGTGTGAAACTTGGATGGAATTAATTGGAGACCTTAGAGACAAAAAAAATAATTCAGTTCCACTCAAGGAAAAGAAGGGGCTTCTTTTTCTGATCCTCAATTCCGAGAATTTCGTTTCGACAACTTTCCCTCCGGCCTTCTCTAATTTCCGGCCTTCTCTAATTTCGGTCCCTCCCTTTGAAGTTTTACTCTCTATCTCTAACTCTACTTAGGTTGAATTAACATCTTTCTCTCTTTCTTCTCCACACCTTGTCTCCCACTTTCCGAGCTTATTTTTCGAGAAAAAAAAGCTCAAATATTTGAACATAATGGGTTCTGACTGATCATGAGTGTCAAATCACCATCCTGTCTCTTCCTCTTCCTTCTTTCTTTCCTTCTTCCTCCATGGCCACCGGCCTCGGCCTGAGCGGCTCGTCTTGTCCCCTGGGGACTCTCCTGGCGTAGGCGGCCTTCTGCGCCTCCTCCACCACCAGCCCGAGGAAGTCCCCGGCCATCGTCTGAGCACGAGAGATCTCGGACTCACTGCAGGAGGAGAGAGAGGGAGAAAGGGAAACGAATGACCGTTTTTGCAGTCCCGTCAACTGATGCAGGCGTCCCCAAAGGCATTCCATCACTTATGTGTGACAAGAGGTTGGTAGAACATTAAGGGAATTTCCTATATAGGAAATTCCCTTAATGTTCTACCCTGTACCCTGCACGAGTACGTCAGTAGGTACAGGTGTGTGTCAAAGGGACAGGAGGGAGGATCTTCCTTTCCATCGTTCACTCGCTCACCGCCTGTCGAATAGACCTCCGCTGCCCCTCTCCTTGCTTTTCCTTGGACTCCTCCTGTGGTCCTCATCCGTCTTGCTTCCACCTCCACCTCCACCACCTCCTCCTCCTTCTCCTTCTCCTCCTTGTCGGGGGTGCCGGTGCTGGTGTTGCCGCTCCTCCCTCCTCCTCCCTCTGCGAGTGCCCACTTTGTGGCCAAACTCCATCCCTTTCTTCTCGGCTCGAAGCTTCTCGTGTCTACAGATAGGAAACAAAAGGATATCTAGTAACTTACCTACCAGTGTCTGTAATCCTTTCCGTGTCATTGAGTACCTATTTAGTAGTTCTCGTAGATAGCTAATACTAGTACATAATTATAGTATGTAGTAGTATGTACCGTATGTATACTGCACTATGTCCATGCAGGTACACTACCTACTATACTGAAGCCGTGGTATTTTTGCGCGTCATCGTTATTTCTGCTTCTGTTAACATCCAAAAACTTAAACGCTATACCGAAGCAGACATGTGAACTCGTTGTAGAGCAAAGAAAGCTTAAGGTGAAAGCGAAGACAAAGAATGGAGTTCCTCTCTTTGTCTTGAGAGGGGGAAGAAGAATCAGAGGAGGGAGGAGGGAGAGTGGGGGATTAATGAAAGTTCTTCCCCCTTCATTCGCAAGGGCTTTTCAATCCATTCTCTTCCTTCTCCTCCTCCATCAGGGGAGGAGAGGAGAAAACACCAGAGATACCCATCCCGAGTTTCTCTCTTCCACTCCTCTCAAGATTTAGACGAGAGCCGCCGAACCGAACTCTGTCCCAGCTCTCCCATCCATTCTTTAGTAAAGTACGGAAACATGGCTGCACCATGGTGCAGAAATTCTGAGGGCTTGGAGGAAAAGAGAGCGGGCGGAAGTGCGTTTGATCTCACCTCAGCAGCAGAGTCCTATGCCTGTTGAAGGTGTCCCTGATCCTGATCCCCCTGAACCAGGCCTGGATCCTGGTGGCCGCCATGTGTTGCGCACGGATGAGGGTGACGGCCCCGGAGGACGTCAGGCAGTCCACGATCTCTACGTGCTCGTTCAGCAAGGCGGAATCTGATGGTGCAAGAACGCCGCTGGATGTTCTAGAATCATATTTCTCTTTCTCTCGTTCTCTCACCCACCAAGAGGCGTGAATTGCCTGACTTCTATCCCTTCCTCAGTCTCCCTCCTTCTTCTCCGACAGGCGATGTTGTTGGCGGTGGCGCCCCTGCTCAGGAGGAGCCTGACGGCGTCAAGGTGTCCCCTCAGCACGGCCCAGTGCAGCGCGCACAGTCCCTCGTTGTCCCTGTGGGTCACGTCGGCGCCCTGGGGATCGTACAGTACAGTACAATGCACATTATACACGTAGTATACTACAGTACGTCTGACGAGGATGACAGTGACACCTTTTGCCCTTGTCAAGTAATGACGGTTTTTTTTTCTTGCTTCTCTTATCTCCTCGGCGGGTGAGGGAAAAGGGAGGATAGGAGGGAAGAAATCGCAATTCGATATCTGCGAAAAGGAGAGCGGTGGAGGAGACCCGCGAGGATGGGGTAAGGGAGGCGAATACACGGATTGGAAACCTATAGTCACACGGGGAGGGAAAAAATGTAAGATGAAAAGAGAGATGGAAGTAAAAAGCCATCTCACACCACGCTTTCAACCGAACTTGTAAGACAACCATACTATGCTCACCCTCTCGAGCAGAATCCCCATGCACTCCACGTATCCACCGTATGAGGCCATGATGAGCGGAGAGCGGCCGTAGAGGTCGCCGGCATTGGCCAGGAGGCGGCCGGCGGCGCCGCCACGGAGGTCGCGCCGGCGCTCCAGCAGCAGCCCGACGATCTCTGCCCGACCGGACTCGGACGCCAGGTGGACGGGGTGGACGAGAGGGTCTTCGCCAGCGCCTTCGTCGTCGTCATCAGAGGAGGCACGAAGAAGCACCTCCGCCACCCCCACGTTTCCCAGCTGGGCGGCGGCTGCCAGCGGCGTCCGGCCACTGTCGTCCTTCGACGCCCCAAGGGCCGCAGCGGCGGCGGAGGCGGAGGAGTAGGAGGAGGAGGCCGACAGCAACTCCTCCGCAGCCGGGGCGTTCCCCTCCGTCGCCGCCATGTGGAGCGCCGTGGCGCCGCTCCGGTCTCTCCGAGCGGGGTCGGAGCCGCACTCGCGGAGTGCCCTGATGACCTGGACGGGGCAGTCGGGGTCGGCGGCCGCCCACATGAGGGCTGTACGACCGTTCAGGTCGGGCAGATCAGACACCTTGCAGAACATTTGGTTTTTACATAATTACGTACTACAAACGTGATACATATAACAGAAAACGTTCAACATCTTTGTCAGTAGCCGCGTACGTACGTAGTAACATCAATAACAACAACAACAACAGCTAAGAAATCGTCCATATCTCTTCATGTCTTTGATTTACGTAGACTTGTACATACCACGTACACACATCACAGGCAACGAGTTTTACTTTTTTTCTCAAGCAGCCCAGACACCCCACCCCCTTCCCAACCCGCCTGTCATGCTTTTGCAGTGGACGGCAATTCTTTCTTTTTTTTTCTCGACAGTCTTAGTGTCTGGTTGGCATCAGTTTCCGCCAAGGCCTCTCGATCAGACCGACAGCATCGCAAGCTTGAAGACCAACACGTATGGCTCGACCCAAACTGTCTCTCCGTCTCCACTACAAAAAAAGAGAAAAAGTTTAAAGTGGGAAAACTCTTAAGCCTCTCTTCTCCCACCACACTCCTTTGGAACATCTTGCTTTCCCTTTCTCTTCTTGGCGGAAAAAAGAGAAAGTAAAAACTTTTTCGTTTGCCCGGAGGAGTCGCCGCCGGCGGCGGTGGCGGGGCGGCAGCGGCGGCAGCAAAGGCCAGAGCAGGGGGAGGAGATCATTTCTGGTCTATGTCGAGACCATTTTCAGGGTCTTGGGACGGTGCGGTGTGTCGTTATATTATGGCTGTTGACATACCGCCGCCACTAAAGCTGATTATCTTTAAATTTTGATTTGGTTCGCGGTAACCACTTTTAGAAACATTTTGAGAGATGGTCGAAGTGCATGGAGGCGATGCACCAGCAGACTCCTACTCTTCTTGAGGACCTTGTTGTTGCTTTTTTTTTCCTGCACTGGTGGTGGTCGTAGATGAAGAGGGAAGAGAGGGAAGGGAGAAACTAAAAGAAGGGAAATGGCCTGGAGTTGTGCGGATGTTGCGAGGGGAGAAAAAACAAAAAAAAATATTGGAAACACATGGTATAGGAGGAACAGGAAGAGCTTTCAGGAAAAAGTAAGGGGAAGAAATCTGGGGAAAGCAAGGATGTCTCCCTGCTGATTCGGCATATTCAACAATTCCTCCCCGACCTTTTCTTTCCCAGAAAGAGAACTTGGGCTTTACTTCTAGGACTCTCCTCCCGGTGCAAAGAATCCATTGGCGGTCTTGTCTCCTGAATGGTAATTTCCGTTGGTGACGGCAGCGAAAAGGTGAGGGAGACGGAAAAATGCCATCAAAGAGTAATAACAAGAGAAATAGTACCTAGGTCCGCGGTCTTCAAAAGAACCCTCCTGAAGAAGATTAAAGAACAGTTTGTTTTCACCATGAAAAGAAATTGATTTTATAAGGCCGGTGTGGGCTGATCCAGGTACATAACAAAAGGGAAAAATCTATAAATAAACACGGGATTTTACTAAACTTAAGACCCTTTCAGCTAAATTGGAAGTGCTCCTCGAACCTTTGGCCTCTTCATGAGCGTTCGCACCGTCTCCTCCGCCCCCTGCGCCGCGCCGCCGGCGCCAGCTCCGGCGCAGGTGCCCCCGCCAGCCCTGACGGCGTAGTGGAGCGGCGTGGCGCCGTTGTCGTCGCGCGACGACGCGTACACGGCGCCGCCGACGTCTATGAGGATGGCGCAGAGGTTGGCCTTGCCCAGCATGGCCGCCCAGTGGGTCGGGGATCGCCCGTTTCCGTCCAGCGCGTCCACCTGGCACCGGTCGCCGCCGCAGCTCTTCAGCAGGGTCCTCACCACGGACAAGTCACTGTCCGCGACCGCTGGAGAAAGAAAAAGAAGATGTGTTCAAGTATTCAAACAATTTTGTTTTTTGCAAGGTTGGAATTATCAACGGGTGTCTTTCTCGGGGTGGTCATGACTTGCGTTGCACTTAAACCTGCAAAGTCATGACCTTGAACATTCAGAATAAAGGCGGTAAGGCAACACCGCCCGAAACTCCCAAAAGGCACACAAAACTTCTTCAAGTGACAGGTTGCGTTAATAAAAAGTAGTAACGTGAAAAGGCAATTTGTGCGAGGTGATACAGCGTTTCCTTAATTAACGCACCCAGGTGCAGTGGCATCCTTCCCTCGTAGTCTTGCCAGTTGAGGACGTTGGGCGCGGCGTCCACCAGGATCTTGACGGTCTTGGCTGGGTCCGCGCCCTTCAGGACGCCGCCGGCGCCGCAGCCCTTCAGTTTGGCCCTGGCTGCGACTGTGCCTCCGCTGCTGGCCGCCCAGTGCAGCGGCGTCTTCCCCTCCACGTCCATGGCCTCCAAAGACGCGCCGTGCTTCAACAGCAGGCGGGTGTAGTCGTGGCACCCCTGGGAGGACGCCCAGTGCAGCGGGGTGCGCTTGTTGCGGTCCTGAGGGAGTTGTTTCAGCGGCAAATTTGGGAAAGTAGCCTCAAAGATAATTAGTGTCCTATTGAGTGTGGAAAAGGCTTGAGACGGGCAAGAAATTAAGCCTATTTATGCTGTAGAAGCAAACAGAATGCATCCTAATAGTCTATTGCACAGATTTTTGGAAGAAACAAAAAGCTGAATAGCTAATGAATCTCTTGTTGCACCCAGTTGTGTCTGTAGCCAAAAGCAGAGAAAGAAGTTTCCTAACGAGTCCTGTTCTTACCAGAACAGGACTTTTTCGGAAATGATGCAATCTGCGTGTACCGTACGCTAATACTCAACAGGGTAGCATACCAACCTGAACGTCAATCTCGCCGGCGCCGATGCTGAAGTGCTTGAACACGATCTGCAGGCACTTCTTCTCCGGATGCCTTTGGAGCAAGAAAGAAGGGGAGAGAGAAATGTTAAAACATTGCGGAATGATGAGCATGTTGCGTTGCCAACCAACCTGGTGGCCAAATGCAGGACCGTGACTCCTCCCTGGTCCGTGTCCACCCAGCTGACCGTGTGCCGGCCATGCTGCCGCTTGGCGCCCAGGATGACCTGGAGAAAGGGCAGAAAACATAGAGTTTCCACTTAGTTTGGATTGATGCACTTGATCATCGATGGAGGAGAAACCTGATGCTTTAGCTTCGCAACTTGTAAAGAGTGAATAAGCAGGAATAAAACTGCTAAAACTGCCCTCTATGAACCTTGAGGCATTGCGCGTGGCCGTGGTGCGCCGCCCAGTGGGCCGCCGTCCTCCCGGACCGGTCCCTCAGCTCCGGGCGGCACCCGTGGCGCAGCAGCACCTCGGCGCACTCCGGGTAGTCGCCCAGCACCGCGAACATCAGCGGGGTGCGGCCGAACTGCGTCAGGAGGAGAAAGAAATATCAAAAGATCAGAAAGCAACGAGCTTGGAGGGGAGGGGAGAGGAGGGGACGGGAGTAAGGCAGTGTGAAAAGAAGATGGAAAAGTGGATAAGAGGCCTCCGTCCTCCCTTGCGTGCATCATTAATGGCCGGACTGTCTTGCTCTTCTCCCAGGTTTTCTACTCCTTGCCCTCAACCCTCCTTTCCCAGAGTAGCTGGCCTTGTACTGTACAGTATGCAGTAAAGGGTCTACTGTAGCCTAGCTCAAAAACTGTTTAAACCAAAAGGAACTTATACTGGTATCCCGGACTTTCCTCAACCAACTAGCCTCCCTTTCTTTGCAAATGCCCAAATTGTTGGATTGCACAACTCGATGCAATGTTTCCACGTTGGTGGTTGTAGGTATACAGTAGTGCATGTTGACCAACTCATTTGTGCCTCCTATCTGGTCTCGTGGGATGATAACATCTCTGTCTGTTGTCCTGTGTGTGTCTGTGTGTCTGATGATGGAGCCAAAAATAACCTTTTTTTCCCCGGAAGAGCGGCGGGAGAGAGCTCCGATTTCCCGGACGGGGAAAAGAAGGCTCTCAAACAAATTACTGTTTACACACTGAAAAGAGGCTTCCTCGTCCCTCCCTCTCTCTAGAGCTCTTTTCGTCATCGCGGAAAAGTTCGACACTGCTTTTTCCTCCCCTTCTTTCCTGCCAGTGGCAGATGTTTCAGACAGATTGCCTAGTGCGTAGTAGTACAGCATGTTCGCCAAAAAGTGAACACTTTAATCCTAAATTCTGTTTTTCATATCAAACGGCGTAAATACTCGTATATTTGCAGCATTTTTTGCCGACGTAACTAAAGTGTTAAACCATGTAAAAAGAATTATCTTACACAATAAAATCATTAACTTCACCATATTCTTGTTGGTACATACACCAACAAAGTATTAAGTTTTTTAATGGACAAAATATGGTACACGTACCGTACGGTACATGATCAGGTATAAACTAAAAGGCCATAGCTCTTCAGGGAAGCTTTTTAAAAAATTCTTTTTCTTTTCAAAGTTGTAGAACTAACAATTTTAAATAACTAATATTTACTAAGATTTTTTTTATAAAATATCAGTTAGTCATAGAATATGTAATTTTCATGGTGTAGTTCCCACTACCCCTCCCTAAAAAAGCATAGCAGAGATGGAGCAAGCTACCATTGTCAAAAAGCTTACTGCCATAACCTATTGGTCACTGCTTATAGACTACTGCGTCTAACCATCCAAGGGTTTGCTACCACTGCAAACAGTTCAAAAATGGCTGGTTTTCAACAGAACAGTAGTTTTTCTCAGCTTTCCAGGGGTTGTGCAAGTCATCTGCCAAGGTGGTCTCTACCATGTCTTTGAAAGGTGGACTGCCTGAACTGACACATACCGTAGGTACGTATATCTGCAACATGGAAGTCTACATTGAAAAAGTTTTGAAAAGGTTTTTTTATAGCACCTTTAAATTTTGAGTAATCAGGGCACTTTAGTTTATAGTTAGCTGATCATCCCTCGTATATATGTACAACAGTATAACAGGAGAGAGAAGGGAAGGAGAGAGAAGGGGAGTGAGTGTCCCTGTATCTTTCTCTAACGAAGTGCAGGAGTTGAAATTCATGCTGATTTTGCCCTTTCTTCCTCCGGACCCGACGGGAAAAATTCTCTTTCAATAGAAACAAATAAAATTTGTTTCTATAATGGTTTTCATTCTTAGTACAATATCAGCTGTTGAAACATCCCAATCCTGAGACATGTTTTCGAGGTAACATGTCTTGTTAAGAAACATGTTGTTAGACTATCACAAAACCGTTTATCACAGATCCGCTTCAATGTTAAGAAACATGCACTTCTACTACCAAAGATTTCTTCCTGAAGACGTTTCTACCACCCCTGACAGTTCTGTCGGGAGATAGAAGGTGGAAAGCCGTTTGCAAGGAAAGGAATCTCCTCCTCATCAGCATGCATTAGGCTGGCCCGCGAAATGGAAAGAGAAGAATTTCCTTGTCACCAAAGCGCCAGGCCTTAAGTGATGAGCCTGCTAAGTGACGTTTCCCGCACCAAACTTCAGAGGGAAAGAGGCCAGGAACTGCTGCTGGCTTTATAGGCCATCTTCCCCTCAAATAGCTTATGAGATGCAATAATTCACGCTCTGTATATGTGCATATGACCCCTCCAGGAGAAAATTTAGATGGTCGCCTACTACCTGCTACTGTACCTATACACTAGCTATTACGGTACATCTAAGGCGAGGCTTAGAGATCCAGTGGGTTGATGTACTACGCAAGGAGATACGGGAACCAGCAGTGGTGGTGATGGTGGTGAAAGAAAAGGAGGAGGAAAAGGAAGAGAAGGAAGAGGAGATTTATGTCCCCACGGGCAACGAACGAATTGGATGCACTGCCTTTCTTTTCCTCCGGCGTGTGCAATTTCTTTAGGAAGCAGAACCGTTGGTTTCGTTTCCTCCTCCTCCTCCTCCACCTTCTCCTCCTCCTCCTCCTCTCTCTCTCTCTCTCTCTCTCTCTCAAGGTTGTCTGAATGCCAAGAATTTCTCCTTATCCTCTTTTCAGCAGTCGAAGGACGGTTTTTCTCAGCGCCTCCTGAGCGGGCTGCCTGCCTGCATCCAACTGCTTTCTTTCTCGTTTCAAGGCATTTTTCCAGAGAATTTTTTTCTTGGCGCCATTTGAGAAACGGAGACATCTCCACATTTGTCATGTCCGTCCGTCCGTCCGTCCGTCCGTCCGTCTGTCTGTCTGTCTGTCTGTCTGTCTGTCTGACCCTTCCGGTTTGGCAGCCATACGACTGGTCCTAGACCTCCATGCCCACATGTATCATGGGTGAGGGGTTGGTTTTTCAAATCTTAATAATTAATTTTTACCAAAACATTTTTTTTGGTAATGGCATCACCCCAGTCTAAGATACATTCTTTGACGGTTTGGGATCCCAAAAATGGAGAATATAACAGGGGGAGATGTTGGATACATATTTAAGTGCTCCAGGATTGTCACTAACCCCCCCCCCTAAAATTATCAAGTTTTGAAAATGCCAATTCCTCATAATTTTTCTTGATTAATAATAACTCACTTTTAAGACCACGGGAGTGTCTCAGGAGTCTTCCAAAGTTCCAGAAATGTGTTAAAAAATATCTAGGGTTTTGATTCTTTGAGGAGAGTATGGCACCAAATAATTTAAAATTGGTACTTTGTGACGGAAATATACTGAGACTACATACTATACACCCTATTTAGGTACGTAATGGTGGGTGACTCCAAAAAAAAAAACCTTGACAGAAGCCCAGAGTAGCGGGCCGGGGCTGCTAGTTTTGGAGGCCGCTTGCTTTTTCTGCTTCCATTGCTGAAGAAGCTTCATCTGCACGTGTGTACCTACTACCTCTGACAGGCTAACATCCCGACGGGACACTTTATGGGTTTCTAGGTACGTTTTGCATTCACTAAGAAAGGGCCAACCTAAAGAAACATGCTATTAGTAGCATAACACATTCTGCTGATTGCATGTTTCAACGCTGATGTGGTAAGTATCATCTGTTGAAAAATAGCAGGTAAATCCTGAAACATCTTTGATAGTGAAGAAACGTCATTGTCATTAGAACAGCACACTTCAAAGACACTTTTTATTGTTAAGGAAGATGTAGATAGTGTCACCAAGATACAATTGTTAAAACCTGAAAAGTTCCCGTCGGGATCAGGATCGTCGGGAAAGGAGAAGGAAATTGACCCTCATAAAGAGTCCTTCCTTCCCTCTTTCTCCCCCCTCCTCGGTCTCCTACGTAAGTTCTCTCGACGCCAGAACCAAGGTTCTTTCTCTCTCTCTGCCCCTCTTCCTTCTTGTGCGCAGAAATATACTGTAGCTCGGCGGCGGAAGAAAGGAAAAAAATTGACCCAATTATGTTTCTTTCTTTTGGGATCTTTCTTCCCTTCCCTTGTGCTTCTAAAAAAAAAGAGCAGAGACTTTGTTCTGCTGGAAGAGGGCCTTTCATACAAAACTTTAAATCTGCAACTATTCACCTTGTCCCTGAGGTCGATGTCGCAGAAGTTTCCGGCGGCCAACTTCTGCAGTCCCGACCTGTCCCCGGTGATGGCGGCGGCGTGCAGCATGCTGAACTGCGGCGGCCGGGGCAGGGTGGGGTCCATGGCGCCGCCGTGGCCGCCTTGGCCGCTGCCACCTCCGCCATGGTACGCGTTGTACCCGGCCGTCACCCTGGCCAGTTCCGACTCGGAGGGCTGCGTGAACCAGAAGGGAGGAGGGGCGGAGGAGGAGGAGGAGGAATTAGACTGCTGCTGTTCGTTCGGCTGTTGCTGTTGTTGCTGCAGGTGCGTCGTGCCCTTCTCCCTCTCCATGAGTGTCGTGGATGCCTCCTGCACCTGTAGCAGGTCCATCTGGGGCAGCGACAGAGAGCGCGAGTGGTGCACGCCCGGAGTGGCGGCAGGGGAGGAGGAAGACAAAGGCATCTTGAAGGACTTCCCTTCACTGTACTTACTTCTTAAGTGCACATGGTGTTTCGAGAAAATGTTATAATATTTACTTCTTACTACAACTTCTACTTTTTTCTTTCAATCGATTAGAAAGAGAGAGGGCTACAGAGAGAAAGAGAAAGCAATGAGGGCATGTCCATTTTCCCTTCCCCCAATTTCTCCATGGCTACGTACAAAGCCGAGTTCGCTCAGCTGTTTTCGCATTGTTTAAGTACTACAACTCATAAACCAAGATATTACTACACAGTTAAGCGCGAAAGTCATCGTCTCCTTCCCGCCCCAGCCGACGCTCCAGCCAGACTCCATCCCTTGTCCACGACGGACCAGAAGGCGCTGGCGCCGGGCAGATCCTTGCTCAAGGAGGGGTCGCCCAGGATGCAGGTGGCGGGCACCACCAGGTACCTGTGGAGGCGGTGGTGGTCGTCGTGTGATCTAATGTGCTACTGTTTCTCCTTCCCCCTCCCCCCTTACCAGGATTCCAGGACGAGCCTGAATATGCCGTCGACGATGCAGACGGTGACCGCGTCCATGCCCACCGTCCACCCCTGTAGCAAGGGCAACATCACCAGCGCATGAAGGGCCCAGGGAAGACTGACGGAAGAAAAGAAAAGTTTAGTTGACCAGACAATTGTGTTGATCGTGTGTTCACGTCCTCCTGACCTGAGCATGATGTGCGACCAGCCGACGATGGCCACGTTCCTGGCCACGTGTCGACCGTGCTCGTCCGCGTCCATGCTAGCCACCTTAGAAAATGAAATTAGTCGATCTCCATTTACTAAAGTGTACATACACTAAACTTCTGCTGACCTTCGAGTTTGCTTTTAATTTCCTAAGTATCTGGGAAAAAGTCCTCTCCCTCTCACCTTCTTGCTGATCAGGTAAAGCGGGTATGCCATGGCCAGGAAGGGGAGGATGTAAGGCATGAGCGTGGAGAGCATGATCTGGCCGGCCAGGAACTGAGACAGGCTCAGCTCGTCCGACCTGGAGGACATGGCTGTCTTTGAGGTGACTTACTGCGACCGCACTGGTTCGATTGTACGTTACTACCTGGCGAAGTCGCATCTGGTCCCGGTGTAGTCGACGTCGGTGTAGACGGCCGGGACCATACCGGTCACACCCTGTAGGGCGAAGATGAACAGCAGCAGCCAAGCAAAGTGGCGGCGAATCTAGATTTTTTTAAAAAATGCGATCACACCATCTTTTTCCTTACATAAATATATAATGTATATTTTTGTAAAATCCTCTTTTTTACTAATTTGTCGACGTCATCTCTCTGCCTGATGACGGCCGACCAAGCATAGGCGATCAGGCAGCTGACGAGGAAGACGTTCACGTGCCTTGCAGATAAAAAGGGACCGATGATGCGCAATAGTGTACTCGAACTCGATTAGTCGGGACTCGGTTAGTAGAAAAATTTGTACTGAACTAAACTTATATAGTATTTTTCTAGTAAGTACTGTAGTTACATACGTTCGCACTCAGCTAAACGGAAAACTCGGATATGTTTGACAAATCCGGGCCGACCTGTCCCCATTATATACGAGTTCGACCGATTCTCTAAATCATTTCTTTTATACCTAAGTCCGAACTCGGTGTACGCGACCAGCTTGCACCCGGACTGCGACGCATGGTGCACCCCGTGGATCTGCAGGGCGCCCCACAGCTTGGGGCCGAAGCGGACGAAGGCGAAGGCGAACAGCAGGAGGTGCAGGATGTCGTACCCGGTCAGGAAGTTGCGTCTGCGAAAGGGAAGGAGGGACGGAGATTTGGGGACTTTTTTCCCTGGCGTCAAATTAGTGGAATTTGACATGTGGGAAATTAGAGATATACAGTCAACTCTCTATATAGTGATTACTCGATATATTGATCCTCTCGATATAGTGAACATTTTGCACAAAACAGAATTCGTTTTTTTTCTATGTAGCATCTCTCGATATAGTGAATCTCTCGATGTAGTAAACAAAAGGCTGCTGCAAATGATGTTCACTATATCGAGAGTTGACTGTATAAGTTAAAAAAAAGGTGATAGTTTCTAGTGGCTCGACAGGAAAAAGTCTGGTTTTATTCAGCAAAGCCATAGGGTTCTTGAAATATTAAAAGCTTTGCATGTCTCAACATTAGGAGCGTTGGGTACAGGGTACTAAGTTTGTTGCCTTTTAAATATTTTTTTTCACATCAGTGGTGAAAAACTTATTTGAGAAATTTAAATACACACATAGACAAATATGTAGTGGTGGTGTATCCAGTGACCTTTTGGCTAGTAGATAGCAGTAGCCTGCCACCATGGTGGCGCTGGCGGCCAGGATGAGGAAGAAGAGCACCGAGTGCTCGTACTCGTGGCAGGGGTCGGAGAGGTCGTCGACGTCGTCGCCGTCTTCCAGCTCCAGATCGTCCTCTTCCTCCAGGAAGGACGCCGCCACCGTCATGGCCACATCCTCGCCGGAATCATCGTCCAGGGTCTGAGACGACAATCAGTCGGATCAGTAGGGTCACTGCGGACGCGATCGGAAAAAGACAGTGGGCCCTGACATCTCACCGAGCTGGTGCTGGATTTCCCCGTGGTGGACGCCATGGACTTGCGGATGTGGAGGACGTGACCCCTGGTGGTGGAGACAAAGGTGTTGTTGCTGCTGCTGCTACTGCTACTGGTGTTGCTGTGGTTGCCGACGACGAGGGTGGCGTTCTCGAAGCTCACGGGCATCTAACAGGCTTCTCGCACTGCTTGGGCTGCACCCGGAAGGAGAGATCGGATTTTCCTTAAAGATGTAAAAAGGAGGAAAGGTTGCTGCACTGGTAGTATACTACGTAGGTACAATTACAGCAGACGTACGCGTACACTCTCGGAACAATAATCGAAAGTCGACACTGCATCCACTCTTCTGGGAAACATGAGAATCTCTTCTTCACAATAACCTTAGATTGCTTTACATTATACTTCATTAAATTTGGGGAAAAGTCATGATGTCAATAGTGCAACTTGTCCTTTTCGTAGAGGGGGAGTGAGGGAGAGTAGCACTGATTTAGTGCAGTGTCGTTTCAGAATCCGAGATGACTCGATACCTTTTCGACCAGAC
>JAAUYM010130704.1_pt1 | contig 19778 bp, 25 predicted proteins | sample 7278001 | NCBI WGS metagenome assembly JAAUYM01 (sample SAMN14350224, study PRJNA611818) | marine sediment metagenome | isolation source: surface marine sediment (1.8m) | place: French Polynesia: Moorea | collected 2018-08
CTAGTAAGTACGCAATTTTTTCAGCCTTCACGCAAGCTCATCTAATTCCAACGCCCGCCTTCGTCGCCGCGTCCACCTCCGCTGACACGTCCTCCTCTGCCGCCGCTCTCGCCGCACCCTCGTCCTCCTCGGCCGCCGCAGCCGCCGCCGCAGCCGCAGCCGCGGTCGCAGTCGGAGAGTCGATCTCTCCTCCTCCAGTGAGGAGGAGGCCCGACCCAGAGCTCGAGAACAAGGTCAAGAAGGCCTGCGAGCGGGTCAGCGAGAACCTGGTAAGCTCCCTTATGTCTTACTTTTGTTTTTGTGTAAAGAAACTGCGCACGGTTTTACTGCTCGCCATTGCCTAACAATACCAAGTTGCGAATAAATTCAAATATTATTTGCCAAATCAAGTGGTGTCAGTTTTTTTCTGCTTCAAAATTAAACGACGGGTAGTCAAATCCGTCCTGCCAAGGACAAATTGTAAAAGGTAGTTATTCATCATGGATATTATGCAACGTGTAAGAAAAAAAGGAAAAACCCATCCTTGTCTCTTTTCAGCACATCTGCGCCAACGAGCCGTCGTTGGCCTTCTACCGCCTTGCGGAGCACGTTCGCAAGGCACTGCCCCCGACCGTTGACAGCCGGCAGGACGTCCGTCGCCTCCGTCAACAGCTTCGCGGGGCCTACTTCGACGCCGAGTATGGACTGGACACCGTTCGGGGCATGGCGCGCGCACACGCGCCGATGAGCAACGCCCAGGAGCTCATCAAGAATGCAATCTTCCTTCAGCAGCAGATACGATACGAGCAGCAGAAAAGGTGAGTGAGCGACCGTTCCTAACAAGAAGTCGTCGTAGTACTATCCACATGGAAAATGTCGTTTCATGTGTAGAAGTTCTCGTATACGGGGCCGGTTTTTTTTTATTTATGTGTTTTTTTCCGTTACGTATCATATTTTATTTTTAGTAGTTTTTTTTTGTTATGTTTTTATGTCAGTAGCATCTTATTTTTCCAGCCGGTTGTTAGCATCTCAGCAGCATCCCTCACCCCTGCGGCCGCCGACTGTCACGTCCTCGCGAAAGCGCACAGCAAAGACGTAGCGTTAACCCTTCCCAACTCTTTCGTTCTCTTCTTCAGTGGTGCTTGCTTTAGTTTTGGGTAAAAAAAAAAAAAAGAGAGAGTTTATGTTAATGGAGGTAGTGAGATAACGATATTCGATCTCAAACCCTTTCAGGCCCCGTCCTCGGGAGCCCTCCATGTACCAGCGCTTCTCGGCCCATCTCACGTCCGTGGACATCTCCGGCTTCTCCTTCGACCTGAGCGAGACCGCCTCCAGGGTCGAGTCCGCTCTAGCCAGGGGATCCACCTCCTCCACCACCTCCGACAGGAGCGGCGGCGGGGAGGAAGGGGGAAGCGCCGGGCTGGTTTCGGCGGCCAACAAGACCTTTGACTTTGGCGTCTCGCCGTCGGAGGCCAGGCCCGACGCAGCCAAGACAATCAGTCGCTCTCAGAGTGTCACGGTGCCAAACACGTCACCGCAGAAGAAGTGAAGTAAGAGGAAGAGGAAAAGTGCGTCTCCCTCCCGTCGTCTTGTGATCAAGAGCTTAGCTATTTTTTTTTCTCCCCCACCCCAACCCTTGAACAAGAAAACACAAAGAGATTACCTGAATTGCCTAGACATTTCTTCTCGCCACACCATCATGACCTCCCCGGCCTCCTCCCTCACCTCCTCTACCTCTGCCCTCTCCGCCATGGACGTGGAGTTCCCGCTCCTCTCCACTCCTCCCTCTCCTCCGCCACGCGTCCTCACCGACCTGCCCGCGGAGTTCCTCCGCAAGATCTTCTCCTTCTGCGACCACCCGTCCCTCAGCGCGGTGTCCGTCGTCTGCGCCGACCTAGCGTCCGCCGTCGACAGCTACCGGATGAGCCCCGAGTACGATCCGTCGGAGGAGGAAGGTGCGGTGCTGCTGGAGGGACTTCCCTCGGAGGTGCTGCTGCACGTCTTCAAACTGCTCGACAGACAGAGTCTGGGGAGGGTTGCGCAGGTAACTCACGAGTGTGTACAGGGTTACCCATAAAAAAACCTGACATATACGTAAATGTTTCTTTTCACCCAATATGTTAGGAAGTAATAAGACAATTCAACAGTAGATGACAATAGGTTTTATCTGGACGTCCTGTATCTCATTAGTCGCTTATGCTGGCATATACAGTACTACTACAATCATTGCCATTTTTTTTCCGCAGGTGTGCCACCGTTTCCGTCAACTGGCCTACGCAGAGTGCCTCTGGCTGCCCTCGGCCCGCAGCTGCCTGGCCGCCAACGCCGCCGACGCGGCCTTCGTCGCCCGCGCCGCCGCGCCGCTTTCCTCGAGGGACGCCGTCAGGATCAGCGCCAATTGGCGCCAGGCGCGCTACGCCGAGACCAAGCTGCTGGTGCAGAACCTCAGGTTCATGCCCAGGCTGCAGCTGGAGAGGGAGCTCCTCTGGGTCAGCTGGGGTAATAGAATCTGGGCACACCCGCGGAACAAGGAGGACGGCACCATCGCCAGAACCACCACCAGGTACGTTCGTAAAGTAATAGGGCATCTCAGAAAATTTCCGGAAGCTTTCGCCAAACAGACAGTATGTTGTTCAAAAATCTAAACGGCGAAGTTTTAGTAAAAACCTAAAGTAGCAAGAGTTAATTTATTCTTTTTTTTCCAGGGCATTGAAGGGCCACACCGACGACGTCTCCCGCTTCGTAGTCAAGGACGGTCTGCTGGTCTCGGGCGGGCGTGACGCCACCCTGCTAGGCTGGAGCGCCGACGGCGGAGAGTTTCTCTTCGCCAAGCGCTACTGCCACGGCGGCGAGCTCTCAGCGGTCGACGTGGACGCCCGCCGGGGGTCCTCCGGCGTCGTCGTCACCGGGTCCAGGGACCGCACAGTCAAGGTCTGGTCGCTTGCCACCCTAGAGAACAACAGCGGGGGCTGCAACGACAACAACAACGCCTCCCGCTCCGCCTCCGCCGCGTCGGGCTTCCCCGAGCAGTCCGGCTGCATCGACTTGGGCGACCGGGTCTGGTCGCTGGCGTGCGACCCTTTCGGAGGCCATCGCGTCGCGGTGGGGTCCGCCGGTCTGGGCGGCGTCCCGGCGCTCCACATGCTGGACCTGTTCCGCCTGGACGCCGTCGCCCCACTGGGCGAGCGTGTACTGAAGAAGGGCGCCGGCGTGCTCGACATCCAGTGGCACGGCCGGGACACCTTCCTATCCTGCGGCTACGACACCTTTGCCCGCATGTGGGACGTGCGCTGCGGCCGCTGCGTGCGCGCTTGGGAGGAGCCCTTCGACGAGTCGGTCTACTGCTTCAGCACGGACGGCCACGTGACCATGGTGACCGGCACCGCGCGCCACGGACTCGCCCGCCTGTGGGACCTCCGCCACCAGCAGCCGGTGTCCATGTACTACGCCCGCCACGCCCACCATGGCCAGTCCAGCCCGGTGTACAGCATCGCCTTCGACCAGTCCAACCTGTACGTGGCGCTCGACCAGTGCCTCAACCTTCTCTCCTTCGACGACGACGTCGCGCGCTCTGGAGACGACAACGGTGGCGGCGGCGGCGGACGCAGCCACCACGGCCATCACCACAGCTACTATCACCATCACCACCACGCCCCGGACCAGACCAGGATCAAGGAGCAGCAGCAGCAGAGGAGATATCGGCATGGAAGGAGGTTCAGGAGGTTCTGAAGTTATTTTTCTTCCTCTTACCCCCACTACTATGACTTTGTTCTTGTGTGCAATTTTTTTTTTTTTTTTTTTTGACCTTTTGGATCTTCTTTCCAGCTTTCGTCACGCGGCACGATTTTTAACTTTTGCGTTTTATGACCCTTTCTCCCTCTCTGTTTCTCTTGAAATTATCCCTGTCCCCCTCCGATGAGCCGCGTCACAAGATTGATTGATGACCAGCAAGCATCTTTTAGTGTTTCAATGTCAAAAAGTAAGCTAAAGGTACTTAGATGTACTACTACATAAAAAAAATCTTTGTGTCCTATCGGCAGCCATAAGTAGAAGTGTGTGGTACACTACAACATACATCTTTACAAGTTGAAGAAAAAAGTCTTATATGATACCTGATATAGTATGATACCATTGAAGAAGAAAGAGTTTAAATATATATATCGGATATCTCGATCTCAAGTCACAGCAGAGACTTTCAATTCCCTGTCGAATTCATCGTTGCTCTCCAGGTCTCGCAGTTCCTCCTCCGTCCGGAATGACCTGTATCCCAGCCTCCCCATGGGGTCTGCGCACAGGGACTGGATGTTCCTAGCGACATCCCAGCTGATGGTCTTCCGCCACTCCCCTAGGTGCGCCCTGGGAACCAATCCATAAAGCCTCCATCGCTGACGCAACCATCATAGCTATTATGAGCTGGTGGGCATATGGAAATCGAAGACAAAGTTACTAAGTTGTAACACCAGTATGTGATTACACGCTCACTTCCCTGCTAAACTTATTGGTACACGTGCAATTATTGGCATTCCAAATTGGTAATTATATTGGGAACACCAATAATTTCACATGTATGGATAAGTTTATGCAGGCCGTTTCAACTTGTTTTGATTTCTCATATGTAGTAGTAGCTATGATGGTTGCACCGGCATGGAGGATTTATGGAATTGGTTCCTGGAGTTGCGATAGGTCGAATAGGGGTTGTTCGGGTTCTGCTGCCACGCCGGCTGCTTCTGCCGCTCTAGCGGCATTACGGAGTGCAGCCTCCTGGCATTCACCCTCGTTCTCGTGTGGGTGGTCAGGAACTTGGAGACTGGGTCAGGAATGGGGAGATCCAGGAAGTCAAAGACTTCCCTGGCAGCCTGCTGAGGACTCGAGCTTAAATCCTCATATCTGGTTTTAAAAAATAATAAAAAAGCCCTGTTTAGAGGAAGACACAGTAGTGCAGATACAGATTCCTGGAATCTCAATTAAAATCTTGATGTAACGGAGCTTTGTCTATGTCCTCCATGCTTTCCAAGTACTATACGACGATCGAGATGCTACTGTACTGTCACCTGATGATGAGCACGGAGTTGGACTTGCTCGCCACCTTGAGCGCCACGGCGGCGTCGAGGTCATGGCGCATCTTGGTGCACACGGTGGCCACATCGAGGCACCGGTCCTGGACGCACCAGTCCATCCCGGCACGGGAGAGCAAGGTCGGGCGAGGGTCGCGGAAGAGGGCAACAATCTGTTCAAAGTAAGGGAGGACATGAACCATCTGTAGAGGTACTAGTAGTAGCATGGTGTCCACACGTCACCTTGAGACCGGGAAGGTCCCTCAGGAGTTCGGCGGCCCGGTCGACGGATAGCCTGACCGTCTTGGCCAGCCTGACCGTGGCCAGGCGGCAAGACGCCCCCATCAGGCGGCGGTCGGCGCACAGGGCCACCTTCTCCCTGTTGGTTGGGTGGGCGGCGCAGGCGGCGTGGTACCATCTGTTGTGCAGGAACGTCCACCTGAAGTCTGGAGGGTAGCTGTCAAGCAAGTAAATACGCGCATGCGTTAAGGACAATAAAAATGCTACATTGGATTTCTGCAAATCTAGATACGCTTAGTACAGTGAACTTTGACATACTAAATTTCTTCAGGATTTTGAATTTCTTCAAAATACAGTGAATTTGCCCTTGATAGGAATGTTTGCCCGCTGCCCGACCAATTCACTAAATCGAAGTTGTACCTGTGGTAAGAATAATTGCATCGGAAGACGCTCTTGAGGACCTCAACCTGGTCTGCCTTGCTGTTCACCAGCACCTTGTCCATCAGCGGTTCAAAGTTGTAAAAAGTACCTGTACCAGTACAGTGCGAACACAAGCTTGTTAATATGTACTAGTCAGTAGTAAGTACGTACGAGTAGGTACATATGTATAATCAAAAATACTTCACCTGGAATTCTTGCCAGCATCTCCCCCAGGAAGCTGGAGCCCGTCCTCCATGAGGCTGCCACCAGGATCTTGAGGGCTCCTTCGCCTTCGTAGCCGAGTCGATCTAGAGCGGAAAAGAAGTCCCAACTTCTCTGGGAGCTTCTACTATGGTTCAGGGCGCCGCTGAGCTGCGAGAGAACCTGAAATGTCACAGAAGAGCTTCTTATGATACCAGTTGATAATTCTTCATCCGCAAACCAAAATATGTACAGTACATATGCACCTAACACGCAGTACGTACAAGTAGTTACGAGTAATGCTACTTGGTCTCCTCTAGTACTAATAGTGATGAGTGATGACCATAAGCTAATTAAATTTTTGAGCCCGAGCCTAGCCCATGAGCTGAGCCCGAACTTGGAACTAATTAGCCCATTTTCATCACCGTATTGGTGTTAAGGTGACCCGGTAGCATGAGGTTATCATGATGACCTTTTCGTGCACCATTCGTCTCTCCTGTTCGGAAACATCGACTTTGTCATTCGATTGGAGTTCATACATTTTCTCCTTGTCACCGTCTACTAATTTCACGTGACTTGAAAGCTTCTCCTCCTCCTCCTTGTTAGTGCCTTCGTGGGCAGTAGGTGGAGGTGCTCCGCCCTCTGCCAGGCTGGCTACTCGAACTGCCTCCGCCTCTGCCGCAGGCTCTCTAGCAGATCTAGTGGTGACACAAGGGTTGCCGACGGCGACGGCGGCAATGGGGGCCTCCCTGTCCGCGCCAACGACGGCGTCGCCGTCCTTCCCGATAGCGAGGAGGAGGAGCAGGACGGCCAAGACGACGGCCAGGACGAGGATCTCGAACCGGGCCGAGCGCAGGAGGAAGGAGCAGCAGGCGCGGCGGTGGCGGGGAGGCAGGAGGAGGAGGCGGAATGTGCGGATCAGCATGGTGGAGACTACGCCATTATAAGTGGATATCGCAGCAGCCAGGACTTTTTTTTTTTCGTTCTTCCTAAATTTTATCTTCGATTTGCTGCTTTCGCTGGTTCCGCAAAAGTGTTGTTGATCTGCTACCTGGCCGCCTGCTCATCAATTATTGATGCCATCAGTATGGCGGGTCATCACAGGAGTAGACATTTTATGCGGTTCCGCCTTAAATGCGCCTACGTAGCTTTGCGCCCGAGGTAGAGATGCGCCCATTTATAATAAAAAGGTAGATTTTTATTACGACCATGACTTTTCCTCCTCAATAGACTTGCGCCCATTTATCATAAAAAGGTAGAGATGCGACCATGACTTTTCCTCCTCAAGTAGACTTGCGCCTATTTATAATTAAAAAGGTAATTGATGCGACCATGACTTTTCCTCCTCAAGTAGACTTGCGCCCATTTATAACAAAAAGGTAGAGACCATTTTTACTAAAAGGTAGAGATGCGTCCATTTACTATACTAAAGGTTAAAGATGTGCCCATATAGGTACAGTATAATAAGATAGGATTGCAACCATGACTTTTCCTCAAGTAGTAGACTTGCGCCCATTTATAATAAAAAGGTAGAGATGCGCACATTCAATAAAAAGGTAGAGATGCACACGTTTATAATAAAAAGGTAGAGATGGGCCCTTTTATTCAAATTGGGCGCAAGTCTACTTTTATTCAAATTGGGCGCAAGTCTACTTTTATTAAAAATGGGCGCAAGTCTACCAGGGGCGCAAGGAAAATGGGCGCAAGTCTACCAGGGGCGCAAGGAAAATGGGCGCAAGTCTACCAGGGGCGCAAGTCTACTTTTCTTAACAATGGGCTCAAGTCTACTTTACTAAATAGGGGCGCAACTTTACCAGAGAGGCGCATGACTCGGAGGGCGTAACGCTCGTACTACCATTTTATGCATTTTTTGACGACAAAAAATGTCACATTTATGCACACAACTTTGGCGTTATAGGCACTGAAATGACATACGAGGTAAATCCAAACTAAACGTTCCCGGGTCATGTATCTTTTTTTTTTTTTTTTTTTTGAACACTATCAGAAAAATTTATTTAGTAATTATTTTTTGACATATCCACCCTCATTCCTGGTCCCATCTCTCTATCCACTTCTGGAAGGCCTTGGTGAAGTCACTGGCGGTGATGATGCTGACTGCCTGGCCCCACCTGGTTTTGGCTGTTTCCCCGTTGTTAGGAATGCCGGCAAGGTTATCCTTGGCCTTGGGGAACAGGAAGAAGTCGGCGGTGGGCCAAGTCGGGCTCCACCAACCTGTACCCCCTCTTGGCCATGTGCTCCTTGGTAACATTGGCAGCGTGAATAGGACAATTGTCAAGATGCAGGAGAATTGAACTTGGAGTAGCCCAGGTTGACCTTGAAGATCAAGTGGATGGTGGACCTCTTCAGGCCAGTCTCCTCCACCATCTCATCAATTGTCAGTCTCCCATCAGCATCCACCAGGTCCTTGATGAGCTTGATGTTGCCTTTAGTCAGTCCTGACCCAAGGAGTTGGACCGGTCCTGCCATCCTTGCCATTCCCACCAGCATTGATCTGGGCCTTGATCTTGTTGATGCCCCTCCTGGTGTAGTAGGCCTTGTCCCCATAGCAGTCCTTGGCCAAGCTCTGGATGGCATCTGTGGTCTTGCCACCGTCGGTTAGGGTGACAATGAAGTTCCTCTGCGAGGCCATTTTTGAAAGTCTGGGCCACACATTCTGTGTCCCTTATTTTGGATGCAATTTTTTGAACACAAATATTTAGATTTTTTAATTGCGTTATAAAATAAGAAAAGCTCAAAACTGTACAAATTTTGTTTGGTTTTTCATACATTGTGTCAAAATTTTGTTCTATGCAAACTAAAAAAACATGTACCGGCATGTTTCTAAAGACAAAAATGTTCAGTGCGGAGGTTTTCTTAATTATTTATTTGAACAGCAATTTTTCTATAAGAGATACGTATGTGATTAAAAGGATGCGAATTGGAAAGCAGAATGCTTAAATTCATATTTTAGGTTTAATTTCTTCGTAATCGAAGCAATCTAAATTCCCATTTAGCTTTCAGAATTCTCAATTCAATTCCTTTTCAACACGGAGATGCTAGTTAGTTACTAAAAAAAGAGTACTACGCGCACCGGCCATTGGAATACTTGTAAAATCTTGACCATGAAGAAACCTCTTCCCTCCTTCTGTCCTGCCTGGAGGAACAACAGGTAGACAGGCGGCGTATGTGAAGCCAGGTAGCAGGAGAAGGAGGGGAGAGGGAGGGAGAGAGGGAGGGAGGGAGGAGGAAAGACTCCTCTCCAGGTATGGAAATGCGGGGAAAAACAACAACAGCAGAAGCAGCAGCAGCAACGCCCTGTTTTTTGGTGGTTTTTTTTTTAACTCCGCCAAAGTACAGAATGTTTAAAATGCCTTTGAAGTGAATTGTGCATTGTGCAGCAATGTCGCAGTGGCTGGTGGTGGTCGTCGTCGTCGTCGCCGTCGCCTTCCTGGCGTTCGACGCGGCGCCCGTGGCCAGGGCACAAATGCAGAACTCGGCCAGCGCCGCCGAGGACAGGGACAGGGAGGAGGCGGCCGTCTACAGGAGCGAGAAGGAGCTGCTCTGGTGCTGCCTCACCGGGGAGGAGCTGGCCAAGTGCAGGGCGTTCGCCAGGGCCACGCAGAGGGACCAGGAGAGGTCCGACTACACATTCGGAAGCTACTACCGGCCAATAAAGTAAGTTTTTATATAGTATATATATATATTTTTTTTCGAAATGGCCGTGCGCGTGACTCATCCTTGTGTTGTACATAATTCTCTTTCTCCATATGCAGGTGCAAGCGGTACCAGAGCAAGGACGAGTGCCTGCGCCTGATCGACGACGCCTCTAACATCTTCAACCCCAACATCATGACCGTGGACGCCGGCGACGTCTTCGTCGGTGGCCGCTACCACAGCCTGGTTCCCATCCTCAAGGAGGTGTACGACCGCCGCGACGGCGGGTTCGGCACCGTGGACTACTACCACTCGGTGGCCGTCGTTAAGAAGGGCACCATGCACCGCCTAGAGACCATCAGGGACCTGAACAGGACCAAGGCGTGCTTCCCGGGTGTTGGCAGCCTGGCAGGGTGGACCATCCCGGTGGAAAGGTGACATGAGCCAAGTGGCTCCTTGCAATTCTGCTGATTTTTTTTCTTCGGTTCTGGCCATTTTTGTATTTTTTTTTTATTTCATTTTCAGGCTTATATCGGAGAAGATCATGAAGGTGATGGACTGCAACAACCACGTGAAGTCCGCCATGGAGTTCTTCGGCCCGTCGTGTGCCGTCAACTCCCTCCAGGACCGATACAACCCCCTGGGAGACAACTCGCACCACCTCTGCGAGCTGTGCGGATCCTTCGAGCCGGGGGTCCAGTGCACATCCAGAGATCCATTTGCGGGAGATCAGGTTGGAGGACTTGAGGGGGGGAAAAACCCTACCAGAACCCTTGTTCCAACTAAAAACATTTTTCAGGGCGCCCTCAGGTGTCTCAAGAAGGACGGTGAGGTTGCCTTCCTCAGCGAGAAGGCTTTGGAGGAGAGTGAGGACAAGAACGACTTTGAACTGCTGTGTCCCGTCACAAGTGACAAGTATGTACAGTACTGTACTATATCCCAACCAATATCACTACTGTGCATCTACTGTAGTTATGATGAGCTGTTGTAACGCCAGAGAAGGTGTTAAAATAGTGGGAAAAAAAGAACCCTTAGAGCAATCTAAAGCAACCAAACCATCACTAATTGCCACTATAGCAGCATAGCCGTTGATGTGGATTAAAATTGTAACATAGAAATCCAACCTCATCGTCCCTATTCTTCTGCCACCCAGCCCTGTTTATCAGGGCGCGACCTTTCTCCAGCGCCGCCCGGTCAGCGACTACGTGGACTGCTCGTGGGGCACCTCGCCCGGCCGCGCCGTCATCGTCTCCTCCGCCGTCGACATGGACGAGCGACTCGCTATCCAGGACTTCCTCACCAAGGCCGCCGACCTGTACTACGCCGGTGGTGGAGGGGGAGGGCGCAACGACTCGTCTTCCGTTCCGGTCGGCGGCCCAGGAGCAGGAGGACGGGCAGGAGACCAGGGAAGGTTCGGCGGAGGCAGGTTCGGAGGGGAGAACCCGCTGGACCAGTTCAGGAGGGGGAACTTCCCCGATTTCCCCGCCACCACCACCACGACCACGACGACGACGACCACAACGACGCAGAGAAGCCTGGGAGTGGGAGAGGACACGCTCATCGACGAGGAGTTCAGAATATTCGACTCCCTCGCGTGAGTTGACAAAGTGTCTCCCCGGTTCTCCTGCCCCCCTGCCCCATCCCTACAGTACAGCATTAATTAAACCCAGAAATGTTCTACAATTTTTCTTTTTAGGTATGGGATGGTGCGGAACCTGCTGTTCTCCGACACCGCCCGCGGCTTCCGCAGCGTGCTCCCCACCGAGATGAGCTACAAGTCGTTCCTGGGCCGCCCCTACGGCCCGAGCGAGGAGGCCCCCATGAAGGCCATCGAGGGTGTGCGCGAGTGCCCGGTCGGGGACATGACCCTCTGCGTCACCTCCGAGGCGGAGCTGGCCAAGTGCGTCCGGATGAGGACGGCCCTAAACGCGCAGCTGCTGGAGCCCAAGATGAGCTGCAAGCGGGCCTCGTCGCACCTCGAGTGCATGAGGCAGATCGCCGAGAGCCAAGCGGACGTCGTCGTCTTGGACGCCGGGGACGTCTACAGGGCAGGGTGGACCTACCAGCTCGTGCCGATCATGGCGGAGGTGGGATCTACTATAGAAGCATTCAAGGAGGATAAGAATTACGTAGTAGTACATACATCGTACATACGGTACTACTTAATGCGCATTTCTCTTTCCCCTCCCCCAGATGTACAACCTGAAGACCCCGCACTATTACGCCGTGGCGGTGGCCATGCAGAGGGACAACTCCTCGGAGCTGATCTACCTGAAGCGGAAGAACACCTGCCACACCGGTGTGGGGCAGGCCGCTGGCTGGGTCATCCCCATGGCCTGGCTCATCGCCAACGAGCGGGTGAGGGACTACGGGTGCGACTCGGTCAGGGCGGCGGCGGAGTACTTTGCAAAGTCCTGCGCCCCCGGGGTCCAGTCGGCGCAGTTCCAGGTGAGCGAGGATTCTCCAGTTCTTGTCCTAGTATTCACAGCGCTGTAATTAGAGATACAACACACTTACCAGTCGACATGACATGGATGAGGAAGACTCATAATTTTATAGGTTAACATGCTCGCTCGATATGTCAGTATTTCCTTGTAATGCTGCAACTGCCGAGGTTGAAAAAAAATGACGGATCCGTTCTCCACCTCTAGAACCGCTACGAAGCCGACTACTGGGAGTACTCGCACCTGTGCGACCTATGCCACGGCCAGGCCGGCTCCTACTGCAAGCGGAACCACATGGAGGACTACTACGGCCACACCGGGGCCTTCCGCTGTCTGGTTGAGGGCGGCGGGAACGTGGCCTTTGTCAAGCACACCACCGTCATGGAGAACTGCGACGGCAAGAGGAAGGAGTGGTGGGCCAGGAACCAGCTGACCACCGACTTCGAGCTGCTCTGCCGCGACGGGACGCGTCGCCAGGCCAGGGACTACAAGAACTGCTTCCTGGGACGGGTCAATTCGAACGCCCTGGTGACGAGGAAGCAGAGCGAAGAGAGGATCAACGCCTTCATCAACCTCTTCAAGTACGCACAGCAGTTCTACGGCCAGAAGGTCCCGGACGAGTTCTCCTTCTCCATGTTCTACTCGCCGGAGCCGTACGCCGATCTCATCTTCCAGGTGAAGGGAGTTAATAACTCACGTCATCATTGGTTTGCACTCTTAAATCATTCTCTCTCTTTTTCTTCCTTCAGGACGCAACTCAGCAGCTCATCGTGCTTCCAAAAGAGAAGAGAGACTACACAAAGTACCTTGACCGCGACTTCCTCAAGGCCTATGAGATCGTCGACTGTCGGTCGGGAGCGTCACAAGTCTCAGCAGCGACAGCAGCAACATTGGCATTATTAGCAATGATCTCCGCCTCCCTGATGTAAAGCAACACAACTTTTTTTTTCTTGGCTTGGCGGCACTCAGGTGTCATATAAATCCTAATACTTTTTCACGCCGGCATTTTTTTAAAATTCAGTAATAAAAGTGAAATTGTCTTCAAATTCGAAAGCATTCATGGTATGAAATTCTGCACATCAGAAAGCACGTTCCCCGCCCCCGCTCCCTCCATTCTACTTGGAACTTGGAAATTTGATGCAAGGGACTAACAGAGGGGAATCGGGTCGGGCTCCTTCTCGTCGTCCTCGTGGGGGGGGGGGGGGCAACGACGTGGACGAGCTGAGGGCAGAGGACTCTTGAGAGGAGGATTTTCTCTCCCTACCCATCCTTTCCTTCCTTCCTACGTAGAGAACGATGACAAAGACCATGTTGAAGAGCAAGAGCAAGTGGTGGGCACTGAGACTAACAAGTACAACTGTTAGAGGATCTGCAGAGCTAACAGACTCGTACCTGAAAGTGGATATCCTTTGCATATTTATATTTTAAAGTTCATACAGAGTATGTAGGTAAAACACCTAAGGTAACATGCATAAGAATTGTCTTCACTTCCTAGTGACCCCTGCCGTTCCCTGCAACGAAATGCATGTGGCGGCAAAGTCTTTCATGACCTCCTGCATCTTCCTTTTGTTGGTCTTCTCCCTGAGCAGGCAGGTGGCAAATTCCTCCTTCTTCTGTCTGGTGATTGCCGGACCCGGAAAGCCCTCCTCACCCAGCACCCCAGGGAGCCACTGGCACAGTTCGTTGAAGTAGTGCTTGGCAAGATAGAAGATCACGCTGGTCATGTGAACCACATTCTCCATAGTCAAATCGCTGGTAACAGCGACCAGGATTGCTTTCTTCACCATGGCGAGGCCAGAGGCACGGACGACCGAAACGAGGCTGGGATTGGAGGCAACCTGCAAAAGGGAAAGGGGAAAAAATGCCAAATCATACTTTCAGCGACATCTTTGGCAAACCTGGTTGAATTCCATACCTGTGCAACACTGACAGCGACAAGGTGCGTGAGGTAGGAGGTAGCGTTCTTGACGGCCAGGACTTCCGGGAGGCCAAGGGAGAAGCAGGCGCAGTCCAAGAGTGCCTGGGCATCAACCCCGCCCTGCTGTGGGGCTGCCGTGTAGAAGTCCGGATGCTTCTTCAGCATCTGGACAAAGTTCTGGAAGGCCGTCGCGATCAGATCACTAAAGTCTGAGGGGTTGGCCGCCGTCTGGACGGACTGCATCGTCTTTGTCGCTATTGCAGACATCATCTGGATGAGGACTGGCCTATAAAAGAACACAAGACGGAATTAGACACCAGTTTGACCCCCACACCCCAACCCGGGAAGAAACCATGAGGCCTTACTTGAATGTTGGGTCGCTGGCGTACTGCAATAAGAGCTGGCTGGTGACATCGAAGGCACACGACTGTGGAGACTGTGTATAGCTGGTGTGAAGGAACTGTACCGATTCCATGACTAGCATCTTGGTGCCTTGGAGGCAGACAAGCGCTTGCTTCATGAAGGTGTACACCAGGTCCATCACTTCCTCGTCCGCCAGCCAAGCCTTGGAGACTTGGGTGACCAGCGGAAAGATCTGAGGGAGGAGGATTGCCATGGGCTCCTTTTGGCCTTGCTGGCCCCGACCGGGCTTTGAAGCAGCCATCGGTCCGCTGCCGTCCAGGGCCTGGAAGAGCGTGGTGATGATCCGGAGAACATACAGAATCTGCCCTCGGTCCTGTGCCGACGGCGACTGCTGCCGATTCGCTATGTTCTGCAGCTCGGTCAAGTAGGGCATCAGGATGTTTTGTAGGTCATTGAGCATGTCTCCCCGTGGGAGATAGGCCACCATCCGCCCTACGGGAAACATGAGCCTGGCACACTCGCTCGGCTTCAACTGGCCAGAGGACAGTGCAGCAGCACAGGCACTTATGATATCCCGGGAGCAGGGCTGAAGTGCCTCAGTGCAGTCCCTGGCCAAGTCCTTCAAGGCCATGGTGGCAGTGAGGGCCAGCTTGGGATTTCCCACAGCTGAGGTGACCACCGGGACCAGATTTGCCACTAGGTTTGGATAGCCATCAAGGCACTCGGCAAAACCTCCAATGCAGTCTAAAACGCTGGTGATGACATTGATCTCCTCCTTGCATGGGATGGAGGGCAGCTTGGCAAGAAACTGAACGACGAGGTAGTTCTCCTCCTCCTCTTCTCCCAGGGATGCAGCAATCGCTGACCATGCATAGAGGCAGGTCTCCATGTAGGGCCAGTTCTGCGCCTGTCCCTGTTGGCACAGTCGCACTCCCTCATCCAGGTGATGGTTCAGCAGCTTGAGGAGGTCGTCCTTCAGGATGTTGTAGCAGTACATGATGGTGTCCCCCACGTCCGTCCTGTAGCACCTGAAGGCCTCCTTCTCGTCAGAAGACCAGCCGTCGTAGCTCAAGGGCAGCATGGATTTTTTCAGCATCGCCTCCACCAGTGCGTGATAGGCCTGTCCGTACACTCCCACACACGTCTGGTACTGCGGTGGATCGCATGCAATGATGTCATCTTGGAAGATGTACCAGAACCCAAACGCCATCTCACTGATCTTCTCCTGGGTGGGATACTGGGCAGGACAGGATGAAACCTGGAGAATGAGTGAGATCAGCTTGGTCGCCACCAACCTTCCTTCCTCACTCTGCACGGTCCAGTCCAGGAGGAGTCTAGGGTGTGTCTCTCCGACCGCTATGAACAAGGAGGCCAGGGGAAGGGTGGCTTCAAAGTTCTCCTCTGCCATGTACTTGGACATCAGCGGCTCCAGAGTCACCAGGCGTTGAACGATCCTCTTGACTGTGTCTGCATGCTCGTGGGTGTCAGGATGGCTGATGATGCCACTTATAACGTCCAGGTACACCTCCGCAAGGTCCTCCTTGGCGACCTTTGGCAGAATCAACTCCACCAGCTTCTCCGTCACCTCCATGGGGATGCCAAATTGCACCCAGCCCTGGAGGCTGCGCACGGCCTGCCTGACACAGTCGTTGGGAACTGCAGACTCCTCCTGGAGAAGCTGGACTATCAGCTGCAGCACCTCGGGAAGGTTTTGTGACAACTTCTCCTTGACCACGTGCCTCCTTTCCGTGGGCATCACCTGCGTCGTGAACTCCTCCGGGAGGACGGTCAGGAGCTCCAGGAATCCATACAGCATCTTGGTGCCGCTCTCCTCCAAGTCCTTCTTCAGGAGTCCGATCTGGTCCCTGACTGGGTCTGGCCACAGGTGTGGCATGCTGTGGATCATCAGGGAGGCTACGGCCACACTCAGTCTCACCAGGATGACCTTGGGGCCCCCGGCACTGTAGCTCCTAAAGAGCTGGATTAGTCTGTTCTGGAGCAGGGGGAAGTCCGCCTGGTTGACCTCATGGAAGCACTTGGTGACCTTGATGACAAGCGCGTTGGCCCCGAAGAACTGCACCTCGGCACTCTTGTCCGGCGAGAGAAGCTCCCAGGCAAAGTTCCAGGCCTGTGGGCTGACCTGGGCCTTGTTGAGCCAGTCATGCGAGGCGGCATCCCCGGGCGAGACCGATCCTCTCGAGTAGAACTCCTTCACCACCCTCTCCACGTTAGCGGCAGAAAAATCCATCCTGTGGCACTTCCTTGCACTGTACGTACTACTACTAGTGTGTCTCTTGGGGTGCACAAGAACCACCAGTCGGCAGTCCCTAGAGTCCGACCACAGAAAACACTGGATCCTCACCTGATCTCGGTCTCAGCAATCAGCAGTAAAACAAGTCTCTCTCTCTCCAGTGTTGCCAGGTTTTTTTGACGTGGGTCCAATGCCAAATCCTGGAACAAAAAATGCCAAATTAATGCCAAATAACCAAAAATGGTATTTATCAGGATTAGCATTGTTTTACTGTGTACTTTTACATAAGGAAATTGACATTTTCGAGGGCAGACAGCTCATTTCCCTCCTGTTCCTCATCCCACTGGCTCTGTTTGTACATGTTGGAAGTGTTGAACCTCTCCAGCATCTTCCTCGTCACGTTTAGGTCCTGGAAGCACTGTCCACTGAGATGCAGCCTGACCTTATGCAAATGATGCTGTCCAGGAGCTCTGGACTCATGCGGTGCACTTGGTGCTGTGGAGACAAATGTGCTTGAGGCAGCTGCCTGTGTCCAGGCCCTTGATGACCTCGCTAAGGTGGTTGATGGCCACGATGGAGCAGTGGCATGCAATGGTGACAGCCAGTTTTACCTCCAACTCCTTCATCTTCTGTGGCGTCTTCACTGTCCTCTGCACGAACCTGGCCATGCTTGATGATGAGGCCCTTGGCGCCAACTAGATCCTGGACTGGTGCTCCCTGCTCTTCTCATGCTGCAACAGGCTTGACTTTCGCAGCTACAGCGAAACTCCTTTTCCCACTTGCTGTGGTACTTTCTCCCGGAGTCATAATGCCCTCTCCACTTGCTCATTTTGTCTGTTCTTGTCTCTTCTCCTTCCTCTTCATTTTGTTTTAGGTTGTTGCATGGAATGCCAGAAAAATGCCAAATTTGAAAAAATGCCAAACACAAATTTTCAATGCCAGGCACTTTTGAAAAATGCCAGTTTTGTAAAATCTGGCATTGAAAAATGCCAGTTGGCAACAGTGCTATGCGGTCCACAACACAGTTCACTGCTGCTGCTGCTCCGGATGCAGCGCGAAGTTGATTCCGGGCGCGGTAGAACCGAATCCCGGAGGCGTCGGAGTCGGTGTTGGGGTGGCACCCGGCGCGGAGGCGGCAGCTGCTGCGACAACGGAGGGAGACGACCCCGGGAAGGGGACCGACCCGAGGCCGACCTGGAAGATAACGGGGAAAAGGGAAAAAGTTATATCTTACTTTAAAAAAAAACCCTCAGCATCTTACTTCACAAATAAGGTATAACCGGCAATTTACTGTACCTGTGACCCGTGCGCAAGAATAGGCAGGCTATGCGACGGCGGCGGCGGCGGCAGAGAAGGAGGAGCAGGAGGAGGCGGTGGCGGTGGCGGTGGCGGTGGCGGCGGCGGCGGCATCGCGGAGGAGATGTCGGGGGTCGTGATCTGACGGAGGTCTCCGGACGACGGGCCGACAGCTGCAGCTGCGGTGGCGGTCACCGCAGCAGCTATAGCCGTAGAGCTGCTCGTACTAGACGGCGGCAACTTGACGCCTGTGGCAATGAGCTGTTGCTGCTGCTGTTGCTGCTGCTTGTCCGAGGAGGAGCTCCCAGCGTCCGCTGACGAGTTCCCGACCATGAGCTTGGCGTTCACGTTGATCTCCGGGAAGAGCGTGCTGAGGTTGAAGTTGCTGACTGAACTTCCAGGGGGGGCGACAGCAGCTGCCGCTGCCGCTGCGGCCATCTGTTGTTGCAAGTGTTGGTGGTGATGCTGCTGCTGGTCTCCGTGGCCGCCGCCGCCTCGGCCCTTGTACGGCGACTGCCTGGTCGTGTAGATGCCTCCCCCGGCGCTTACGGCGGTACCTCCGCTGGCCCCTGTCGGGGGCGGCCCGGGCACAAAGCCGGATGCAGCGGATGGGGCGGAGTAGCCAGACATGGGATCCTCCATCGCCGTGGGAGGAGTGATGGTGGGCAGGGGAAAGAACTGGCTTCCATCGAAGAGGGCGGGGCTCAGATAATCATGCTGAGGGACTGGCGGGGGAGGAGGAGGAGGAGGAGCATTTCTACTACTATGATGGTGGTGATGACTGGAAGGAGTGGCAAGAGGAGGAGGGCAATCCTGATGAGGCTGCTGCTGACTGCTACTGTGGGGTCGCGACTTTGTCTGAGGTGGCTGGAGCTGCTGGGGTTGCTGCTGCTGCTGTTGCTGCTGCTGGCTGTCCAGACCGTGGTATTGCCTCGAATCGTGGCTAGCGAACAGAGCGGTGGAGAAGTCCAGAGCGCCTATGTCTCCATGTCCGGGCGCGGGCGCGGCGGCAAACAGGTTGGCCGCCGGGGAGGGGCTCATGGACGGGAAGGGAAGTGAGGAGGAGTGGGCGGAAGAGGTGGAGGTCTCTCCCCACCCGAGGTTGTGGTGTGGCATCGATCCCATGGGAGGAGGAGGCGGCATCGCTGCAGGAGGCGGAGGGTGATGGTGAAGCTGATGCTGCTGGAGGGCCTTGTCGCCTCCGACGTCGTAGGGGCTGTTCTCTATGGCGGCGGACGTGGCCACCAGAGAGGGGAAGCCCGAGATTAAAGTCTCCGCGGAGTAAGAGGGCTTCTGGGTCTTGCTGTTGCTGCCTCCACCTCGAGAAGACGATTGGGTCCTCTGTTGCTTCGCCTGCTGTTGTTGCTGTCGCTTGGTCTCGTCCCTGTTCCCTGTGGGCTCTTTTCCCTGGTCTCCCCTGGAAGACGAACTCTTTGAAGTCTTGGAAGACGAGGAAGTGTTGTGATTCCTCTTTGGGTTCTTCCTTCCAGAAGGCGCCAGCTGCTCGTGATGGTGCTGCTGCTTGCTGCTGACCAGATGAGTTACCGAGAAGGTCTTGCCCTGCAACACACAACGATATAGCATTATCTACAGTAACTATGTACCACTAATTGACAGAAAGTAAGGTTTCAGGTTATTGCCTACCTGATCATTATCGATCACATGACATCCCTGCTGCGGCTGCTGGGACTGCTGGTTGCCAGGAAGCAGCATCTCTGGCGGCAACTGAGGAGGTGGCACTGGCAAGTTCTGTCCGGGCTTGGCTCGGCCGCCTTGATCGAAAGCTGCCCCCTGCACATGAGATCTGAAAGGCGACACAATTAACACCGTACGTGTGAACACAGTACTCTACAGGGCTGGCCACCCAAATCGATACACTTTCAATTTTTTAATACTTGGCTCTCTGGTGCAAGAATGATGAGAGATGGTAGGGTGGCACATAAAATAAAAAATGTTCA